>ERZ808267.194-NODE-194-length-22281-cov-2.885359_pt1 | contig 22281 bp, 11 predicted proteins | sample MGYA00521241_ERZ808267 | MGnify/ENA primary metagenome ERZ808267 (study PRJEB31516, sample SAMN03275592) | gut metagenome | biome: mammalia-associated habitat; material: feces | host: Papio cynocephalus | place: Kenya | collected 2012-07-19 ...
CCGCAGCGGTCAGCGGAGTAGTCGCTGTAGAGGTAGTGAGAGAAGTTACTTGACTATACAAATCTCCCGAACTCCCGCTTATCATATTTACGAGTTTAGTTAAATTTGCCACATCAAAAGGTTGAGAACTAGCGGCACTATTCTTATTTTTTAGCAATTCGCCGACAGAGGTAAGTGTTGTCGAGGACGAATTAAAGGCGAAAGCAGGCTTGATTACCGTATACCACAAAACGAAAAATGCAGTAACAGAAAACACTATTGTAAAAATAGTTGCCAAAATCGTTCTATTACGCCTAGAAATATTCATATAATCATACCTCTTTTGAATTATTGTATCAAAAAAAGACAAAATTAGTCAAATATATATGCAAAAAAGTCAAAATAGACAAATTATATGATATTTGTACAATAAAATAGTCAAATTTTAGCAAAAAATACTTTTTGCTTCCATACACAAAAAACAAAAATCACCCCATTCGGTGATTTTAATTTCGAATTTATTATTCATCAATCCTGCAACCGCTATTACAAATAACGCTTTCATTCCCACATCATACCCTTTGAGAACAAATATCAAACTGCGCCCTTTTCTCGGAAACTTTTCCCCTAATCGTCTGCAATGCTTTCTTTTCTAGTCTGCTAATATACGACCGAGAAATTCCCAATTTTTTGGCAACTTCCCGCTGTGTATAAGCGACTTGCCCGCCAATCCCATACCGCATACACAAGATTTTGTACTCCCTGTCAGTGAGCGTTTCCCTAATAAGTTTCAGCAGATTTTCTGTCAAAATTGAGTTCTCCACCATCTGCATCAAATCATATTCGGTATCACAAATCACATCAGAAAGCAAAATATCGTTACCGTCCTTTTCTGTCCCGATTGTTTCCTCCAATGATATGTTAGTCTGGTGCTTCTTGTTCGCCCGAAACAGCATCAAAATTTCATTTTCTATACACCGAGCCGCATATGTCGAGAGTTGCGCCCCTTTTTCGCTTGAATAGGAATTTATCGCTTTTATCAACCCAATAGCCCCAACAGAAATCAAATCATCAGCGTCTTTGCTACTGTTACTGTATTTCTTGACAATATGGGCAACCAACCTCAAATTATGCGAAATTAGTATGTTTTTTGCCTCAACATCGCCCTGTTCCAGTAGTTTAATATACTTTTTTTCCTCCTCACTAGATAGCGTCTTTGGGAAACTCGAAGTATGGTCAACATAAGAAGAAAAAAGCATAATCTTATTCATAAAAGTAACAAAACTCTCTATTATCAAGCACTCACCTCCCCATATATAATTAATAATATATGAAGCAAATTGCGCAAAAAGTGCCTGTCCAATTTTATTTTTTTACATAAAATTTGATATTACTACAATTTTTTGCAGCATTATACTGTCTATCCTTTTTTATAATAGGCTTTTGCTTTTTTACTACCCCCATAATCGCCTTATACAACTCAAAAACGCCAACCAAAATGAGGAAAACGGCAAATATTATTTTCAAAATATGACTCTCAATACGCCCAACAATTAGAGCAGCGCACACCGCAGTAATTATTGCAGGAATGGCTACACAGATAGAAACCTTGTAATCAATTAACTTGTTTTTTGCGTGAATTATTGCGGCGGCAATTCCTGTCGGAATAAAAACCAGCAGATTAATCGCTTGCGCCAAATGCTGCTCAACTCCTAGAAACACCGTAAGTAGAGGAATTAACAGTGTACCACCGCCCATTCCCATACCGCCCACCATTCCGCCAACCAATCCAGCCAAAATATAAGCCCAAATCACTTTTAACCCTCCTCAAAACAACATTTTTATCCCAGCAGCAATCACCACAAATGCAAAAACAAATTTTAATGCCTTATTTGGTATAATTTTGAGTAAACACGCACCAATTATTCCACCCACAATAGAACCAATCGCAGTATACAGTACACCTTCCCATTCCACAAATCCTTGTGTATAATATACTATCGCACTGGCAATACTTATCGGGAGCATTATGAGTATTGCTGTCGCTTGCGCACGCTGGTTTACCAACCCCAACAGCAGCAAAACTGGCACACATACCATACCGCCGCCACCACCGAAAAAACCATTAATCGCACCTATAAAAACTCCTGCAATAGAAAGTATTATTAATTTTTTTGTACACACGATATATCCCTTTTGTTTCAGAAAATTTAGTTAAAATATTTTTAATTTAATAATGCTCAAAAACTTGCATTATTTTGATATTTGATATATAATAGGATGTATCTTGTACGCAACAAATATGCGTAATCACATAAAATTAAAAGGTAAACAATCATGACTAAACATTCATTCTCAATTAAAACTTTACTATTTACTGTTATTGTTGCTTTGAGCTTATTGATTGGTAGCAATGTTTGGGTTTTTGCTGGATTGCAACACACTTCGGCATCTGCAGATACTTCTACCAATTCAGTTTCAGCAACAGAAACTGTTGTAAACTACAATTTTGAGTCAGATAGCGGCAGCTATCCTATCAGTCCTTCCAATTTCGAAAAGGTAACCGAGGAGAATAGCACCGCTACCCCAGAAAAAGCGGGAGTTATCAACCTTTCTCCTAATGTTTACAACACATACAAGACCAATTACAAACTTGACGGGTATACCAAGCCTGAGAGTATGTCGCCTGACAACAATCAGGTTTTAATGATTAACGCACTCAACAATAGTATCTACTATGGTTACAAGACATCAAGTGCTACCACCCTAAAGGCTAACAGTTATTACGAAATCAGTGTTGCTGTTCGCACACACGACAAGGCTGAGGCTAGTGTTTATTTAGCTGGTACAGATTTTGATAAAAGAGCGGACTGTCAAATAATCCGCATCAACACCCACAATTCTTGGAAAGTTGTTACATTCTATATCGCTACCGACACTACTCATTCTAGCTCGGTAAATATTCAACTATTTATAGGTAGCAAACCAAACGGCGAAACCAGCCCTACGAGTACAACCTCTGCAAATTATGTTTTGTTTGACAACATCTCTATTACTCGCCTATCAGGTGAGAACTATCAGACAAAAGTCAACAGTGTAAACGAGTTGACTCAGGTTATCGAGCTCGATAAAACTACACAGTTGACCAGTGGTCAAGCAGGATTTGTAAAAAATGGTGATTTTGCCAACGGCTCAACTGGTTGGACAAACGATGAGAGCAATTCTGGTGCTGGCGAAGTAAAATATCTCGACAACCTTAACAAAGAGATTTCTATCAACGGCAAGCAAGTACTTTTGGGGACTCACCTTTCCTCCGCCGCTATCAAGAGTGGTGTAGTGATTTCTGCCAAGAATGGTGGTACTGTTGCTATCAACTCTGATGAAATCACTATCAAGCAACACCACATTTACCGTATAGCACTTTGGGCCAGAGGTAGTTTGAATAGCAGCACTCTTAACCTCAAAGTAAGCGGCAAAATTCTCAATGGTTCAGACGATGGCGAGACTTGCTCGGCTCAATATACCGCCTTTGACGCTACCGAAGAAAGTATCAACGGCAACTGGGGCTTGTACGAATTCTATATCGTAGGCAACCCACTATATGACACAAAGGTAAAAATCACCTTGGGTATCACTTCTGCGAACCCTACCGATTCAGGTTATGTCGCAGTTTCTGATATCAAATCATACCTTGTCAACACTCAACAAATGAGCGATGGCACAAGCAACAACAGCAACGCAAAAACTGTGAGAATGTACTCAACAGCCAACACCTTGGCTTTTGACAACTACTCATTCAACCTTGTTTCAATCGAAAAGGTTGACGCAACAAAAACTACTTACCCACTCGCTCCTACCAGCTGGACTGCTGGCGAAAACAACGCAAATAGTGGTGTAGTAAACATTAGTGAGAATGAATGGCCTTCTTATACCACAGCTCGCCCTTCAAAGTCTAGTCTCTCTGGCTATTCAGACAACGATAACGTGTTGATGCTTAACGGTGCAAATGGAAAAGTACAATCTTACACCAGCGCTAGTCAAACCTTGGACAAGGACGGCTATGCAAAAATCACTTTCCAAGCATATGTCAACAGCGATTCAACCGCTTATGTTACTATCAAAAATAGCGATGGCAAAGTAATTGCACAAATGCCTATCAAGAGGCAAAATGGTACTCCATCATGGAAAGAATATGCAATTTACTTGCACAACTATATCAATTCTCAAACAATTACAGCCACCCTTTCTTTGGGGCAAAACAATCAACAAGTTTCTGGCTACGTATATTTTGATAACGTAAAATTTGACAGTAGTTTGACCCAAGAGAAATTTGACGCAGTTACCACAGACAGCCAAAATGTAAAATTTGACTTGACAAAAAATGCTTTGACTGCAACCGAAGGCTCAAACAGCATTACACCACTTATGTGGACGATGAATGTTAAGCAGAACGCAGAAAATACAACTGTTAATGCTGGAATAATTGATTACAGAAACTACAAATCACAAACCTTTATTAACGAAGCACCGCTTAACCCACAGGGTAACGACTCAAATATGATTATGGTTATCCAAGCAAACGAACCTGTATATGCGCTCTACGAGAGCAACCTCACCTATTCACTAGACGCTAGCGCATATTACAAGTTGACTGTTTGGGTTAAAACCACAGATTTGACTACCGATACTCAAACTGCCGAAGACTACACAGTCGATGGGAAACTAATCAAGCATGGTGCAAGCGTTGTGATGACAAATGTGGACACAAGCTTCACAATGGTAAATACTCAAAATTCTAGAAGTGAAAACGAATGGAAATTGTACACCCTGTACATTTACACAACAGAAGCTATCACCAGTAATATCCAGCTCGGTCTTGGCTGCTCAAATATGCCTACCAAAGGGTATGCCTACTTCGCTAACTTGAGCCTCACCTCACTTTCAGAGGACGAGTACAAGAACGAGATTTTGGCATACGACACCGAGGACTTACCGGGCAATGTGTTGCTAGCAACCAACGTTCCTGAGGACGCTGATGAAACTCCTAGCCAAGCAGGCAAATTTGACCCATTTGCATTCTCTACAATAATTATCGCTCTTGCTGTTATCTTTGCCGTAATCGGCTTGACTATCAAGAGAGTTAAGCAAAACGCTCCAAAGAAAACAAACAAGGTTTCAAACAACTACGACAGGCTGCAGACTTTGATGAAAGATGTTGACCGCCGTGAGCGTAAAACTGCTATCAACCACAAGTTGAAGTTGTTGAGAGAAGAACTCGAACAATCTCAAACATTCTTGGCACAAGAAGTCAACGATTTGAGGAAATTGACTGAATCATATAATACTGCAAAAGAAATCGCAAAAGATAATCCTACTATCGAACTCGATGAACCTGATGTAAAACAAATTCAAAAGGAAATCGAAGTTCAAACAGCAAAGATTAATCAAATCGAGCAAGATATCGAAGTTCTCGAAGAAGAAAAAGAGCGTATCGAAAAGCAAAACAAAAAAGCAGTAGAAAAACGCAGTATTTCCAAAAACAACAACTCAAAATAATTGAGTTAAATAGAAAACACGGATAAAACAATATCCGTGTTTTCTTTATTGATTCACTTTTCAAATTTGTATTTATTTGTTTTCCAATATCTTTTTCAAGAATTTACCAGTATAACTTGCAGGAGTTTTTGCAATCTTTTCTGGCGTGCCTTGGGCAACAATAGTTCCGCCGTTGACACCGCCCTCTGGCCCAATATCAATAATGTGGTCAGCAACTTTTATTACATCTAGATTATGCTCAATCACTATTACAGTGTTCCCTGCCTCGACCAGCCTATTCATAATAGTTATCAATTTGTCCACATCATACATATGCAATCCTGTCGTAGGTTCATCGAGGATATAAACGGTCTTGCCAGTACCTTTTTTGGATAACTCTGTTGCGAGTTTTACTCTTTGCGCCTCACCACCGCTCAATGTAGTCGCCGCTTGACCAAGTTTAATATAACCCAAACCAACATCATATAGGGTCTGAATTTTATTCTTGATATTTGGCTGGTTTTCAAAGAAAGCGAGAGCCTCCTCCACAGTCATTTCCAAAACATCATATATGCTCTTCCCTTTGTACTTAACTTCCAAGGTTTCACGATTGTAACGTTTGCCTTTACAGTCCTCACATGGCACAAATATATCAGGCAAAAAGTACATTTCAATCTTTTTGATACCATCTCCGCAACAGGTCTCACATCTACCACCAGGGACATTGAAACTAAATCTACCCGGCAAGTATCCCCTTTCCTTTGCGTCAGGAGTAGCGGCAAACAATTCCCTAATCAGGTTAAACACGCCCGTATAAGTCGCAGGGTTCGAGCGAGGAGTCCTACCAATAGGGCTTTGGTCGATAGCGATGACCTTGTCCACATCTTGCAGCCCCTCAATTTTTTCATACCGCCCCTCCGCCATAGTGCTGTGGTTTAGTCGGTTTGATAATGCTGGGTAAAGAATGTCCGTAATCAAACTACTCTTACCACTACCACTCACACCAGTTACAACAGTCAGTACACCAAGAGGGAAATCAACAGTCAAATTTTTGAGGTTGTTCTCTTTTGCACCAATTACTCGAATTTTGCCGCCATTTGATTTTCTTCTTACCTTTGGAACAGCAATTCTGCACTCCCCGCTCAAATACTTACCCGTAATTGAACGAGGCTCTTTTGCCAAATCTTCCACGCTACCAGCAGCCACCAACTCACCACCGTGAACACCCGCACGAGGCCCAATATCTACAATATAATCAGCCGCTCTCATCGTGTCTTCATCGTGCTCTACAACCACCAAAGTATTTCCCAAATCACGCAAATGTTTGAGTGTCGCAATCAACTTGTCATTATCTCTCTGGTGCAAACCAATACTAGGTTCATCGAGGATATAGATTACCCCAGTCAAACCACTACCAATTTGTGTCGCCAACCTGATACGCTGCGATTCCCCACCACTCAAAGTCCCCGCCGTACGAGAAAGTGTCAAATAGTTTAGTCCCACATCTTGCAGAAATTCTAGCCTTGCCTTGATTTCTTTTAGAATTGGCTCGGCTATAGGCGCTCTCGTCTTATCAAATGTGTTGTTTTGCAAAAATTCACTCAACTCATCAATACTCATATTACACATTTCAGTAATGTTTTTGCCAAAAACCTTTACGCCCATCGCAACAGATTTTAACCTACTACCACGGCAGACTTCACAAGGCTGGTCGCGCATAAACTTTGCAATCTCGCCCTTAACATACTCGCTGGTTGTTTCGTGATAACGCCTTTTTAGATTATTCACAACACCTTCAAAAGCACCTTTGCGACTTCCGCTAAACTTCTTGGTCTCAAAACTAATGTCCAATTCCTCATCGCAATTACCAAACATCAGTATATCCTTGATTTCTCGCGGCAAATCCTTGTACGGGGTATCCAGCGAAAATTGATAACGATTAGCCAAAGCCATAAAATAACTCATACTAAACAAACTCGTTTCAATTCCCCAACCAGTTACATTAATCGCACCATCACGAATAGACTTTGTTGGGTCTTTTACAATAAGATTTGGGTCAATCTCGCTAGTAAAGCCTAAACCGTGGCACTCTGGGCAAGCACCAAAAGGACTGTTGAAACTGAACAATCTCGGTGTAATTTCTTCAAAACTGATTCCACAATTTTGACACGCAAATTGATTGCTAAATACATGGTGCTCGGTCGGAGTTACCAAAACGACCAAACCGTCCGCCTGTTTGAGAGCCAATTCAACTGATTCAGTCAAACGCTTGTCCAAATCTTCTTTCATAACAATACGGTCTACGACAATAGAGATAGAGTGCTTTTTGTTCTTGTCCAATTTGATTTCTTCATCAAATGTAAAAATATTTCCATCAATGTCCACTCTCGCAAAGCCACTCTTACGAATGCCATCCAAGACCTTGATATGCTCGCCTTTTTGACCACGTACCACTGGGGCAAGAATCATAAACTTCTCTCCCATAGGCACTTTTTCTTTGATTCTATCTACAATTTGGTCAACACTTTGCTTGGCAATTTCTCGCCCACATTTCGGACAGTGAGGCTTGCCGACACGAGCGAAAAGCAATCTCATATAGTCATAAATCTCCGTAATAGTACCAACTGTAGAACGAGGGTTATTGCTGGTAGTCTTTTGGTCAATACTAATTGCTGGACTCAATCCCTCAATCAAATCGACATCAGGCTTCTGCATTTGCCCCAAGAACTGACGAGCGTAACTAGACAAAGATTCAACATATCGCCTCTGACCTTCCGCATAAATCGTATCAAATGCCAGAGTACTCTTACCACTTCCGCTCACACCAGTAAAAACAATCAATTTATTCCTTGGCAATTCAAGGTCGATATTTTTTAGATTATTTTCCCTCGCACCTTTAATAATGATTTTATCCAACATTTATTTATCCTCTCTCAATAATTTTCTCAAAATGTTGAGCTGTTCTCTCAACTCAATTGCCTTTTCAAACTCTAAATTGCGACTAGCAACTTGCATAAGCCCTTTCACCCTATCAATCTCGGCACGCAAATCTTTGACAGACATATCTTCCTTTTTATTTTCAACTTTTTTGGTTATCTCCAAAGTGTTGCTAATATCCTTGATGATAGTTTTTGGCACAATTCCGTGTTCGGTGTTATAAGCCTGCTGAATTTTACGCCTCTTCTCTGTTGTGTCAATTGCTCGCCTCATACTATCAGTGTAGTTATCTGCATACATAATCACACGAGCCTCCGAGTTACGAGCCGCACGTCCAATAATCTGTATAAGCGATGACTCACTACGCAAGAAGCCCTCCTTATCCGCATCGAGAATAGCTACAAGCTTTACCTCAGGTAAATCAAGCCCCTCACGCAACAAATTGATACCGACAATGCAATCAAACTCACCAGCACGCAAACCATTTATAATTTCCACACGCTCCAATGTGTCAATATCGCTGTGCAGATATTTAACCTTAATACCGTGTTCGGTAAAAAATGAAGTCAAATCTTCCGCCATTCTCTTGGTTAAGGTAGTTACCAAAACACGCCCCTTTGACTCAACCGTTGCGAAAATTTCACCCATAAGGTCGTCAATTTGTCCTTTGGTCTTACGCACTTCGATTTCAGGGTCAAGTAGTCCCGTAGGTCTAATGATTTGCTCAACCACTTGCCCTGCATGCTCCAACTCATATTGAGCTGGTGTAGCAGAAACGCAAATCATTTGCCCAATTCTAGCGTCAAACTCATCAAATTTTAGCGGACGGTTATCATATGCCGCAGGCAAACGAAAACCATAATCCACCAAATTATTCTTCCTAGCAAGGTCGCCATTATACATACCTCTAACTTGCGGCAAAGTTATGTGAGACTCATCTACAAAAGTAACAAAATTTTTTGGGAAATAGTCTAGCAGGACATACGGTGCTTCGCCCGGTTTTCTTCCGTCAAAATATCTAGAATAGTTCTCAATACCAGTGCAGTATCCCATTTCTTTTATCATTTCGACATCGTGAGCGACTCTCTCCTTTATCCTCTGCGCCTCAATCAACTTGCCTTGTTCGATAAACTCTTGCTCACGAATTGCTGCATCTTCTTGAATTTGCTTCAACGCCAATTCCAAATTTTCGTCAGACACGCCAAAGTGTGTAGCAGGAAACAACAAGAAATGCTCCAACTCGTTGATTTTTTTACCCGAAACAGGGTCAAACTCAAAAATCTTTTCAATAGTATCACCAAAAAACTCGATTCTTACAGCAATCTCACTACTATACGCAGGGAAAACATCTAGTGTGTCGCCTTTCAACCTAAAACTAGAACGACTGAAATCAATATCCTTTCGCTCGTACCTCATAGATATGAGTTTCTGTACAACCTTACGCATATCTACATCTTGATTTGGTCTCAAACTCAACCCTTGATTGTAATAAGTCTCAGGGTTACCCAAACCATAAATACAAGAAACCGATGCCACAACAATAACATCACTGCGCTCCAAAAGTGAACAAGTAGCACTATGCCTCAATTTATCAATCTCGTCATTTATAGCCAAATCTTTCTCGATGTAGGTATCGCTACTCGGGATATACGCCTCGGGCTGGTAGTAGTCATAATAACTCACAAAAAACTCAACTCTATTATTAGGGAAAAATTCACGAAACTCGTTACACAACTGGGCTGCCAAAGTCTTGTTATGAGCTAGAACAAGTGCTGGCCTATTTAATTTTGCGATAACATTTGCCATTGTAAAGGTCTTACCACTACCCGTTACACCTAGCAAAACCTGTTCACGCAAACCGTCATTAATTCCCTCCACCAACTTTTCAATAGCCTGTGGCTGGTCGCCTGTTGGCTTGTATTTGGATACCAATTCAAAATCTTTTTTTATCATATTCATTCCTATTTATTATTTCATTTTTACCGAATAATTATATCACTAACACAAAAATAATGCAATAGGTAAAAGTTATTTACAATAATATACATAAAAAAGAATCCAGATTTCTCTAGATTCTTTCCTAATATTTACAAAATGAAATTATTTAGTCTTTTTGCTGTTGCCAGCTTTTGTCTTGTTTCTACTTGGTTTAACGAAGAAGTAAATTACAACACCAACAACAATCAATGAAACAATGATCATAATAGTTCCCCAAACAGTTGAGCTATTAGTTTTGTTTACACTGTCAGCTTTTACAGCAATAGTCTTGGTAACTGTGGTTGCCTCGTTACCAGCTTTGTCTGTTACATTGAATGTAACTACATAGTCGCCAGCTTCACTAGCAGTAAAGATAATGTTCTTTTTGTCTGAATTGTCATCGTATTCCCATGATACTTCTTTACCATTGAGAGTAACTGAAATCTTGAGGTCGTCTGTCTTGCTCAAAGAATCATCATTCTTAAACGAAATGCCTTCTAGGCTGATTGTACAAGATTGACCAACTTTTGTAGGAGCAGTAATGGCGTCATTCTTGATTACGATTTCAGGAGCGAGTACATCACCAACATATACCCAGAACTCACGAGTCTTGGTGTTGCCCTTAACACTGTCAGCAGCGGTATAAACAACCTTAATCTTACCTTGTTGTGTAACTGTATATTCCAAACCGTTCTCTTTATTTGCATCGTCCATAGTGAAAGTCTTGAACGGAGTAGAACTTGTAGAGTATGTCAACTCAACTTTTAGAGAGTCGTAGTTTACACCAGTACCCTCATCTTTGATTTCATCGAACCAAGGCAATACATGAGTGTTACCCTCGTCATTGTCAGCGAATTCGTAACTAGCAATCAAGTTTGTACCATCACTCTCGCCCTCGATAGTAAACTCAGGAGCTACAGTATCAGCAGACTTGAAGCTTACGGTTGATGAAGCGTTGTTGTCGAAATCACATACATTTTTGTCATCTTTTACCCATGCCTTAACGTAGATGTCGCCATCCAAACATTTAATACGGCCATTAGCACCAGACTGGTCAATCATATATGCACCAGTTACCTGAATAAGCATAGAATTATTTGCCATATTGTTTACCATATCAGCAGTTACTTTGCTAACAATAGCAACTTTACTGTTCTCTATGTTGATAACTTTACCATTCTTTGTTACAGAAATTACGCTTGTAAGGTCAAGAATATTACCGTACTCTTGTGTGCCAATCGATGAAATTGAAACTGAATAACCTAATTGGAAATCAACCTCACAACTTGTAGAGAAAGTTGTTGTATTCAAGTTTTGGTCAGAAGCAACATATACGAATGTGTACACACCCTCTTGTGTAGGCTCGTAAGTAAACTCTTCTAATGTAGCTGAATGTGTATTCAAGTCAGAACTACCGTTGTAAATGTCTACAACCTTGTTGTCCTTCATAACATACATAACCAAAGTTACATTTGTAGCGTTTGCACTTGCGTCAACAAATTTAGCAGTAGGCAAAGTTACTTTCTTGGTAGCAGCATCGTATGACGCTTCACCATTTGCCTCAACGACAGGGGCAGCCTTATCAGCAGAGAAATCCAACAAACTAATGGTTTTTGTGTCCTCAACAGATACGCCGATGTCATTTGTAGCCTTGAAAGTAATAGTCATAGTATTTACACTAGCCCATTGCTCGTCAGTTAGAGTTGTAGGCTTTTTGACCTCAATCTCGTAAGTACCATCTGCATTCTTTGTAGCGTAAGTCTTGAGACTTTCGTGTCCATTGAATGCGTAGTAAACTTCTACATTCAATCTTGTGTCAACATCATCACTTGCGCTAGGTGCATTGAAAGTGATTTTCTTGTCAGCATTCTTGAGAACTGCCAAAGAAGCAATACTAGGAGCAGTGATTGTAAGGTTTGTGTCCGCAGCAGTTGTAGGAGCAGTATCCTTCTTAACTTCGAACTTGTAGCTGCTCAATGACTTACGAGTACCACTGATTTCGTTACCCTCGTCATCCAAGTACATAGCACTATAAACGATTTCGTATGAACCCTCATCGCTAAAGTGGTATTGACCAACTTCGTAAGGTTTGTTTGTTACAGTATCACCACCAAATTGGTGAGCAGATTCAAGTGTGCCAATTGTAGAACCGTTCTTCCAAATTGTACGTGTAAATTTTAGGTTAGAATAGTCTCCCCAACCACCCTTTGCAATAATTGCAGGGAAAGTTGCGTCTACACCACTCTCATTAGCGTAAAGCACGCTCTTAACATCATAGTCGTGAGAATCCCACTCGCTCTCGCTCAAATCGAGGTCAGCATAGTTAAAGTCCTCAGCATCTGGGTTATAACCCTTAACGGCCTTTACGGTCAAAGAGTTTGCAGTCAACTTGATATTGTCTCGTTGAATACTTACAGAACACTGGTTTCCGAAGAAGTCAGTAGTTACATAACTAATACGGTAGTTACCCTCATTCTTAGGGGTAAACTTGTAGTTAGTAATCTCATAAGTTTCGTTTTTAGGGCCTTTTACAGTAATTTTTGTAAAGGTTTTGCTAGAAACATCAGCATCACTAGCCTTTGAGTTTACAACGGTAGGAGTAGGCAAAGTAGCCTCAACACCAACCTCCAAACTCAAATTCTCCAAACTGCTAGAAAGGTTGTTTGAATATTTGAGAGCAATCTCTTGTTCAGTTGAGTTTACACGGAATTTTTCAGATTTTGAAACATTCTTGCCACCCTGTGAATATGTGTAAGTAACGGTAAAATCACCTACATCTTTGGCATCAACTGTATACTCCATGTAGCCAGTGCTAGATTGACTAAATGTAGCCTTTTCGTTGTTGCTAGCGTCAGTCAATTTGATGGTTACAGCACTAGAAAGTTCTGCATTTTCCTCGCCGTCCACCATAACTTTTGCCCTAGGGAACACAATTTTGTTGCCAGCGTAAGCCACAGAAGGGATAATCTGCTCAATATTTGTACCAAACTCCAAAGTAGCGCCATTAGTAGTGATTTCTACCGAGATACCCCTAGTAGTAGTCACATATTCGCCATCTTTTGCAGTATAGATAATGTCAAATTTACCAGATTTGTCTGTTACAAGATACCAGTTACCGTCAGTACCCTGCTCAACAGTAGCATACAATCCTGATGACATACGAGCCTTTACAGAGTCGATAGAGCCAGTGCTAACACTAGCAGTAGGCAACTTGTAACCCAATTTGCTCTCGCTACCTGGGACGCTAGACTTGCCATCAATGTTGTAAGTTGGTGTGTATTCAGTCAAAGTAATCACAGGCGCATTCGTAGTACTAGCACCGTGAACAGTCCCACCCACCAGCATAGGACTCATAAACCCTAATGAGCCAACTAGCAAAACAGCCAAACTCATCAAAGTCATTCTACCAAATAATTTCATTTATAGGTCTCCTTTCAATTAGTAACATTACGATTTTATATCATTTGCGGCATTTTGTCAACAAAATCACGATATATTCTTTGTGAAAATCTCAAAAAATCAACAAAATGTTACAGAAGTAGTTTATTTAATATGCAATCTAATATACTAACTAAAAAAGTCCAATTTTGTCGAAAAAGAAAAGCCCCCATCATTAGGGGCTTATTGCCTAGAAATTAGCAGTCATAAGAGCAACCGCATTTGTTCTTCTTGAAGCAACAGCAGAAGAAAATCAACAAAATGAGGATTGTGCAAAGGTCAAGACCGCAGTTAAATATGCCGCAATTCATCAAAACATAGAGAATTACTAACCAAGTCAACACATCGCAACTCGAATTCTTGCCGCAACCGCATTTGTCCATTCCGCCGAAAAGTTTGCTAAACATCTTTTGAACCTCCTGAGTTTTCTGTGGTTTCGCAAATTGATTATGATACAGTATATATGTATATTCTTTTGTAAAGCCTTCATTAGTGCTTCTGATTTATCTCTACACTGCCATTTTATTAAAAAAGTCAAAAAAATGTTACATATCTGCCACAATTTCTCCCGATTTTGGGTCAATTACCACAGCAACACGCTCATTTTGGGCGTTAAAAAAGCACACATACCAAAAATATATCCCCAAATTCTTATCCGTAGTAATGATTTTGCATTGCCCCTCTAACCCTTTGCGAAATTTGTTCAGCACGTCATCTTCCTCCGCAAAGTGTTGAATCGCAATGTCCAAGGCTTGCGTGTTCTTTATCACAAACCCTGCCGAAACGCAATCTAGTTTTGCAATTTCCGTTTCGCCATTCAATATTAGATAAACAAAAATCTCATCGCCATCATTTATCGTAATTTTGAGGTCGCTAGCGAAACTGCGGTCAAATGGACTACGCTCAAACACCCCAGAGTGCGTCTGCTTGTTGATTTCTGCCGTGTATTCCACCGCTTGAGCGTCAAATCCGAGTGCTGGCACAATGCTCAAAACGCAAAACTCCACAAGGTCGCCCTTCACACCGTCCGCCGCATAAGGCTCTTCTCGTAGCCCGCTCCACATCGCCACCTCAAAATTCTGCGTTTTGCCACTGAAATAATTAAGGTGTAATTCAGAAATCGAATTTTTGGCAATCTCCTGCAACTTCGTTCCGCCGCACCCAGCAAAAACAATCATCGAAACCACACTCAATACCAGCACCAACCCTAATAGTACAATTTTGTGTAATGCCGCCGCTTTTTTCAACTCCACAACCTCCTCTGCCCCTATATATTATATAAGGATATGCGCAGTCCCCACAAAATATGACCAAAAGAATTAATTCTTTAATTATATATTATATGTGAGCAGATTACGCAACAAACTCTACATTACGCTTTAGCAAAAACAGCACAAACGATTTTGCCTCGAACCTCAGCAAGCGGAATATCTACAACATCGGTTTTATAACTCGTAGACATAGCCCCACTAATCATCCAGCCAACAAATTTGAACCCGTCAGCAGCAACCGCAGTCAGATGTGCGTACGCCACGCCACTCTTGATTGTCATCATATAGCTAGCATAACCGAAACCGCTCTCCACACTCTCATCTTGACACGCTATTTGCACATATACATCATCTGTTTTACTACTTGCTTTCTTAAACACTGCGGTGTATTTATCATCTGATACGGCATAAAACACCACATCGTGTGCCGTATTACCGTCAAATTCTGCACCATTTTTGAGCCAACCAACAAATACAAAATTACCCTTCGCATACGCACGCAAAGTAACCTTGTCGCCGTAATAGTAATCGCCAGCACCACGCAATACACCTACTGCCTCAACGAAATTTGCGTCCGTAGTAATTTTTTGTGCGCGAGGAGTCCAAACAGCATACATTACAACATTTGCACCTTTTGTTGAGGTCAAGTTAGAAACTTTTGCTTGGTCAGCATATTGCACCTTGTTTACCGTCATAGTCGTACGAGGAGTAGTAGTCCACCCCGCAAAAGTCTGACCAGTTTTAACCATAGTTGACCTGTGAGCAGTCAAATTTTCTGCCCTATCATAATGCAACTCTTGAATAGCAACGCCAGTCATAATCATTAGGTCGCACCACTCTTTGCTAGGCTCATTGCCAGCCCCGAAAATCGCCGTTAGGTCATATATCATAAAGTCATCTAGCCACAACTCGCCCGCCTTGCTCAAATTGTTAAAGTCAATCCTAAATTTTGTCGAAGCAGTCAAGGCATTTTGACTCCTGTCGCCATAGAAACTATACATATTCCACTGATTGGCAGCCCTGAGTGGCAAATACTTGACAGGCCCGAAACAAGGCTCCTCAACGGGCCAATAAACCTGACAAGAACTGTTAGGAATCAACGCTTCTTGGTAACCCCAAAATTGAATATAGAAAATGTGCGATTTGTTTGAGGCGTTTATCGTGTACGCCTCGCTGGTATATGCATAAAACTCACGAGAGGCTGTTGTCGCAGTAATCTTGTACGAATAATTACCCGAACGCACATGCTTTGTGTCGTACTCTCCATCTGCCCAACCAGTGTTCTCATACCCACCGACCACAGGCGACAAGAGTCCTGCGAACCCGCTTTCGTCCATTACTACATTGTAATTATTTGCCAGCCACCTAGCGTATATGGTGTGATTCCCTGCAGTTGTTACAATCGTGTCAGCAGTAACGAGGTCGCCGAGCCAACACTCTATTATCGTGATATCAGTCATATTTGCAGCACTTTCAAAGTCTACGAAACGGTAATCTTTATCATAATTGTAATCACCACGCTTGCTAATGTGGTCGCTAATCAATTTGTAGTCAATAACAATCGTACTCAGCCCAGCATTATCTGTCGATACATAATACAAATCTGATGTCATATCAAAGTCGTTAAACTGGACTCTGCCAAATTCGCCTTTGAATGTAATTACCAAGTGGAAATATCTATTCAAGTCGCCAGCGTTGGTAAAAGCCCAAATAGCATTATCAGCCAACTCAATTCTTTTTGATACATCCCTGTCATTGAGAGTCGATTTTAGAGTGTTGCGTGTGTACCAATTATCAAAAACAGACCCCGTACGAGTAGGTGTTGCCAAGGCCCCGTAGGCTGAATTGTAGGTTACACTCTTGTTCGTTGGAGTTACACTACCGCCATTAGGATTGTAGGTCAAGGTATAGCTAGCAGCAGTCCATTTGGCATACAGCGTCAAGGCAGTCGTCAATGTATAATTTTTTGCACTCGCACCACTTGCAGTATAATACTGCGTACCGCCGCCATTTACTGCCGTATAGTAGCCACCGAAATTATAACCAGTTTTTGCGGGAATTGTTATGCTAGGCATTGCTGCATTATATGTCGCCGAAACGCTAGTACTTCCCGCCGTTATCGCACCTTGGTTATCGAGAGTTACCTTGTATGTATTTGCCGTCCATTTTGCATAAAGGGTTGTATCCCCTGTAAATATTGAGGCGGAAATCGCTGATGTACCATCTACATTATAGATTTTTGTACCACCACCGTTGACAGCTGTGTAGTAGCCACCGAAAGTGTAACCCGTTTTAGTTGGGGCAGTAACATTAGGCAATGTGTTTCCCTCGATTACTGACGATAAACTATCCGTACCACCTGAGCCGCCTTGTTTGTCAAAAGTGATATCACAGAGTATTACAGAATGCGAAACAGCTGAACCAAGGTTAAGGAGAAGTGCAGGACGCACACCACGGCTAGTACCTATAGGAGAGTTGATATAGTCGGTACCGTTTGGAATAAGACCGTAATTACCACCTGGGCTATCATAGGTTACCGTCCGAGTTCTAGAATAAACATACGCCTTATCGGTGTAACTTGACTGTGCTGTACCGAGAGTGCTAGATGCGAATTCGGTCGTTGTACTACCATCACGTGTGGTACGCTCTGCGGTATTGGTTTCCCATAGCCCAGTAAATTGATAATTATTGGTATCATCCTTGTATCCAGTTTCTGTAAGACTTGGCAACCAAAGATAGTCTCCACCCCAATTGGTATAGCCTGTCTTGCCTGCGTAGTTAGCGTTATACCATGAGCCTGTGCCTGTTTCATTGTACAATGAGCCGTTATTACAATCATAATACCAGTTAAACATAGTTTTTGTCGACTGAAAGGTCTTCATCCACGGCATTTTGTCTGGGGTTGTTATATAGTTTGTTAGTCCAAAAGTTGACATTGTATACAAGGCAAATGGGTGCGAGGTTGATTGAGCCGTTCCATCTATTAGAGTGCTGCTGTTAGTTGCATATTTGCGATTGTTGGGGTTATTTAGCGCTTCTACTCGAATGTAACTTGTGCCGTACATATTACTAGGATATGAACTAGTTGAGTCACTCCACCAGTCCGCAGACCAATCGCTGTACAAGCCACCATCACAAAAACCGTGGTATTTACCTAAATTTTCGTTTCTGCCACTCCATGCGTCTTGATGGTTATTACTTAACCACAGTGTAGCAATAAGGTTATTTGAGGTGTCGTCTGTGGATATGTATGTTACTATCCAATCAAGTCCGCCCAAACGGACTACTATGCTTTGGTCGGCGGTCTTGTTATATGTTTTTTCTCGCAAGTCCTTTGCCGTTATCGGGGTCGAGGCTACAGTACTAATTAGGCTGGTGATTTGTTCGGAGGCATCGCCATCAGAACCATAAATCATATTTATGAGTGTCCTAACATTGGTGCTAAAAGGGTTATCGCCCGTGGCGGTCGTTGAGTCTCTCAATAATTCGCCGACCTGCTTGTAAGTTGTGTGATTCGAGCTAAATGCGTACGCTGGCTTGATAACCGTGTAATACAATGTAAAAAAAGCACCGACTACAAATATCGCCGCTAATACACTGCATAGTATCAGCACTTTTTTCTTTGCTAATTGCATATCCTTTACCTCGAATTGTTTTTTTGTTGTTTTTGAGTTCGCTTTGAACCTATTTTATTATTTGGGGGTCGCTCCGCTCACAGGTCCTTCGACTCTGCGAGGGCGGGCTCAGGACGACAACCAACCGAAAGGCAGAGACGCTGGCGTATATGCACGAGGGCGGGCGTATGCGGCGTAGTCCGAATACAGATAGCTACTGCATACACGCTAGTGTATAATGCCGAACAGGCATTGTAGGGGCGTCAGCCAACACGCAGCAGCCGAGCAAGAGCCAGAGGTACTCGCAATTCTAAAGCTGCGAGGTGCGTATGCCACCTGTTGTCATACAACGGAGTCTTGACAAGTGCGGTAGTACTGCACACTGTAGTGTGCGCAAGTCCGCTAGGGCTTGCGTCAGGACGATAAGAAGAGAGAATTTACCAACAACCTAAAACTCATCTATCATCTGCATTCTGCGCAAATACTTGCCGCCCAAGGTTTCGGTATTCAGAAAAGCTCGAACCATACGCTTTGCTCGACAAGGGCGAGTGCGTCTACCTGCCAGCACCAGCACATTTGCGTCATTGTGCTGACGAGCGAGATGGACAACATCGACACTATCGCAGAGTGCGGCACGAATACCCGCCTCACGATTTGCACAGATACTCATACCAATTCCAGAGCCACATATCAATATACCACGGTTAGCCTCATTCTCCCTCACTAATTGAGTAAGTTTACGAGAATACACAGGGAAATCGACACTTTCGATAGAGTTTGTGCCCAAGTCGATAAATTCAACGCCCTCTTTCCTCAAAAACTCCACCAATTTGGTTTTGAGAGGGAAACCCGCATGGTCGCTAGCAATATATAGCATAAATCCTCCTTTATGACAAAAAACCGCAAGTAAAGCAAGCGGTTTTTTGTAAATCAATCAATTATTCTTCTTCTGTTCCGAGAGTTTGTTTTTTGTCCTTGGCCTTGAAATTGGCCTTAACCTTATTACCCTTGTGGTCGGTTGGTTCTACCACGATTTTACGAACTGGGATAGGTTGAACATTGACTCTCTGTTGCTTCCTAGTTGGAACAGGAGCGATTTCATCACGCAAAGCATTGCGTTTGCTAACTTTCTTGATAATCTCGCTGTCGTCCTTACCGCCAATCAAAGCACGGGTGTGGATAGGCTGTGCCTCTTTTGACTTGATGTATGCAATCGCACCATAAACCATTACAACAGCAAATATAGCGCTGCCCAAAATCACGATAATGATATTCCAGTCAAAATTCTTTTTGAACAATGCCTGTACACGCACATCACCGTTTAGCGAGATGTTGAGTTTGGTTGACGTACTAATCATCACATTATCAATCATCCAGCCAACGAATGAGCAGTTGTTTGCGCTGACAGCCTCCAAAGTGATATTTTCCTTGAATCGACCGCTTGTACTACCGATAACTTGACCCAAAGAACTGTCATTTGTAGAATAGTCAATCACATAAACTTGCTCAAATACTGCGGTTAGCAGAACATCGCTATTCAGCATAGTGAATCTATATTCTGCGTCTGTACTGATAGGCAAGCCGCCCTCGTTCCACGATACGAACCTGTACCCTTTCTTGGCAGTGGCGTTCAACACAACGGTATCGCCTACTACCTTTTTGCCCGCGCCTGTAACTTCGCCTTGTTCGTCCTCAACGATTACAGACACAGTTTTGACCATAACAAACACCGCTCTGATTTGCGCTTCCTTTGTTACGGTGAAAGAGTAGACAGAACTGCTGGTGAGCAAGTTGCCATTACCATCTCTCCATTCAACGAATTGGTAACCATCATAAGCGTTTGCAACGAGGCTAACAGTTTCGCCATAGTTTGCAAAACTAGACGCCAAGCCTCTGACACTGCCCACTGAATCAGTAGGGGTCGTAGCAGAAGTGATAGGATTCAATTCGTAGCAATCGATAGAGATAGCAATCAGCGCAGGCTTGAACACTGCCTCTACCAAGATGTCCTCACCGTTGACTTTGAGCGAGAACGCTCTCTCGGCGGTGATAGACTTGCCATTCACTTGCCAATAAGCGAACGCATACATAGAATTACGCCCATTCTTGACGAAGTACTGGTCATTTATGTTAAACTCAACAATATCGCCGTAATTTACCGTCAAAGGCGACATATTAACCACATATTGGTAAACAACACCATTTCGGTGGATTGAGTACCATTCGCCAGCACCAGAGTCGCCAACTTGACCAAATGAAATTTGAGAAGTTTTGATACCCAAGTTGATAACTATATCAAAGTTCTCGGTAATGTTGTTCCAGCCCCAGTATGTGGAAATGTTAGAGTTTCTCACACCGTTTATTGTCCAAGAAGTGATAACGAACATTTCTGGGAGGTCAACATTGATACCAAAAGTCGAACCGTAGTAGTAGCTGCCCGCACCACGGATACAACTATCATCGGCATAGTAGTTGTAGACATCGTTGTATGCAAAGTTCGCTACAACGGTAAAACTTTTTTTGGAAATTGTAACTTTGATATCCGTATTGCCAGTAATTTTGCAAACATAAACTCCATCGCTCAACGCAACCAAATCCACATTGTTTGCGGTAACGCTCTGGATTTCGTAACCCTCTTCCAAATTGACTTTGAATTCAAATTCCTTGTTAAATAGCGCAGTATTTGTTCTGTTGAGAACACTACTTTGCGAATTTACCTCAATAACATCAGTAGCGGTACTAATAACATTGGTAGAAACAACGCTCAAATTTACATCGTACTCGCATTCTCTGAAATTAGCAGAAACGGTAACATTGCCAGTCAAAGCAGAGAAGATTATACGACTATTCTCGGCGTCCCAACTAGCGTTAGGGAATGCTAGCGGCGCAGATTCACCCACGGTATAAGAATTGCCATTGATGATTACTGAATTAAAATAATATCCGTTGTTAGCCAAAACGCTAACATATACTGGCTCGTCAAAATCAAATTCATTGTCTGCCAAAGAGATACCTTCGGAATCTTTGAGTGAGATTGAACCTGCTTCGACATTAAATGCCTCAATAGAAAGCGTATAGGTTATTTTCTTGAAGTTTGCCATAAAGTAGATTTGTTGTCCGTCCTCAACGTCAGGGATAACAAAGTCGATACTGTCCTCACGCTCGCCCGCCTCAGTAATGTCTATCCAAGCAGCATTTACAGGAGTCGCACCAGCATCTACTACCTGATATTGCCAGCCTGCAAACTTGTAATTTGCGGCAATACCGATAGGGTCAATTGTCAAGTAGACAGTTTGATGATAAGAAATATCATCACCATTGTGCAAAATTACGCCTGCATTATTTTTGACTGCTGCTGCGGTAGCGCAATCTGCCCTATTTGACTGAATAGCGATTTTGTAGGTTTCTGGCTCCAAATTAGCCACCACGCTCAACGCTGCGATATTATCAGCCTCGGCACCCTCACCGATTTTTCTAATATAACTAGCAGTATCCAGTGTAGCAATACCATTCTCATAAGTTACAAAATT
>ERZ808267.195-NODE-195-length-22226-cov-3.449822_pt1 | contig 22226 bp, 20 predicted proteins | sample MGYA00521241_ERZ808267 | MGnify/ENA primary metagenome ERZ808267 (study PRJEB31516, sample SAMN03275592) | gut metagenome | biome: mammalia-associated habitat; material: feces | host: Papio cynocephalus | place: Kenya | collected 2012-07-19 ...
AGGATAGTACAAATAGTACAGACAGCCGCCGCCTAACCAAAAAACAGCCGAGAGCATTGCCTTTGGCGTGGTTATAAAAAAAGGGCGTTTCATTTTGAAACGCCTTAATCTTTTTTATAAAACCACGCCACGCCAAAGGCAATGCGCCCTCGCGCGTTTTAAAAAAGGTGAAAAAAAGCATTTGACAATCCCGCGTAAAGATATTTCATAGACGATTTAAATTTCTAAAGAATAATAAATATGGCACTTAAAATCAGATTACAAAGACACGGCTCGACCCATAATCCTGTGTACAGAGTTGTAGTTGCCGAAAGCGCTGCTCGTCGCGACGGCAAGTTTGTTGAAACAATCGGCATGTACAATCCCAGCCCCAGAGGCAAGGATATTGAGTCCAAGCTTGATTTGGCTCGTGCGGATTATTGGGTAAGCGTAGGCGCGCAGCCCTCCGACACGGTGAAGGCGCTCATCAAGAAGGCAAAGGCCGCAGCGGCCAACGCCTAATTCGCAATACTTTATTCCAAAACCCGCACGGCTTAAATGTCGATACGGGTTTTTGTTTTATAAATGGGCGCAAAACTCAAGATTGATTTCTTGACGCTTTTCCCCAATATGCTTTCGGGCTTTTTGGGTGAGAGCATGCTTGCGCGCGCGGTGGAAGCCGGCATTCTGGAGCTCAACGTACACAATATTCGCGATTGGTCGAAGAGCAAACACAAGAATGTGGACGACCGCCCGTTCGGCGGCGGCCCCGGAATGCTGCTTATGCCCGACCCGATTTTTTCGGCAATCGAGCAGCTGCAAACCCCCGAGTGCACGCGCATATACATGTGCCCCGACGGCGAAAAGCTCTCGCCGCAGATTGCCGCGGAGCTTTCGCAGAAAAAACATTTGATAATACTTAGCGGGCACTACGAGGGCATCGACCAGCGCGTGCGCGACTGTGTTATCGACAGGGAGATTTCAATAGGCGATTACGTCCTAACAAACGGCACGCTTCCGGCGGCTGTTTTGGCGGACACGGTTGCCCGATATGTAAAAGGCGTTTTAGGCGAAGAAAATTCCTTGACGTACGATTCATTTAATGACAATCTCCTTTCTTTTCCACAATACACAAGACCCGCCGTTTTCAGAGGCATGGAAGTTCCGCAGGTTTTGATGTCCGGCAACCACGAGGAAATAGCCGCGTGGCGCAGACGGCAGCAGGTGGAGAAAACAAAACAGCGCAGACCAGACATTTTAAAATCAAAGGAGAACAAACAATGAACCAAGAGTTGTTGAAAGAAATAACCAAAGATCAAATCAAGACCGACGTCGTAAACTTCAAGGTTGGTGACGGCGTTAAAGTTCATGCAAAAGTACGCGAAGGCGACAAGGAACGTATTCAGGTTTTTGCAGGTATCGTAATTGCAAGAAAGGGTAGCGGCATTCACGAAACGTTTACCGTCCGCCGCCTTTCCTACGGCGAAGGCGTGGAGCGCGTTTTTCCCGTAAATTCCCCCAACATTGCAAAGATTGAAGTCGACAGGGATTCCGTCCCCATGCGCGCGCGCTTGTACTACATTCGCGACCGTATCGGCAAGCAGGCTTCCAAGGTCAAGGAAAAGCGTTTGGCGCAGTTCTAATTGCCCCGAACACCGTAAAAGCTCCGCGGTTTCAATGCCCGCGGGGCTTTTTTGTTTGCGGCATTTATGGTTGAAAATGTCAAAATCTGATTTTGCGTAATTGCAAATGATATCAGGCGGATTTGGACGGAAGTTGCGTTTTATTTGTTTTTTGTTGAAAAATGATAATTTTAGTGCTTAATGGAGCGCAAGATGGAGCAGATTTACATATTGGGGCACAAAAATCCCGACGTTGATTCGATATGTTCGGCGCTCGCATATGCCGAATTCAAAAAATCCGTGGGGCAGCCGCATTACGTTGCGGGGCGCTGCGGGAACTCGAATATGCGCATAGACAAGGTGCTTTCGCGCTTTTCGGCGCAGCTGCCGACGTTTGTCGGCGATGTCCGCCTGCGCGCCAAGGATATAATGAAGACGGAGTTTGTAAGCCTGCCGCTTGAATCCTCCTGCTATTCGGTGATGGAGGCAATAGACCGCTACGACCTGCGCGCAATCCCGATTTTGGACGCCCAAAACAAGCTTTGCGGCGAAGTCTCGGTGTTCGACATGGGCGAATTCTTCATTCCGCGCCCGCGCGGCACGGCAGTGTCAATCCGCCATCTGCGCGCCTCGCTCAACGACGTAATTAAAACCCTGAAGGGAACTGCACACTTGGCGTTCCGCGCCGACGAAACCGAAGACATGTACGTGCGCATAGGCGCAATGGAGGTTTCCTCTTTCGGCAAATTCATAGAAACCGAGGAATCAAAGCCCGAGCAAAATCTCATTGTAGTAGGCGACCGCTTCGACATTCAGATTAAGGCCATACAAATGGGCGTGCGCGGGCTGATTATTACCGGCGGATACGTGATAGACCCCGCCGTGATTGAAATGGCGCGCGCGAAGGGCGTGAGCGTCATCTCCTGCGACTACGACTCAGCCACGACCGCCCTCCTTGTGAGAATGGCGGCGCGCGCAAAAAAGCTCATGCGCAGGGACGTTCTGACGATTCCGCCCGAAAAGCTGCTTTCAAAAATATCAGCCAACACCAAAAGCTATTCAAAAATATTATTCGTGTGCTCGGCGGACGGCGTGTTGCGCGGCGTTTTTTCCACCGTAGACTTGCTTGACGCCCCCAAGCCCAGACTTGTGCTTGTCGACCACAACGAATTGTCGCAGGCTGTGATGGGCGCGGACGAGGCGGACATTGTCGAAATCATAGACCACCACAAAATAGGAGCGGTTAATACGCTAAATCCGATTCTGTTTGTCAACAAGCCCGTCGGCTCAACCTGCACGATAGTCAGCCAGTTCTTTGCCAGAGCGGGCGTAAAGCCCGACGCCAACACCGCGGGGCTTATGCTAAGCGGAATCATTTGCGACACCCTCAACCTCAAGGGCCCCACCGCCACAAGCGAGGACGCCGAGGAAATAGCGCGTCTGGAAAAGATAGCCGGCGTTTCGTCGGACGAGCTTTCCGACTACATCTTCGGTTCAACCTCAATCATCTCCTCCATCGCCGAAGACGACGTCATCACCACCGACTGCAAACACTACAAGGAGGACGGCGTGGAGTTTTCAATATCGCAGATTGAGGAGCTGGATTTTTCGTCGTTCTACGAAAAAATCGACGGCATACGCTCCGCGCTCGAGCGCTACAGAAAGTCCAACAAAATGGCGTTTTCGGCGCTCTTTGTCACAAACGTAATGACGCAGGATTCCCTGCTTATGATAAGCGGCTCGCAGGACGTGATAGAGCGCATCGCCTACCAGAAGGACGCCGAGCGCGACGTCTACGAGCTGCCGAAAATCGTCAGCCGCAAAAAGCAGCTCGTGCCGTATTTTATTTCGATTTTGCGCACGATTTAGGCGCGGCATGGCGGGCGTTTTGCGGCGGCTTCTGCGGCGTTTTAGGCGGTTTGTCTTCGGTGTCGGTTTCGTTTAAAAGGCGAAGCCGACTTTTGTTTTGTCCGCCTGCAGAACGAGCATTCTGCCTTCGAGCGAAAGCGCGGCGCGCGCGCCTATTGAAACGGTCTTCGACGTGGAAAGCCTTACATTGCCCTTTAAAATCACGGTATTAAGCGGCGTCAGCACGGCGGAGTTCGCCGTTATGGTAAGGCGCGTTTTCCGCCCGTTTATAGTCAGCGAAAAACCGTTTGCCGAAAGCGAAAACGGCAGTTTTGTCTTAGCGTATTGCAGTTCGGCTTCCGTCAGGTTTGTCGCTTCGGCAAATATGCGCAGACCGTTGAGGCGGAAAGCCGTGGGAACGTCCGCGCCCATTACGCGCGAGCGCCCGACAATGTCGAACGAATCGTAGCATATGCGCAGCGCAGCCCCTTTTTGCGAGTAGAGCGTTCTGTCCATTGCGCCGAGCGGAAATATCGGCGCGGCGCGGACAAACGCCGCCGAGCAGAAAACTACAAATGCAAAGAGGAGCGCGCGCATACGCGGGATTCAAAATTTCCGACTATTGGAAATCGGAAATTTCGGCGAGGCTCTTTACGTTGAGGGCTTTGTCTATGCGCTTTGCCATTCCGCCGAGTATTGCCCCCGGGCCGCATTCATAGAACTGTTCCGTGCCCAGAGCCGCCGCCGCGCGCATGCAGTCCGTCCAGCGAACGGTGCTTGTTATTTGGGCGACGAGCGATTTTTTGATTTCGTCGGGGTCGGAAACTTCCGCGCCCGATACGTTCGTGAACACCTTGACTTTCGGCGTAGAGAATTTTATATCGGCGATGAACTTTTCAAATTCGTCTCTGGCGGGTTTCATCAGTCTGCTGTGGTACGCGCCTGCGACTTTCAGCGGAACTACTATCTTGAACTCCTTGCGCTCCTTCGCGGCTGCGACGGCGGCGGCAACCTTGTCGGCTTCGCCCGAAACGACAATCTGGCCGGGGCAGTTGAGGTTTGACATGTCTATGTCGAACTCTTTGCAGTAGCCTTCCACAATTTCCTGCGAACCGCCTATGAAACTTGCCATAGCGCCCTTCGAGGCGTCGCATGCCAGCTGCATCAGACGCCCGCGCTCGCGGACGATTTTTAGCCCGTCCTCAAACGAATATGTGCCCGCGAATGCGTGCGCCGTGAGCTCGCCGAGCGAAAGGCCTATTGCAGACACAACGTCGCCGAGCATTCCCATTTGGCGCAGCACTTCCACCACGGCAAAGCCGTGCAGGTAGAGCGCGGGCTGGCAGACGTCGGTTTTCGTGAGGGCTTCCGACGGACCTTCGAAGCAGATTTTGGAGAGCTTGAAGCCGAGGGTTTCGTCGGCTCTGTCGAAGAGTTCCTTCACGGAGTCGAAATTTTCGTAGAGCGATTTCGCCATACCGACGCTTTGCGCGCCCTGTCCCGAGAACAATAGTGCTGTCTTCATATTTTTTATTGTATTGTGTTATTCAGAAAGCGATTTTGCTATGTTTGCCGAAGCCTCCGAAACGCATTGGGCTATTGCGTTTACATAGCCGTCGTAGCCGCTGCCGGCGGGAAGCGTCTTTTTGAACGAGTATATTTTCGAGCCGTTTTTGAGGTGCTCGTTTGTCGTCCAGCGCACGGCGAATTCGAGGTTGCCGCCTATTTTGCCTATGCACTTGTAGACGGTTATCCTCACGTTGACCGCTCCCGTCGGGTCGGCGGGCGATTCGGGGTAGAGGTACACCCTGTTGCCGCCGAGGTTTTCGGCTATGCAGCGGGCGAAATTGCGCGAGAACATTCCCTCCGGCGGTTCCGCCCATCTGTCGAATTCGGAAACTTTGGCTTGCGCGCCGTTGCCGAGCGTGGTGATTTGCGTTCTGTCGAGATAGCCCGCAAGCACCACCGAAGAGAGAATCACGGGCGACTTTGCCTTGAATTTCTGCGGCTGGGCGGGGGCGTCGAGCAGGTAGAATTTTGTCGGGTCTGCGCGGGGTGCGAGAATGTCGGACATGCAGCCTGTGAGCAGCATGCACAAAAGCGCGGTTGAAAGCAGGTATGTTTTTTTCATATAAAGTCTATTCCTTTCTGTCGGCGGCCGCCGACGATTTTCCCGTGAGGAGCGCGTTGGGGTTGCGCTGTATGTATTCCGCCAAATTGCCCATAGAGTTCATCGAATTTTTCAGCGCCGAAATCAGCGATGCAAGCTCGAAGCGCAGTTGCGAATTCGGCGCGGTGATTGCGCCGAGGTTCGCCGCGAGCGCGTCAATGGAAACCAGCGTTTTTGAGGCGTCGGCGGAGAGCGCGGTGATGTTTTTGTCTGTGTTCTTCAGCACGGAATCGAGGTTGGCAAGCGTGGATTTTGCGTTTGTCGCCAACCCGTCGGCGTTGCGCAGGAACGCGTCGGCGGAGCGCAGCGTCTGCGCGGCGGAGGCGTTGAGGTTTTGCGCGTCTATTGCCTCCACCTTTTTGTTGAGGTTTACGATGAGGTCGTTGGCGTTTTTGAAGATTGCGGCAAAATCTATGCGCGAGATTGAGGCTATGGAATCCTGCATGCTTCTCATCAGCTCCGAAAGCCCCGACGATTCGCTCGGAATGCTCAGGAATTTGGGCGACTCGCGCAGTTTCATATTCGGGTCGGGATCGGCGAAGTAGTCGAGCTCGACATACAGCATGCCCGTGACAATGCTCTGGTAGTTGAGTTTTGCGCGAAGACCCTCGCGGATTTGCGCGCGAATCCAGTCGTCCCCCGAGACGTTGTGGTTTTCCCTCATTCTGCGCTTGAGCAGGTTGAGGTCTATGGAATAGATTACCAAAACCATGTCTTCGCGGTCGGATTTCGCGTTGTCGGAGGGACGGGGCGAGGTTATCGCAATGCGCTCGACTTTGCCGATTTTCACGCCCTTGAATTTTACCGGCGCGCCGACGTCCAAACCGTTGACGGTTTCGGAGAATTTCGAGGCGAAGATTTCGTCGTCTTCAAAAAATTTCGACGCGCCGAATATAATGACCGTCGCCACCGAAATCAGTGCCGCTCCCAATACGAACATTCCTATTGCAAGCGAGTTTACGTTGTTTTTCATATTTTGTCTCCAGATGTGTTTTGCGGTTCGAGAACGCCCCTGTTGAGGAACAGTCGCACATCGTCTCCGCCTGAAATTTTAAGTTCGCGCGGGTTGCCCACGGCGGTCTGGCGCTTGGTTTTTGCGTCGAGGAAAATAGCCCTGTCGGCTATGTCGAAAATGCTCGGAAGCTCGTGGGAAACTATGATTACAGTCGCGCCGAGGCGGTCGCGCATCTGCACAATCAGCTCGTCGAGCCTGTGCGACGAAATCGGGTCGAGCCCCGCGCTCGGCTCGTCGAAGAAGAGTACTTTAGGATCGAGGGCTATGGCGCGCGCAAGCCCCGCGCGCTTTGCCATGCCGCCGCTTATTTCCGACGGGTAGAAACCGCCGAAGCCGCCGAGCCCCACGAGGGAGAGCTTCAGTTCCACGACGTCTTCAGCCTCCTCCTGCGAGATGTCCGAAAATTCCCGAAGCGGCAGCATTATGTTTTCGCGCAGGCTCATGGAGCTCCACAGCGCGCCGCCCTGATAGAGCACGCCGAATTCGCGCAACATTTTCTGCTTCTGCTCGACGGGGGCGTCGGAGAAGTTTTTGCCGTCGTAGAAAATCGTTCCCGCGGCTGGCTGAACAAGGCCAATCATATGCCTTAGCAGGGTGCTTTTGCCGCAGCCGCTGCCGCCCATTATGAAAAATATTTCGCCGCGCTTTACCGAAAAATTCAAATCCTGCATGACGACGTAGTCTCCGTACGCCATTGTCAGATTTTCAATTTTGAAAACGTCTTCGCGGTTGTCGGAGGTTGTCGTCATATGTCGAAGATTGTAAAGATTACCGCGAAAATCGCGTCGGCTACGATAATCCACGTTATGCTTTGAACCACGCTCGATGTGGTTGCGCGCCCGACGCCGCTGGAGCTGTTTTCGCACGACATGCCCATTCGGCAGCCTATGCACGCCACTATTATTCCGTAGACAATGCTCTTGCCCACGCCGGTGGAAATCTGCACGAGGTTGAGCGCCGAAATGGTACGGCTTGAGTACTGTTCGTAGCTGATGTCGAACATTCCGACGCCTATTACAAGACCGCCGAGCATGCCTATTACGTTTGCAAAAATTGTAAGCAGCGGGAACATGCACACCAGCGCGAGTATGCGCGGCAGAACCAAAAATTCCACGGGCGAAATTCCGAAAGTCTTGAACGCCGAAATTTCCTCGTTGACCTTCATTGAGCCGAGTTCCGCCGCGAACGCCGCTCCCGTTCTGCCGCTCATTACAATGCCGACCATCATTGCGCCCATTTCGCGCACCATGGCAATGCCCACCAAGTCCGCAATGAAAATTTCCGAGCCGTATTTTGCAAGCTGGATTGAGCCTACAAACGCAAGGATAAGGCCGACGAGAAAGCTGATAAGCCCGACTATTCCCAGTGCCTCGGGGCCCGTGCGCTGGGTTATGAGCATGAAGTCGCTGCGGCGCATGCGCGCGCGACCGCGCAGCAAATTAAAGAGCGCTATTGTGATGTCTCCGAAGAACGAAACGTAGTCTTTCGTGTTGGCGAACATGTTTATGGTGTGTTCGCCCACTTTGTTTACGAAGGGAATCGGGGCTGTTTTCTTTTTTGTGTCGGCGGCGGGAACCGCAACCGCGAGGGAAAGCATAGCCTCTATGCCTTCGGGCAGACTTTCAAAATCTACGGAAATTTTCCGCGCGTTCGCCGCGTTGACGACCTTCAAAATGAGGCTTATCAGGGACGAGTCATACGCTCCCAATTCCGACGCATCGAACGATATTTTTTTTACGGAATCGGAAATCTGCGCGCAGACTTCGCGCGCCATGGTGTGGGGTTTGCCTATGAACCAGTCCCCTGATATTTCGAGTACCGCCGCGCCGGAGGCCGTCTTTAATTGGGCGATTCCCGCATGTTCGATACTTTGTGTTGTATTTGGCATATTTTGTATTTTCGCCCAACCCTAACACAATCGGCGCGGTTATGGCAACCTTTATCTTGTTTTGGGGGCGTGGGTATGTTTTTTCGGGGGAATGGGGCGCAAAAAAAATCTCCCGCGTTTTGTTCGGGAGATTGCGCTCATTGCATTTGCGCCGAAAGACTACTTGGCGGCGTTGGCTGCCTTTGCCTTGAGCTCGTCGAGGTAGACTTGGAGCTGGTCGCCGACGTTCTTGACGGCATCGCCTATTTTCTTGGCTTCGGCTCTGAGCTTCTGGGCGTCTTCGCCCATCTGCTGGCTCAGCGGAATTGCCTTCATCTTTTCTATGACTTCCTTCGACTTTGCATTCTGTTCCTCGAGGAACTTTTTGCAGGCGTCAACCTTCTTCTGGAGGGCGGCGGAGTCGAGCGTCATGGCTTCCTCTTTCGCCTGTTGGGGAGTCTTGTTTTCGTCCACGTTTGCGCCGCAACCGCAGAGAACCAATGTAGCAAGAATGGAAACGAGTGTCTTCTTCATATTTACTGCCTTGTTTGTTTTGGAGGTGCCATTATACTCCACGCGTCAAGGGGGTTTCAAGTATGTCGGATCAATAAAAAAGTTGTAAAATGAAAAAAATAAATTTTAATGGGGCGTAATGAGTATGGAAAAGAAGAAAATCCTTATTTTGGGCGCGAACGGGTTTATAGGTTCGTCGCTGGTGTGGAAACTTTTGAAACAGACCGACTACGATATTGTCGGTTTCGACATCGCCGACGGCAAGCTCGGCAATGTATTGGGGCGCGAGAGGTTTGCGTTCCGTAAAGTCGACGTTCTCAAGGACAAGTCGGCAGTCGAAGCGGCTGTGAAAGATTGCGACATTGTCTTGCCGCTCGTCGCCGTTGCGACCCCCGCGCTCTACGTCAAAGACCCCGTGCGCGTCTACAATCTCGACTTTGAATCGAACGTGGACATCATTAAAATGTGCCTCAAATACGGCAAGCGCGTGATTTTCCCCTCGACTTCCGAAGTCTACGGAATGTGCCCCGACGCCGCGTTCGACGAATACACGTCCAAGCTCGTTCTCGGCCCGATTGAAAAGGAGCGCTGGATTTACTCATGCATCAAGCAGATGCTCGACCGCCTCATTTGGGCGTACGGCAAGCACGAGGGGCTGCAGTTTACGCTCTTCCGCCCGTTCAACTTCATCGGCCCGCGCCTCGACGACATCAAGGCGCACAAAGAGGGGTCATCGCGCGTCATTACGCAGTTTGCACACAACATTCTCAACGGCAAGCCCATCAAGCTTGTCAACGGCGGCCTCCAGAAGCGCTGCTTTACCTTCATTGACGACGGCGTAGACTGCATTACGCGCATTATCCGCAATGAAAACGGCTGCGCGGACGGCAAAATTTTCAACATAGGCAATCCCGCCGAGGAACATTCGGTGAAGGAGCTTGCCGAAGTGCTCGTTGCCGAATTTAAAAACTACCCCGAATACGCGGCGCTGGCGGAAAAGACTGTCATCGAAACCGTCTCGGGCGACGAATACTACGGCGCGGGCTATCAGGACGCCGACCGCCGCGTTCCGTCGATAGAGCAGGCAAAGTCGGTATTGGGCTGGACGCCGAAAACCGATTTCAAAACGTCCATAAAACTCATTTTGGACTACCACTTGCTCGGCAAGGATTATGAAGCTGGCGTTTAAAATAGACGTCGATACCTACGAAGGCACGAAAGTCGGCGTTGAAAATTTCCGCCGGCTTTTCTCGGCGGAGGGAATCCGCCCGACGTTCCTGTTTTCGATGGGCCCCGACTGCACGGGGCGCTCGATTTTCAGAGCCTTTAAAAAGGGCTTTATCCGCAAATGCCTAAAGAGCAATGTGGCGGGCAATTACGGGTTGAAAACGCTTCTCTACGGAACGCTGCTGCCCGCGCCCGTTATTTCAAAATGCTGCGCAGACACCATAAAGGCGGTTGCCGCCGACGGTTTTGAATGCGGCGTGCATTCGTGGAATCATTACGCTTGGCAAAACAGGCTTTTTAAAATGACGCCCGAAGAAGTTGCGGCGCAGTTTTTGAACGCGTACAACGCCCTCAATTCAATCACGGGCAAAAAGTGCGCAACTTGCGGCTGCGCGGGCTGGCAGGTCTCGCCCGCGTATTTGCGCGTCGAGGACGAATTGGGGCTCGACTACGCAAGCGATGTCCGCGGCCGCAGTCCGTTTGCGGCGGAAATGGGCGGGGAGCACTTCAAGACGCTGCAAATACCGTCTACGCTGTACACTCTCGACGAGGTTTTGTGCGAGCGCCCGCTCTCCGAATTGTCAGACTACTACGTTGCCGAAATGGCGAAAAGCGGCGGGTTGTCGGTTATGACAATCCATGCGGAACTCGAGGGGCGCGCGTATTTCGACTGGTTTTCCGATTTCGTCAAGCGCCTCAAGCGCGAGGGTGTGGAATTTGTAAACTTGGGCGACGAAGCCCGCAAATTGAAAGCGCAACAGCAACCCGTCTGCGAAATCAAAATGGAGGAATTCTACCAGCGCAGCGGTTTGATTGCCGTGCAGAAATAACGGAAATGTCAGCGGAACATACATTCAAAATAGTCGTTGCGGCGGCGCTTTTGGGCGCCTCGTCCGCATTTGCGCAGACTCTCGGCGACATCGCCAACGGCGGCGGGGCTTCCGAAACTGCGGCAAAACCCGCACAGAGCGCGGCAGCTCAAAATTCGGCGCAAAATCCAGCCCCCGTGCGGCAAGTTGCCTCGGACGAAAAAAACGCGGCGCAGAACGCGGAAATCACGCCCGAAAAATTCGACAAAATCTTTGCCGACGCCTCTTCGGGCGACGCCGTCGCCCAGCTGACGCTCGGCACAATGTATGCGCGCGGCATAAAGCCCGCAGTCTTCGACATAAAGACGGCAGTTTCTTGGCTCGAAAAAGCCGCATCGGGCGGCAACGTTCCCGCGATGAATTTTCTCGGGGCAATCTACGGAGACAAGAAACTCGGGTGTCTCGACTACGCAAAGGCGGTAAAATGGCGCGAGACCGCCGCGCAAAAGGGCTCGCCCGAGGATAAATTCGCGTTGGCAAATTCGTTTATCTACAGCTACATGCTGCCCGCCGACAGGGAAAAGGCGCTCTATTGGCTCACCGCCGCAGGCGAGGCGGGACATCTCGATGCGTGCAACCAGCTCATTTCAATCTACTCGAACCGCAACGACGCAGAATCGGTTAAATACTGGAAGCAGCGCAAATCATTCGCCCAGTTGCGAACCGCCCAAAACGGCGATCCCGCCGCAATGTTCGACATCTACCGCAAGTACATTTCGGGCAAGGGCGGATTCTTCAAAAGCGTGCCCAAGGCAATTTTCTGGCTGAAGAAATCAGCCGACGCAGGCTACATTCCCGCATGCGATACTTTGGCAAACCTGCACATAAGCGGGCGCTATGTCGGGCGCGACTTAAACGCCGCCGCCGCGCTGCTCGAACGCCTCTGTGCCGCAGACGCAAACTATGCGCTGAAACTTTCCGCCCTCTATTCGACGCCCGATTTTGCCGACGAAGCCAAGGCGCAGAAATGGCTCGACTACGCCGCAAAACACATCGGCGGCATAAATAAAATACACCTTGCGTGGAAATTGTGGGCGGGCGCAGGCGTGAAAAAAGACGCAAAAAAAGCCGCCGAAATTTGCAGCGACATAATTGAAAAAGAAACCGGCGGTTTGCGCAGTGCCGCCGAAAAAATGAAAGCCGACATCGAAAGCGGCAAACCCGCCCCAACCCAGTGGGGCACAGGCGAGCCCCCGCGCCGCTAAAGTTTTTTCTTGTGGCGCGTTATAATAAATAAAGCGTTTCAAAATGAAACGCTTTAGTCTTTTTTATAGAAACCAAACTTTTTTTACCGCCAAAGCGGGGAATATTTCGCGGGAGCGAAATCGCCTCGCCAAAAGGGTGGCGCGGTACTTCAAGACCCGCCACGGAATAGACCGTTGTGATATCCTCCGACAAAGCGGCGGTTTGCGCTACGCGCATCGCCGCGCCACAAGAAGGAAGCGCACCTGCGCCCGCGCCACAAGAACGAAACCCGCCCAGCGGGTTAGAGGGGATCGGCTACGAGGAAACCGTTTTGCAGGCGGAAGTTTTTGAAACCGTCGGCTTTGATTTTCGCATAGTCGGCAGGGTCTTTGAAGCCCTTTGCAACCTTGATGGCATTGTTGCGGAAATTTTTGATGTTTATGGAAACGTCGGAAATTTTCGCCCCCGCGCCAGTCTGGGAAAGGGAGTTGTCGGCAAGACAAATCTTCGATGCGGGACAAACAATGAACGAGTCCATGGAAAGCACAGTGCCCTTGGAGTTCTTGGGGATTACAATGTTTATAGTGCGGGCGTTTTTCTTGCCGTTGTCGTAAACGGTAAGGCCGCTTATTTCGGAGTGCCCGTAAAGCTCGATTGTGTTCTGATTGCCCGAAAGGAAGAGCACGTTTATGGCGCGCTTGAGCAGCGGAGATTCGCCGACGAGCTTGAGCGTGGCGTTGCCGTTGAGGCGTACCTTGCTGTAAACGAGATATTGCGGGCCGTTGCGGCGGAGTTCGAGCGTGGCGTTTGAAACTTCAATCTTTCTGAATTCGCCGCTGAGGAAAAGCCTCGGGGTGTCGATGACAAGATAGGCGGAATTGAGAACGTCGATGTCGCCGACGGTCGTGTTGCCGCAAATGTTGACGCGCGTCTTTGCGCCGGCTACGCCGCCTACGGAAAGGTTGGAATACGTCTTGCCGTCCTTCTTGAGGGGAGTTTTGAAAACCCTGTCAATGGGCTGGTTCATTGAAACCGCGAGGTCTTTGATTAGTTTGCGGCCGTTGTCGAAAACAATTTGGTTGAGCTCTACGTTGGAGACAAAATTGAGCTTTCCGCCCTTTCCTCCATAGCCGAGCAGCGCATTGCCCTTGCACTTGAAAAAGCCCGAGCCTGAAACGCACAGGGAAACGTCCTGCATGTTGAAGCCGCCGCGGTCAAGCTCGAATATCGCGCCGTCGAGAATATGGATATTCTGCGGCTTGCCCCAAACGCTCATATTCGCGGGGGCGGCAAATTTGTCTATTTCGAGATTTCCAGAGGTTGCGTCCATGCGCAAATCAATGGGAGGCTGGGGAAGAACCTTGCCCTTCCACGTTGTGTTTGCGCTCCAGAGACCGCCCTGATGCGACACGAAATACGGCGCGGCAAAAAGCGCCGCCGAAGTTGATAAAAACGCCAATGCAGATATGTATTTCTTCATAACAATACTCCTTCTTTGTCTGAATCGGAGCGTAGACAATCGCGGGCGATTGTAAAGAAAAAACTCGCGTCGGCGCGCCCCGAATCGGCACGCAAAAAAGCGCCCAAGGAAAGACGCGGGCTAAAACGACGCCAAAACGGCGCGCACATTCGCCGCTTAGAAATTGTTTTTTTCGAGCGCGAAAAACGACTGCTTGTGGGAGCAAATCGGGCACTGCTGGGGGGCGGATTTGTCCTCGACGCAATAGCCGCACTTGCCGCACTGCCATGTTTTGGGTTCGTCGCGCCTGAAAACCTTTTCGGTATTGACGTTTTCCAAAAGCTTTTTGTAGCGGGCTTCGTGGCGCTTTTCCACGGAGGCGACAAGCTCGAAACGCTTGGCAATTTCCTCAAAGCCCTCGCTGCGGGCGATGTCGGCAAATTCCCTGTACATGGAAGTCCACTCGTAGTTTTCGCCGCTTGCGGCGGTCATCAGATTTTCAAAAGTCGGGGGCAGGGGGTCGCCGTGGATTGCCTTGAACCACACTTCGGCATGCTCGCGCTCGTTGCGCGAGGTTTCGTCGAAGAAGTCGGCAATCTGCTCGAAGCCGTCCTTGCGCGCTTTCGACGCGTAGAACGAATACATTATGGACGCCTTCGACTCGTTTGCGAAAGCCTCCGCCAGACATTTCATTGTTTGCGAATCCTCAAAGTTTTTCATAACAACCTTTCGTGGATTCGTATCGTAAATTTGCGCGCGGATTAAAGCCCGCGCGCGTGTAAATTTCAAAAAAACTATCTGTAGACGAGGCGTACCGGCGAGCACAACCCCGCGGGCGAAAGCGGCTTTTCGTGCGGGCGGAATTTTTTGTAGGTTATGTCCACAACGAAATTGCCGCCGAGCCAGTTCGGGTCCTGCGCCGACATCTTGCGCGCGAGATTGAACGCGTTGTTTTGCACCGCTATTTCAAGAGTATTGTCCTTTTTCAACAGCCCGCGCGGAAGTTTTACCCTGAACGGCACGCACCAGTACGCGCCAAGCGGTACGCCGTTTAAAACTACACTGCAGGCGTCGCACACGTCGCCCAAGTCTATAGCCGCTGCGTTTTCGGGATTTTCGGCGCGGAAGTTCACGGTGTATTTTGCAACGCCGCAGAAGGCGCGGGCGTCGTCGCCGCCGAGCTTTGTCCAGCTCTTGAGCGCGCGCGTTTTTACGGGCGCAGGCAGCGCTCCGCCCGCTTCGGGATAGCGGTGCGCAACAAATTCAATGTTCCATTCCCCCGAAATTTCCGCCGTCTTTGCGTCGGGAGCAAAAGTCTTTTTGGGGAGATTTTTTTTCGGTGTCTTGTTCGCGAAAATGAAACACGACTGACCCGAGAGCAGCTTGAGATTGAATTTTGTGCCGCCGCTTTCGGCGCGGGTAAATTCGAGCGCGCCGCGCTCGTTTGACAGCGGGTCGAAATACTCAATCTGGCTGCAATCCGCCGAAATTTCAACCTCTCCGAATGCGAATTTTTGCGACTGGTTGGCGAGAAAATATAGCGAGCCGTTCGGAGTTTCCTTTCTCAACACTCCAAGTCCCAATGCGGCGGCGGGCTCTTTTTTTGCGCCGAATTTTTCAACGGCAGTCGGGTCGTCGCCGATTATGACGCCTTTGCCCGCGGCAATTTCGGCGGCGGTTTTGCGCGCGAATTTATCGCGGTTTTCGGCGTCGAAAAATCCCGCAGCGGCGGACGGAATTGTTTTGTCGAAAACGATGTTTGCGCCGCTTTCGGCAAGGCGCTTAAGCTCGGCGAGCGTTTCAATCGGCAGAGATTTGCATTCGGGAATTACAAGGCATTTGTAGGCGCGCGATCCGACTACAACCGTGCCGCCTTTGGCTGTCGAAGCAGATTTTAAAACGGCGTCGCTTGCGATGTCGAAAGCAGTCGAGTTGCGCATAAATTCTTCGGCAACCGCCCCGAAGCTCGAGCCGCGTTTTATCCATTTGTACGAGTGGTGGACATCGAATAACATAACGTGGTTTGCGCCGCCCGACTCGCGCCAGTACTCGCAAATTGGAAAATACAGCAGGACATCGCCGCCGTTTTCGGACTGCTGGAGGATTTGCTGGCAGCGGGCAACGTACGCGTTTTGCAGCGGAAAGAATTTGTCAAAATGCGCGTTTTGGTTGAAGTTTACAGAGGCGTAGAACATTCGCGCGGGGAATTTTCCGCCCGCGGGAGAGTACGGCCAGCCGTGGTAGAAAATGTGGTTTATGCCGCCCAAAAAAAGCTTGTCCAACTCCGGCTTCGACTGCGAGAGCGCGGTGCGGAAATGGTTTGTAAGCCACGTGTTCGTTTCCGCGGCAACGAGTTTTTTGCCGCCCAAATTCGCCGCGGAGGAGGCAAACTTCATCATCAGAATTTCGGGGCGGCCGAAGCGCTTTTCTTCATAGTCGGGGTCTTGGCGCACAAGCGGAATGTCGAATTTACTCGCGCCGAACGCCTCGGTTTCGGGAATATCGGAGAGCATGTAAAGGTCTACGAGGTTCGCGGGCGAGCCGTGCGCCTGATAGACACTCTTTGCCCCCATTTCACGCGCCGCCGAAGTGTAGCGCGACATCGTTTCGTAGACAAGCTCGGCGACAGTCGCGTGGTAGTCCTGCCACAATCTCGCGGACGCGTCGGCGGAAAGCCGCATTTCGGGGGCTCTGCGCTTGGTCTTGCCCGACGCCGGCGACTGTGCGAAAAGCGACTGCGCGTACGGGCGGAAATCGTACCCGCGGCGCTTTCTGAATTGCGCGAAAAAGTCGTCGGTCGTATTTGCCGTGGAATATTCGTACGAATCGTTGAGGAAGGCGCGCGGGAGATTCCTTTTGCCGTACGGGGCGAACGCGCGTTTGAACACGCCGCAGTGGAGTTCGTACGCGGCGGGATTGAGCGGGTCGGCGGTCAGCCCGTGCCCCCCGGGGGAGGAACGTTTGACCTTGAATTTTGCGCTCTTGATTTCGAGATTTTCGCCGAAAGTTTTTGCCGTGTATTTTTCGGAAATCCACGGGCCGCCGAACGGCCAGCCGCTGCCCATCGTCATATCGAAGCCCATTCCGAGGCGCTTTGTTTCGCCGGCGACAAACGAAAGCATATCCATAAACCGCGGCGAAAGCAAATCCACATAGTTGGCTTCGTCGCCCTTTTCGCCGTAGAGCGGAATTATACAGACGCCGCCAATTCCGGCGCCTTTCATTGCCTCGAGCTGTGAGGTTATGTCGGATTCCGTCGTCGAATTACCGAAAATCCACCACCACGTCCACGGCTTTTGCTGTGCGGTTTGCGCGCGCGCCGCGGTGCACGCGGCGAAAAACGAAACGAGAAAAATGCAAATTTTGATATGTCGAAACATCGCCGAAAGTAAAATCGGCGCGGCTGCGGCTGTCAACCGTATTCGCCCGATTCGCAACGGCAAACGGCGCTTCGATAAATTTTGACAAAGCTCGTTTGTTGTGGAAAATCCGCGCAAAAAAAAGAAAATGTCGCAAACATACTACAAAGTGATTCTGCCCGACGGAACGTCGCCGACGAAAGAGTTCGACTACGCGCCGTACATGCCGCGCGACGGCGTCGCGGGCGCGTGGCTGCCCGAAATTCCCGATGCGCGCATAGGCGGGCGCGGCTACTATGTGTCGAAATATTGGCGGATATGGTACAAGGTGGGCGCGCGGGTTTTTGAATGCCAGTGCCGCGGCGTTTTGGTCGAAGAATTAAACGGCGTAGAAAAGCAGGCGTGCTGCAAGACTCTGCGCTTTGTCCGCGAAATTACCGAAGACATAGCCGCAGAAATCGGCGACGCGCGCTTCAACAAGGGCGCGGGCAACCTCGGGCTTTCCAACGTCGGAGACGCAAATGTGGGAGATTTCAACATAGGCAGCCGCAACGTGGGCAGCCTCAACAGCGGCGATTTCAACACGGGCGATTCGAACACGGGAATTGACAACGTAGGCAACGACAACCGCGGCAGCCTCAATTCGGGGTGCTCGAACACGGGGCATTCAAATACGGGAAGTTTCAACCGCGGCAGCTACAACAGCGGCGACTTCAACACGGGGCACGCCAACAGCGGCAGCTTCAACCGCGGCAACCGTAACACGGGCAAATGGAACGTCTGCAATTACAGCAGCGGCTTTTTCAACACCGCCGAGCCGCCCATATATATGTTCAACAAACCCACGCAGCTGCGCGCCTCCGAAATACGCCTGCCGAAATGGCTTCAGAAGCCCGATTTGCGCGCCGCCCTTGAATCCGCCGACCCCGCCGACCTGCGCGCGACGTTCGATTTGCCGAACTTCGACCCCGAAATTTTCGGGCAAATTACGGGAATCTCCGCCGACGAAATTTTACGCAAACTCGGCGGCGCTTAAACGCATTTGGCGTCGGTTGGGGGGGACGCGCCGCGGCTTTGCGCGGGGAGTGCTTGAAAATCACTCAAGCGTAATTTCGAGCTTCTGCGGCTTGTCGGCGCGGGCGACTTCGCGGCCGTCGACAAACACGGCAAAGCCGCGCCCCCTGCCGTAGCGCGAACCGTCGGCGTCCCACAAGACGGAGAGGCTGCGGTTTAAAACGCGCACGCCGTCAACGGCAAAGAATTTCCACGAGTCGGGGGCAAGCGGGTCGATTACAACCTTGCGCGAACCGTCGGGCATTACGCCTACAATGTCGCGGATTACAAGTTCGGCAAAGAAGGAATGGTTGTAGTCTTTGCCGCGCTCGGGAATGCTCGCGCCGCCGACTGCGCCGTCTTTAAGCCACTTCTTTATTACCGTGCGCGAAATCCAGTCGCCCGTGAATGGGTGAATGTTTTCGTCAATCCAGAACACGCGCTTGCCGTCTTCGCGCACGAGGTGGTGGGCTTTGGCGAATGTCGAAAGGGCGTCGTAAAAATCGCTTTTGGAGAGCACGTCCTGACCGCCCGCGCGCAGGAAATTCGCCATGCCCGAAAGCGTGATTGAGGTGGAGAGCGGCCAGACAGGCCCGTTCCATTGGCATTCATGCCCGACGTAGTTTAGCTGGAAGAGCGGGCTGCGGCGCTCGAGGGACGTAAGCCCGAACGGCGCTTTGAATCCGCGCTCGTCCAAGACCTGCTTCCACGCCTCGGCATACTCGCGCGGGGCGAGGTTGAAATACCACGGCGTGTATCCGTGGAGTTCGCGGTGGGGCGAAAAATCGCGCGCAGTGCCGTTGAGCGGGCGCACCATGTAGAATTTCTTTGAGGCGTCCCAAAGCTTTTCATTGAGGGCGGTTTTGAGGGCGTCTGCCTTTTTTGCGAAGAACTCTGCGTCCGACTTTTCGCCAATCATCGCGGCGATTTTCGAGAGCGAATAACACTCGCTTGTCATGTAGCTCTGGATTGTCGCCCGATAGCCGCGCCAGCCCATGTTCAGCTGCCCCGACGCGGAAAGCTCCATTCCGTCTTTGCCGTCTATCTGCTGGAAAAGCCCGATTTTTGAATGGAAGTTGGATTTTTCCCAAGCCCTGAAATTTGCCTTGAGGGCGGGATAGCGCTTTTTGAGCGCCTCCAAATCGCCGTCGGTTGCGTAAATGTCGAGCGCGGAAGTGGCAAGCCACGAGGAATACACGCGGGCGCCCTGTTTGTCCTTGAAACACCAGTAGTCCTGATATTGCGACGCGTATTTGGGATCGCGCAGCCAGCGGGCTTCGCGCAGCTGCAGCGCCGCGGGGCAGACTATCGCATTGTACTTCCCGCCCCAGCTGACTTTGGGCATAAATTCGGTGATTATCCAGCCCGTTTCGGGATAGAATTTGAGATGCTTTCTGAACGTCCACCAGCGGAAATAATAGACGTCTTTTATCTCGGCGTCGGGACAGTCGAAAAACGGAATGTTTTCAAGCAGGAATTTTTCGGCGACTGCATTGGGAAAGTCGCCCTTGTAAAGCTCGTTGTCGTCGGCATTGAATTGCGCAACGCGCGCCTTGGCATAGTCGACACCCAATTTCTGCGGAATGACGCTCTCGGCATTCGCCAGAGATACCGACGCCGCAAACGCAAACAAGGCAAATGCAAATTTTCCAATGGAACGCTTCTTGGTGGAATTTTTTGTAATCATAATATAGGTATGTTATTTTTACGAAATCCGTAAATACACTGAGAAAACCTACCGAAAACTCTCCGCTACGCAATACAAAAATGGAGTACCCGCATGGTTGCAAAAGATATAACATATTCAAATTAGAAAACCCATCGGGAATAAAAGAAGAGATACAACATTCAGTTTAAAACTATCCCATAAATATATTTAGATGCTCAAAAACAAAACTTGTAGCATAATGAAATTCCCAAGCAAAGTGGCGGTTTGCGCTGCGCGCATCGCCACGCCACAGAATCGAAACCCGCCGAGCGGGTGAAAAAAGTTGCGAGGTTCGGATTAGGACTTGTGTTTGCGAGCGGTGGGATAGTACAAATAGTACAGACAGCCGCCGCCAAACCAAAAAACAGCCGAGAGCATAATTGTTGGCGTGGTTATAAAAAAGAAAAGTTTACAAGCAAAGTGGCGGGAATTTTTTACGGCAGCAAAAAACATAAAGCCTACGGCTTAGGATACCCGTGGGGTGTGAAAAAAGTTGCGAGGCTCGAGGCAGGATTTGTGTTTTGCAAGCCGTAGCGTACATTAGTACGTGAGGCGCAGCGAAACCAAATGATGCCCGAGAGCGTTGTTTTTTTGTTTTTTATAAATTTTTTCCAAAAATATAAAAAACAAAACAAAAAAAACAACGCGCCCTCGCAACTTTTTTCCTTGCAAATTGTTGGGGGGGGGGTAATTTTGGCTTCATTAACAACAAACGTAAGGTTAAACATGAAAAAGATTTTAGCATATTCGGGAACGGTTTTGTTCGTTTCCGCAGCGGCGTTGAACGCGCAGATTTCGCAGGCGATCGCATCTCCGTGGCAAGATTTGGGTAAGGTTTCCAAGTCTTCCGAACTTTCTTCGGATGCAAATTATTTGCAGTTCAATGGATTAAACCAAACATTTACCGTAGACACGGATCTAGACTGGTCTGGCAATTCATATGTGATTGGTTCTGGGAGTACGACTCTCGGTACGGCGACAACCATCATCGAAGCCGGCAAGACGCTGACGTTAAAGGAAAATTACGGCAATAATAACCGTCCCGATACTACGATAAATTTCGACGGCGACGGTTCGCTCAAGTATGCCGCTGCAACTTTGAATTTCGTTCAGCATTCGCTGAAAGATAACTCTTCGGTTATAACGACGCAGACGTACAATTTCAATGTAGCCACCGACTTGAGCAACAAGACGGTTTACATCAGCAACAAGAATATTCTCAACTTTTCAAAGCTCACAACCAATCTCTCTACGGCGTTTTCCCTCAGCGGCGAATCCACGCTTTCAATAAATAATTCCGCCGCTGCCAGCATCGGGACGCTGAATCTCGGCCCGTGGTCTACTTTCAACTATTCCACCACTGCCGGAGAGCTTAACATAACCACGCTTTCCATTGCCCGCGGTGCGACGTACAACAACACGAACAAATCCATAGCAACGCGCGTATCGAATGTTGAAATCAACAACGCCGCTTCCGTTGTAATGGGCAAGAATATTTGGTTGAATGCAAACGGAATATTTACGGCTACGGGTACTGCCGAAAGCGTAGTACTTAGAAAGCTTCTCCCCGGGGCAAATTCCAAGATAGTTCTCAACAGCAAAAACATTTTCAAGTATCAGTATGACGAAACCGACGCTGTTATGATTGCCTCCTGCTTCACGGGCGCGACTGTTGAGCTTGGTGCGGATCAGAAGTTGGGTGCGCTGATTATGGCTGCCGCGAGCGGTACGACTCATGCCGATTTGACCATAGATTTCAACGGCAATGTCGTTTACTTTGACTCTTTTGAAAACCAAAAAGCCGGCACGACGTATGACCTCTATTTCACGGATTTTGACAACGGCAATTTCCGCATAAAGGACACGAGCGCAATCGACCTCGACTGCATTACGGTCAACGGCAAGTACAGCGGTTCTGACTTGGCGTGGAGTGCGATTGATGCCGACGGCTACTATGCCCTCAACGTAATTCCCGAGCCAGCCACGATGGCATTCCTGCTCGGGGGTTTGGCGATTGCTTTTGCGCTTATGAGAAAAACGCGCGAGGGCGCGTAATGGTTGGCGACGAATTTTTTATATCAAGAATAAAGGGCAACGAAAGTTGCCCTTTTTCTTTTCTATAAAATTCGCCAACCATTACGCTCTCGGGCATCACTTGGTTTGCTCGGGTGGTCTGTACTAAAGTACTATCCCACCACTCACAAACGCAAGTCCTGCCTCGAGCCTCGCGCGTTTTTCCAATCCGACGTTGGTTCTAAGCCGAAGTTTTTTTCATCAGTCTGTTCAGAAGCGTTGAGTATTTTGAAGTTGAAAGCTTTGTGATATTTGTTGGCAAAGTGGCGGGAATTTTTT
>ERZ808267.196-NODE-196-length-22210-cov-3.802257_pt1 | contig 22210 bp, 20 predicted proteins | sample MGYA00521241_ERZ808267 | MGnify/ENA primary metagenome ERZ808267 (study PRJEB31516, sample SAMN03275592) | gut metagenome | biome: mammalia-associated habitat; material: feces | host: Papio cynocephalus | place: Kenya | collected 2012-07-19 ...
AATGCTTCGGTCCCTGATTCATCGGTCCCTGAGCCTGCCGATGGGCCGAAGAACCGAAGAGACAGTTCAACATAGAATCAATAATATAAGCAATCAATAAAAAACAACGAATATGTCAGAGAAGAAATTTGATTACACCAAAGCGGTCGCTGAACTGGACGAGATCGCTGCAAAGGTAGAGGACCCTGCCACCAGCCTGGATGACATCGGTGCCCTCGTGAAGCGCTCCAAAGAACTAATCGAGTCCTGCCGCCAGTACCTCCGCACCGTCCGTGACTCCATCGATGACACCAAGGAATAACCTCCTGTCACTGCGTCTGCTGAAGACTAGCGCCTAATCCCTTCGGTAGCATTTTCGGCCTCTTTTGCTCCCCAAGGGTGCACCCTGCACTCTTGGAAACAGATAGTGCGGGATAATCCTTGTCGGAGACTTTTGTCGTTCTTAAACGGAAATGGATTTTAATCTTACTGCTTTCCCAATGCTCCGGAATTTCCGGGAGCCATTGGATGCCAGTTGGATTATACTTCTCATATCTCTTCATAACACATTGTCCTCCTTCTTAATAAGAACTTGAAACAGCAGCATTCCTTTGGTTGTCAGAAGGTATTTCTGGCGCGGATGTCTCGGTGAATCCGGATATAGTGGGCGTATGAAACCATCATTTATCGATGGTGAGAGATGGACTTTCAGGAAATTGTCGCGTCCTTTCAGCCCGATGTGCTCCATCATTTCTTTCACAGACAATTCATTGTTTCCTACAGCGCGGACAAGTGCCTCAATGTTCGGATTGTCCGTGTGGAACTTGTCCTGGACTTGCCCCGAACTTGTCCTGCGCTTGTCCTGCGCTTGTCCTGTGCCGGAGGATAATTCCGGCTGTACGCTCCACTCTGGGGTGGGTTGGATATGAAGGTAGCGGTTTCTGAGATCCCAATGCTCGCCAAGAAGCAGATTGCGGAAGAAACGCTCAAGATAGACAGGTGAATAGTCGATACCTTTTACGAGATTCTTATAGTTGGCCCGCACCAGCGCATTGCGGAAATACCATGAGTGGTTCGCAAAAAGGTCGTTATTGATGTCGAACCCAACTGAGCGGAGGTATTGTATTGTGAATACAGCGGTAGTGCGTGTGTTTCCTTCGCAAAAAGGGTGGATTTGCCATATTCCGGAAACAAAGTTTGTAAGATGGGAAATCATTTCATCTCTGGAGATTCCTTTGTAGCTGAATGCGCGTTCCTGCTCGATGTCATATTCCAAGGCTCGGCGTAGATCCTCCCAATTCATGTAGCTGACAGAGACTCCTTCAAGTACCCATTCTTTCTTTGAGATGTCATAGTCGCGAATCTGTCCAGCGTGTTTGAATACACCGTCAAAAATCCTCCGGTGCAAAGATATGATACCGTTAGCACTGAAATCAAATGTCCCTGCGGACAGGATTTTCGTGATGTTGACGGAAACCTTGTCCGCTTCTTCTTTGTCTGCATCGCCTGAATCTCGTGCGGTCTTGGTGGTATAGTATTGCCTCAGGAGTTCACGGGCTTCGTCTATCGTGATGTCGCCTTCGATGTTCCTGCGAGCCGTTTGTTGAAGGTACTCGGATGTTTTCAGCCCATCTACAGCCTGTAGTCCGATAGCAACGCGCCAAGCCTCAGCCTTGTTCTTTTGGGTGGGTTCTCCCTGCCTGATGTACTGGTCGAAGTCAAGATATGTCTGTTCTTTTGCCATTCGTTTCATTTCCTATTTGCTGATGGTCAGGATGCCACCGGTACCACAGGCTCCATCGTAGATGCTGAAGGTATTGTCTTCGATCTGGTCAGCGGCCGGGAGTATGGCGAGGTCCGCCAACAGCTTCACATAGTCTCTTGGTGTGAAGTGCTCTCCGGCCTCTGTGACGTTATTTTCCTCGTTGAATTTACGAAAAAGTTCCTCAAAGAGGGTTCCCATCATGTGGTTGTCGAGGGCTTCCCATAGCAACAAAAATAGTGATTTTTCGTGAGCTATTGTACAGAAGTTTCATAAAATCAGCAATCTTGAGCAGGAAGAATATGTCAAGTGTGTTCTGGATTATGTCTGCTCCAATGGTGACATCCTTCCGGCCACACTTTACAAGGAAGAGCCTTTGTCAGTTACGTCCGCAAACTTCACGACGTGATCACCGTTTAGTTTTTGGGAATTAAGAGTTTTAGGCTTGCGCCTGATCCTCTCGGTAGCATTTTCGGCCTCTTTTGCTCCCCAAGGGTGCATCCCGCACTCTCGGGAAGCGTTTTCCACACTTTTTGTCTCCCAAAAGTGCTACGGTCCGTTGGACTTTTGCAAAGGTCGTACAATCCTAGAATCATTAGTGATTTTATGTGTTTTCAAAAATAATGGTTATATTCGTGAATATAAGAAGAATAGTTGTCTTATGAGAAGGCCGGAGATAGTCAAGCAGATAAAGTCTGTGATCAATGAGGCAGCTCCTACGGCGATGGCCATTTTGTTTGGATCTGAGGCCAGAGGGGATGCTAGGGAAGATAGTGACATCGATGTTTTGGTTTTGCTGGGCAAGGATCATCTAACTTATGAAGATGAGAACATTGTCCGTTGGCCGCTATATCAGTTGGAAATCAAGACAGGAGTGTCAATCAACTCTATTATTATGTCGCGAAAATCATGGGAGTCAAGACCGGTTAAGACCCCGTTCTATTCCAATATCGTCAAAGATGGGGCCGTGTTATGAAAGAGACAATCACTTTGCAGACGAAAATGAAATATTGGATATGATAACAGGCGAAATCAAAAACAGGATAGACCAGATTTGGGACACATTCTGGACAGGGGGCATCACCAACTCGATGACCATTCTGGAGCAGATGACGTACCTCTTCTTTATGAAGATGTTGGATGACGCGCAGGACAAGAAGGAGGCGAATGCTCTGGCATTGGGCATTGAACCTGACGATCTTGTGTTCAAGAAGGATGCTGTGTGGCATAATCCTGAGACAGACCGGGATGTTCCGTACAACGAGTTGCGCTGGAAGAACTTCCGACACGAGGAACCTTCCCAGATGTTCGCCATTGTCCGCAACGATGTTTTCGTGTTCATCAAGAATCTGAATGAGGGGAAGCAGTCCGCCTACAGCCGCTTTATGCAGTCGGCGGTGTTTATGATTCAGAATCCCCGCACCCTTGTCCGCATTGTGGACGGCATCCAGAACCTTGATATGACCGACCGGGACACGATGGGGGATGTCTATGAATATATTCTTGGCAAGATGGCGGCATCCGGCAACAACGGACAGTTCCGCACCCCGCGCCACATCATCAGGATGATGGTGAAACTGATGGAGCCAAGAGTGGATTGGGAGATCTGCGACCCTGCTATGGGATCCGCCGGATTCATCGTCGAGGCCGCGAAGTACGTTCAGGAGCATCATAGGGCCGAACTGATGAAGAAAGCCAATATGGAGCACTACAAGACCCGTATGTTCCACGGCTTCGACACTGACACGACTATGCTCCGCATCGGAGCGATGAACCTGATGCTGCACGGAGTGGATGCTCCGGACGTCAAGTGGCAGGACAGCCTTTCACCTGAGAACGAAGACGCTGACTGCTACGATCTTATACTCGCCAACCCACCCTTCGCTGGAAGCATTGACGGGGGGAATATCTCAAAGTCCTTGCTCTCGGTGGCGAACACCAAGAAAACCGAACTTTTGTTCCTGTCGCTCTTTGTCCGTATGCTCAAGATCGGTGGCGGTTGCGCCAGCATTGTTCCTGACGGGGTTCTTTTCGGTGCCTCGGCGGCTCATCAGGCTATACGCAAGGAACTCGTGGACAACCAGCATCTTACGGCTGTCATCTCTATGCCTTCCGGAGTGTTCCTGCCATATTCCGGTGTTTCCACAGCAATCATGATTTTCTCGAAAACCAATGCCGGTGGCACGGATAAGGTGTGGTTCTACGATATGAGGGCAGACGGCTTCTCGCTGGATCAGAAGCGCAACCCCGTGGAGGAGAATGACATTCCGGATGTGATTTCCCGTTACAGGAATATGTCTGCGGAGGCCGGCCGCACCCGACAGGATCAGAGTTTTCTTGTGCCGGTTGAGGAGATCCGCCGCAACGGCTATAACCTTTCGCTCAACAAGTATCGTGAAGTAAAGGTGGAGAAAGTTCAGTACGAGTCCAGCGACAAGCTTTTGGACGAACTGGACGATTACGAGAAAGAGATAGTCTTGGCGCTCAAGGAGTTTCGCGAAAAGTATCTGTAACGACTTATGGTAAAACGACTTGGAGACATAGCATCCTTCCGTAGAGGATTGACGTATAGCAAAGGCGATGAAGCACCATTCTCCTCGAAGTGTGTGCTACGGTCAAATAACATAAACCTTGAGGCAAATTCGCTTGATTTGAGCGAAATCAAGTATCTCCGTGAGGATTTCATCATTCCAGATGACAGAAAGTTGAAGGCGAATTCCATCTTCATTTGTATGTCCAACGGCAGCAAGCAACACGTGGGCAAAGTCGCTTTCATTGAGAAAGATATGGATTACGCTTTTGGCGGTTTTATGGGCTTGATTGTTCCGTCACCGGAAGTCTCCGCCAAATTCGTATACTATGCTTGCCAGTCTTCCGCTTACCGTTCTTTCCTTTCTCAAGTCGGTAATGGTATTGGCATTACGAACCTCCGATTTTCAGATTTAGAGAAATTTGAAATCCCTCTTCCGCCCCTTGCCGAGCAGCAGCGCATCGTAGAGGAGTTGGATCTGCTTTCCCGTGTCATAGAACTGAAGAACGCCCAGCTCCGTACACTTGATGAATTGGCGCAATCCATTTTCTGCGAGATGTTTGGCGAGATACTTTCTAATGAGAAGAGATGGGATATATCAACGATAGGCGGTGAATTTAAAGTTTATAGTGGAGGCACACCTGACACTAAACAGCCAGCCTATTGGGAGAATGGGAATATCTCTTGGATTGGCTCTAATTTATGCCAAAACCTTGTCCTTTATCACAATGATGGAAAGTTCATTACAGAAGAAGGTTTGTCTCATTCTTCCGCAAAGGTGTTTTCAGAGAACTTTGTTCTTGTGGCGCTTGTTGGAGCGACTATTGGCAAGTCTGCATTATTGCGTTTTAAGACAACAACCAATCAGAATGTGGCCGGAATTGATGTTCCTTCAAATGATCGCTATACTTCTGAATTTGTTTATATGATGATGCGTGGCCTTTATCCTTTGTTTATGAATGTGAGCAATGGAAAATTCAAGATGGCGAATCTTTCTTTCGTCCGTTCACTTCCGATTATTAAACCGCCTTTGTCATTACAGGAGACATTTTCAGAACGCTTCTCTGTGATTCAACGGCAAAAATCGAATGTTGAGAAATCAATAGTAGTTGCGGAAAATTTTCTTGCCAGCCGTATGGACAAATACTTTAACGAATGACGCCTATGACCAATTTCGATTATCTGCGTGACATAGAGCCGCTTCACGACCTCTGCACCTTCTGTGACGGGGCGGAGGCCTCGATGGAATCAGACCACGATGCCTGTGCTCTGAACTGTCGCCGCGGTCTCGAATGGTTGGTCAAAGCGATATACACTCTCAAGAAGGCTACCATCAGTGAGCGTGCGTCTCTCTACGAACTGATGACCGGAGCGCCTTTCGTTGAGTTTTTTGAAGATGACTGTCTGATGGCCGCCGCCCACTATATCCGCAAGGTCGGCAATGTGGCTGCTCACGCTGGCGGAGTGAAGAGTGGCGAGGCTTTTTTCTGTCTCCTTAACCTCTATAACCTTGTCGGAGGCGCACTGTTGAAACTGCGTGTCATCTCGTCCCTTGCCCCGTTTGACAAGAACAATATTCCTAAGAGAACCATCAGAGTCACTTCGGATGACACAGTACCTTCACCGTCATATTCATTCGTCAAAAGCGTCCCGGCGGAAGCCGCCCAGAGCAAGGAACCCGCTCCGGTTGTCACTGACTATTCCGAATTCGAGACGCGCAAACTCTTCATTGATCTGATGCTCCGTGATGCCGGATGGGAACTTGCCGGCAAGGATAATGTCCCGCTTCCGGGCAAGGCCGGCACAGAGATCGAGGTTCACGGGATGCCGGGGCAGGATGTCGGATTCGCGGACTATGTCCTTTATGATGACAGCGGCAAGCCGTTGGCGGTGATTGAGGCCAAGCGCACCAGCAAAGATCCGGTCGCCGGAAAGCATCAGGCGGAACTCTACGCTGACTGCCTGGAACGTCAGTATGGAGTGCGCCCTGTCATCTACTATTCCAATGGTTTTCAGACCTTTGTGATCGACGGTCTCGGCTATCCGCCCCGCAGGATTCTGGGTTTTCACAGCAAGGAGGATCTGTCGGTGATTCTTCGCAGTCGCGGACGTTCCAATATCACCGACCAGAATGTCAATGAACATATTACCGACCGGGAGTATCAGAAACGCGCCATCCACAGCATCTGCGAGCATTTCAACAAGATGCATCGCCGTGGCCTGTTGGTGATGGCCACCGGTTCCGGAAAGACGCGCGTCGCCATCTCTCTGTGCGATGTGCTCATCCGAAACAAATGGGCTAAGAATATCCTTTTTCTGGCTGACCGCACCGCGCTTGTCGCACAGGCTCAGAAGAATTTTGCCAAGTTGCTGCCGGGCCAGACTACGAGCATTCTCAATGACCCGAAGAACAGAGACAAGGAAGGCAAGCCGGATATGGATGCCCGCATCACTTTCAGCACCTACCAGACAATGATCGGGTACATTGATGCTGACAAGAAAGACTTCTCTGTCGGTCGTTTCGATCTCATCATCATAGACGAGGCGCACCGCAGCGTGTTCGGCAAATACACCGCCATTTTGGATTACTTCGATGCCTTGATGGTCGGTCTCACTGCGACTCCGCGCGAGGATGTGGACCGCAGCACCTACGATCTTTTCGGTCTGGACGGTGAGCCCAACTTCGCGTATGAGCTGTCTGAAGCCGTGAGTGACAAGTATCTGGTGAATTTTGTTGTGCTGAACCGTACCACCAAACGATTGAAGGAGGGCATCAAATACAAAGACCTCAAACCTGCCGAAAAGGAACAGTTGGAGGACATTTGGAAATATGAGGCTGCTCGTTCCGAGGATGGCTCCGAGCCCACTCCACGGGACATCCGCGGTTCAGAAATCACCAACTACATTTATAACCAGAACACAATTGACCGGGTTCTTGAAGACTTGATGAAAACGGGGCTTACGGTCAATGGCGGTGACACTGTTGGCAAGACGATCATCTTTGCGGGCAATCACGAGCATGCCGTCAAGATTGTCGAACGATTTCAGAACCAGTATCCTGAATATGGCAGCGATTTTTGTGTGCTCATTGACAATCAGGTCTCCAAGGCACAGGAACTGATTGACAGTTTTTCCGTGCGCGGAAAGATGCCTCAGATTGTGGTTTCCGTGGATATGATGGACACCGGAATAGATGTGCCGGATGTCTTGAACCTGGTGTTTTTCAAGCAGGTCAAGTCCAAGATCAAGTTCTGGCAGATGATCGGCCGAGGCACCCGTAAATCCCAGGATGTGCACGGTGAGGGCTTGGACAAGCAGTTCTTCAACATCTACGACTGGTGCGGCAACTTCGACTTTTTCGATCTCACTCCTGATGGAGACCCGCTGACTCCTGTTACTTCGGTTACGGAGCGCCTTTTCGATCTCCGTGTGGATTTGGCACTTGCGCTTCAAAACGCTCAATACCAGCAGGATTCATTCGCCCGTGAACTTCGGGATAATATAAAGCAAACGCTCCGCAGTCAGGTCCTAGCATTGAATGACCAGAACATCACTGTCCGCAGCCATTGGGAAACTGTGGACAAGTTCCGTAAGGATGCCGCTTGGGTCTGCCTTTCAGAGATTGATGCACTGGATCTCAAGGATCAGATCGCTCCGATAGTCATCCGCAGTGTGACTGACAACTCAGCGCTGAGGTTTGATGTCCTTATCCTTAACATTCAGCTTGCGCGGATTCTGCCTGATCATCAGGCTGGTAAGAGTATGTCACACGTCACCGAGATAGCCAGATCACTCCAAGGAAAAGCGTCCATACCGCAGGTGAACAGCAAGATTGAAATTATCAATGAAGTGGCCCGGCCGGATTTCTGGAAGGACGTGACGTTGGAGAGACTGGAGAAGGTTCGCGTTGAAATGCGTGATCTGGTCCAGTTCATAAAAGACGACAGGAAGCGCACGTTCACCATCAATATTCCCGATATCATCGAGTACAAGGATGCTCCGAAGCACACGCTCCCATCGCTCACATATAAAGAACGGGTCATTGATTTCATTTCCGGGCACAGAACTCATCCGGTTCTGGAAAAAATCCGAAATATGCAGCAATTGACTCAGGAAGACATCCTGTCATTGGAGCAAATCTGTTGGAAAGAGTTGGGGACCAAGGAGGAATACCAGAACTATGTCAGGCGTGGCGGTCTTGTCTGTGGAGATAGTGTGGCGGCGTTTGTGCGTTCCATTGTCGGGGTGGACCGTGAAAAAGCTTTGGAACTCTACTCCAAGTACCTCAATGACAGTCCGCTCAATTCGGAGCAGGAAGAATATGTCAAGTGCGTTCTGGACTATGTCTGCTCCAATGGCGACATCCTCCCGGCCACACTTTACAAGGAAGAGCCTTTCTCGGACTGGGATCTCCAATCGTTCTTCAATGTCGAGACTCCGGCCTTTGTCAGTTACGTCCGCAAACTTCACGATGTGATCGCCGTTTAATTTTATGAACCCCGACAAGCTCGATAATGCCTTTTTTTGCTCTTGTCGGAGTTCAAATCTACCTCGACGAGAGCGAATAATTGGGAGTATGCGCTTGTAGATGGCAAGCACATCTTGACGGGAGCAGGAATGTAGATATTTGCTCTTGTCGGGGGACAATAATATGGTGACAGGAGCGAAAAAGGGTTTTATTGCTCCTGTCGATTCCATTTTTGCCGATAACTGTATGCATAAAATCAAGAGAATTGCACGAAACATCGTGCAATTCTGATAGAATAACTATGAAAAAAGACAACAATGCCGGTGGGTTTAGTCAATGCTGAACGCTTCGATCTCTTTGTTGAGGGTGTCGAGGATTTCGAGTTTGGTGTTCAGGAGGTCGTCGGAGATGTCAACCTTGTAGTAGTGCGGGTTGATCAGGCGTCGCTCGGACGGGCTGAAATGCGACAAGGTGTTGTTGTAGAAGGCTTTCTTCTCTTGGAGGGTGTGGCTTTCAGCGCACCTTTCGCCGTTATTGATGACCTGATGCTGGAGTGGTCTCCAGGAATATTCACCGGACTGGAAGATCTTGTACTTGTAGCGGTCCTGCTCGTCGTAGATCGTGAAGGTCTCGCCGGCCTCTATCCTTTGGGCGAGGGTGTCGCCGCGCAGACAGGTGACATCGGCCTTGTAAATTTCGCCAAGGTCTGGGTCTTTCTTCGTGATCCGGTAGGTGATCTGGAATCCTGGGTTGATCAGCTTGATCCTGTCCTCGGAGCGTTTCAGGACCGGACGGCCGTCAATCTGGACGAGTTTGTAGACGTTGCCGAAACATGGGGCGGCCTTGCTGGTGGCGATGGCGTCACCGACTCCGTAGGAATCTATGCATGCTCCCTGGCGCTCAAGGTCCGAGATGAGATATTCATCAAGAGAGTTGGTCGCGAAGATTTTGCAGCCGGTAAGTCCGTGATTGTTAAGGATTCGGCGGACTTTGACGGAGAGGTAGGCGAGGTCGCCGCTGTCGAGGCGCACGCCGTAACCGAATGGATATTCATTGTCTATTCCGCACTCCTTGAAGGAGCGTATCGCGTTGAGGATTCCGCATTTGAGGGTGTCGTAGGTGTCGATTAGCAGGATAAGGTTCTCGCCCCTGTGGGTGCCAATGTAGTCCACGAAGGCTTTGTGCTCGCCTTCGACCGTGCTGCCGTAGGATGTGACGAAGCTGTGGGCCATCGTTCCGGTGGAAGGGACTCCGTTCAGCACTCCGGTCAGGATGTTGGAGGTGCTGGCGCAGCCTGCTATGATCGCTGCCTTGGCTCCGTATGTGGCTGCCCACGGCCCGTGCGCCCTTCGTGATCCGAACTCGCTGACAGGACGGTTGGTGGCTCGGCAGACCCTTGAGGCCTTTGTCGCGACTGCCATCTGATGGTTCATTATGCAGAGGAGGGGAGTCTCCAAAATCTGCGCTTCGATCAGAGGGGCCTCCACCGTGATGATCGGCTGGTTCGGGAACGCGATCTCGCCCTCGCGCATCGCATAGACGTTGCCTGTGAACTTCAACGTGGAGAGGTACTTGCGGAATTCGGCATATTCATCACCGGGGAGGAACTTCTCATAGAATTCCGGCTCGGCCTTGCCAAGGTTTTGGATGCATTCGATGGCTTCCTCAATGCCGCTGACCACTGCCCAGTTGTTGTTCTCAGGGGCTTTCCTGTAGAACATGTTGAAGACTGCGATGACATCCTTTCTGCCGGTCTCGTAGAAGGATTTGCCCATCGTGTACTGGTACTTGTCGGAGCAGTAGGCGAAGTCTTTGACCTCGATTCCGTTGTTTGATTCCATTTCTTTATGTGTTTTGGCCGGAGCCATTTTTGCTGTCTGTTTGATCTGCCGGAGGACTATTGTCCGCTTTGGTGGACCTTGCTCTCTTCAAGAATGATGCTAAGGATGTGTTTGGCGGAAGTGTCGTCACCGGAGGTAATCAGGTCGATGTCGGGCTTACCGGTCACTGAGCTTGTCGAAGTGCTCGGTTCGATGTCGTGCTTTGATGTCGCTTCGACAGGCTCAGCGACCGAGGCTGCAGGGCATTGCGAATATTCGGTGGCTGAGCTTGTCGAAGCCACTGGGGTGATCAGCCCTTCCTCTTTCATCACCTCAACCAGATGCTTGGCCACCGCCGGAGCCGGGTCGATGATCTGAACGTCAGGACCGGCTATCCTCTGGATGACATTCCGCAGGAACGGATAGTGTGTGCATCCGAGCACAATCCTGTCCGCTCCTGCGTCAAGAAGCGGCTGGAGGCTCTTCCGGACGGTCTCCTCCGCCACTGGTCCGTCTAAAATCCCGTTCTCCACAAGTTCCACGAATCCTTGTCCAACATGCTCGACAATCTTCACGTCATCCTCGTAGATACCCTTGGTTGTCAAGTATTTGGATCCTTTAAGAGTTCCCGCTGTCGCAAGCACTCCAATCACCCCGGTCTTCGAGCTGAGCGCTGCTGGTTTCACAGCAGGCTCCATCCCGATGAAGCGGACGGGATATTCATTTCTAAGAGTAGTGATCGCTGCTGCGGTGGCCGTGTTGCACGCCACCACGATGATCTGCGCTCCCCGCGAGAGGAGATATTCAGTGATCTCCCTGCTGCGGTTTTGGATGAACTCCGGTGTCTTTTCCCCGTAAGGGCAGTTGGCGTTGTCTGCGTAATAGATAAACCTCTCTCCCGGAAGAATCCGAAGGATCTCCCGCAGCACGGACAGCCCGCCTGAACCAGAATCGAATATGCCGATCATCACCGCAATGTCAAATTATTCAATCAAAGATACAACAAAGAAACGAAAGAGAAAGAAAAATGAATATCTTTGTGAAATTCCGTCCAATTTGCAGGCGGAATCTGAATAATGGTTGATTTGGGAAATCTATGAATATGAATACGAAGAATTTGTGCGGTGCCGCGGTGGCTTTGGCGGCAGTGTTGCTTGGGCTTGCGGGATGTGTTGGGACCAAGGCCGACAAGGTTGAGAACTCGCCAACCCCGGAGGAGGCGAAGGCGGATCAGTATGCGATTGATGTGCTGGGATCGTATTACCTTTGGAATGAGGAGATTGAAAAAGATCTTGTCAGGTTGGATCCAGACACTTGCAGGATGCCGGTGGAGGTTGTGAAGAGCATCCGCTACCATGAGAGAGGCAAGGAAGTTGACAGATGGACGGTGCTTACTGATAATTTGGAATCGTTCACTAACTCGGTTCAAGGACTCGGACTTACTTATGGCTATGATCTTCAAGTAGGAAGGATTAGCAATAGGGAAGGGGAGTATTTTTTTGTTGTAAGCTATGTCAGCAATGGTGGTCCAGCTCAGAATGCTGGCCTTAAGCGCGGTGACATCATCATTACTCTTGACGGAAAAGCCATCACTCAGAATAACATCTATGATGCTTTTAATTCCCGCACTATTGAACTTGGAGTGACCAAACTTGATGGTGATCACATCGGTGAAGAAGTGAGGACGGTTGGTCTGAGGGCTGTTGACATGTACGAGGACCCAATTCTTGTCACTAAGACATTGGATGTGAACGGCAAGAAGATCGGCTATCTAGCCTACTCTGGATTCGATCTGAAATCTTCGCTGTCGCTTCTGGATGTGTTCTTGAGATTCAAGTCCGAGAATGTTCAGGAGCTAATCCTTGACCTGAGGTACAATGGGGGTGGCTATGCGTTCACTGAGAATGTTTTGGCTTCGTTGATAGCTCCGTGGGCGAATGTCGCTGCCGGGGACATATTCCAGACAGAAGTGTACAATTCAATTCTTGCCAAGGCTTGGAAGGAGCAGGGAGAGGACACAAATACATATTTCTCGAATATTCATGAACTGAGTTCGCAGAACCTTAGGATTGACGTGTCCGATGCTAATTTGGGAATAGACAAGCTCTATGTCATCGTGACCGGGGGCACTGCTTCGGCCTCCGAGGGCCTAATAGTTGGGCTTAAACCTTACATGGACGTTGTTCTTGTCGGCCAACAGACTTACGGAAAATACTGTGCCGGAATCCTGCTTGCTCCTGAGGACTTCTACAATAGCAAGTACGATTATTCTTTGATTAAGGATTGGGGAATGTACGTGATGATCAGTAAGTTCGCAGATCGTTATGGCCGCAATGAATCGATTCCTGACGGCATCCCTGTGGATGTTAGGATTGATGACGACCCATTTGATGGCTGTCAGTTGGGGGACGAGAACGAGACGATGCTCCGCGCTGCCCTTCAGGCCGCTGGCAAGGTCTATCCACAAGCCGCGTCTGTAACGCGTTCATATTCAAATAACATCGAACTCACTCCATTGGATCACGATGCTCCGAGAGGCATCCTCATCAAGACGGATGTGCCTGCGTTGAGGTAACTGCGCTTTCACAGTCGCTTCGACAGTCCCTGTGGCGCTTTCCCTGTCACTGCGGTCATTTCCCCGGTCACTGAGCCTGCCGAAGTGACCCTCCTACCGAAAATTCGTTTCATAAATTGCGTTTCACTTTTTATGTTTCACATTTTGTGTTATCTTTGCGGTTGAGTATAATCGATTGTAATTATGAGCATAAAAGTGAATGAAAGTCCGGATAATCCTTTCTTGATAACTGGATATGCAGGACAGGAATATTTCTGTGACAGGGAAATGGAGACAGCCAAGGTCATCGGTGCGTTAGGTAACGGACGCAATGTGACGCTGACAAGCCCAAGACGTATGGGAAAGACGGGCTTGATCCTTCACGTGTTCGACACAATCAAGCGAGAGGATAAGTCTGCGGTATGTGTCTATATGGATATTTTTCCAACTCTGAATCTGTGGGATTTTACTTTGTTGTTCGGCAAGACCTTGCTAGGAGCCCTTGATTCCCGTACGGACAGCGCAAAGAGGCAGATAGTGGAGTTTTTCCGAAATCTTCGCCCGGTCTTTTCTCTTGATCCATCCAATCTGTCACCTACAGTGTCATTGGACCTTCAAGAATCTAAAACTGAATTGGGTCTGAAGGAGATTTTCGACTATCTTGCCAATGCAGGAAGACGTGTTTATGTCGCTATAGATGAGTTTCAGCAGATTACGGAATATCCTGAAAAAGGAGTTGAGGCTCTCCTTCGCTCGTATATTCAGTTCCAGACAAATGCGAGATTCATCTTCGCTGGCAGCAAAAAGCATTTGATGGAGGCGATGTTCTCGTCCGCCAACCGGCCGTTCTACCAAAGCACTCAAAAAATTGTCCTTAGAACAATTCCGCTGGAATCATATTCATCATTTGCGGAAAGACTTTTTGAGCGTGGAGGGAAGCAAATGGCGGAAGGAGTATTTGAATATGTGTATGAACTGATGTCAGGACACACTTGGTATGTTCAGGACTTGATGAATATGTTATATTCATTGCCGCAAAAGACTGTCACTAAGGAAGATGCCAATAGGATTATCGATGATATACTCGAAGAGGAGAACTCAACTTACAAGACGTACTGCGAATTGGTTTCCAAGGGCCAGTTAAGGCTTTTGTATGCCATAGCCCGTGCCAGAAAGGTGACGAAACCGTACGATGCCGAGTTTATGCGTCTTAACAATCTGACCGCACCGAGCAGTGTCCGTCAGGCTTTGGCCGTCCTTGTCGAGAAGGGCCTTGTTCTGAAAGAAGATGATGACTCCTACGTCATCTACGACCGTTTCTTTTCACTCTGGCTGAGACGGTGAGGAGCCATAATGCCAGAGTAATTATTTTTAGCGGGCACATAGCCCACTATTTAATCCGCATTATCCGGATAACCTATTCGAATTTCGCCGTGTCAATCTCATCGGCGTGCGCCTGCAGACGTTTGGCAATGTCCCTGAAAGCATCAGCGAGCTGGTGAAATTCCTCCTCCTTGAAAGACATTGACTTATTCAACACCCAGCAGCCGTTAAGGCGTTGTGAGAACCAGCTTTGCGACCTGCAAAAATATTGCTTTGCCAACTGCGATTTATTGATAATGTCCTCCAATTCGCTGAAAGCAGTTGCTGTTGCGTCAGGCTTGTACTCTATGCACTTTTTACGGCGCTCATCATATTCCGTCTTGTTGAGAATATCTCTTTTGCCCAAATACATAATTTGTTGTAGATTTACCCCCGATCTCTCGGGAGCATTGGTTAAACTTCGTCTTTGAGAACATTAACGAGGCCCTCAATTCTCCTTATGATCGATTGATTAGTCGGAGTTTCGATCAATTCCAATAGTCTGAAAATCTGACTAATCAATCTTTCTTTATAACTCATTTCATTTTTTTATATCTCCTTTATTTTGCTGTTACAAAGATAGTTAATAATTTCATTATATGTAGATATTTGATGAATTATTTTATTGCGAATTACAAAAAAATGCGGTCGAAATGACCGCGTCAAGATTTTAAGAAACTTGATCTTGTTAAACTTTCGCAGCGAGTTGCCGCACGAGATCCTTCAGTTCATTGATTGAACTCTCCATGTCGTCGAACCTCTTGTCATTCTCCCTCTTCTCCTTGTAAGCCGGATTGAGTTCTGAGAGCAGCGCCCCCGCGTTGTCGAGGAACTCCCACTGCCGCTCAACGGAAGTCAGTGTCTGCTCCGCGCCTGACCTCATCGCCTCGACCTCCTCAGCGAAGAATCCCACTTGACCGGTCACCTGCTCGATCGGCGCCCTTACGGCGCAAACTCCCGCCTGAAGGTTGTTGTTGAAGTCGCAGTTCAGGTTGGCGTCGAGGGTCTTGAGATCCTGACAGTTGCCGCCGTTCATCATGGCCATCGCGGCCATCGGTTCGTTGCCCCTGTTGTTCGCCATCACCGCGTAGGCGAGCGCGTCAACAACCTCCTCGCTTCTGGACCTTGATATTATGTCCCGCTCCGAAATCTCCATGACCTCGCACACGTCACGCAGGACGCACGCGAATATCTCCGGCTTTATCATGTTTTAAAAGGTTTTTAACTTTGGCGATGCATGTTAATATGGGACGGATGTACATCCGCCCCCCCCCCCCCCCCCCCCCTTGAACGAGCCGCATGCGAAAGAAAATCGACGGTGCCGATTGATACCGGAACCGCCGACCTGCCCGTCACGGGGCATTCAATTAGATGGTGTTATAACGTAACGTTTTGCAATTCTCTTGCCAGACTATGGATGCCTCTCTCAATCTTCCTCTTTTGCTTCATTGAGATTCCGGCATCCCCAATTTTGTAATGTCTCATGAGACTTGGCTCCACGCCAACAACCCTTGCGAACTTGGTTACATTGATGAAGTCAAAACTGCTGAAAAAGGCTGCAAGATCATACTTGTACTCAAACTCCAAATCTTTGAGTTCCGCAGGCATCTGTTCGCCAGTTTCGAGATAATATTGCTTGATTTCCTCATAAGAATTTAAGAAGTCGGCCTTGGCCACTTCCGCAGTTTCGCCCTCACCGATGATTGTCGTCTTTAGTTTCGCGGGATAGGCACTGTATGTGCCGTCCTTGCCTCTTTCGATGATGATTAGCGCCTTCATATTACTTTAATAAAAAATGTTGTCAATAATAAAAAATGTTGTCAATGATTCTGAAAAGGCAAAGGGCTATTCGCCTCTTACCTGTTTCAGCAACCTCTTGAGGAGACCGGGCTTTATTTCCTTGCTCCAGTGCCTCTCGATTTGAAGTAGTTCCCTTATCTCAGGGTGTCTGTAGATATCGTGCTCCTTCCCGTGCCGGGCTAAAGCCCAACCATTCTCTTCTGCGAATTTTCTAAATTCGTTCCAACGCATAATTAAACACTCATCTAATTAACTGATGCAAATATAACACAAAAATGTGATATTTGCAAATACGATTCGGTGATTTCAATATTTCAAAGAGCGTGCGGAGAAATGCACGCTAAAGCCTGAGATAGAAGCCGCCAGTGACACCGTTGTGAATTGCTTTCAGATTTTGTATCTTCGTTCTTTGTATACAGCCCATCGTGTTTTGTGCGATAAAGCGGCATGGTAACGGGTTGCTTTTGCTGGGGTTGATATTGGTGTTTAATCTTAATTACTTGGAGGACAGGTTGAATGACAGGAAGAGAGGTGATCGCGGTTAATACCGTGACGAAAGAGAAAAGACGCTATGCGAACATCTGCGCATGTGCCGCTGATTTGGGCGTAAGCAAGCAGAACGCATTGCAGCAGTTGAACCGCAACGGTCTGGTCGGATATTGGCGGTTGTACGACACTAAAGAGACGCTGAAAAAGCGTATTTATGAATTAGAAAGGCAGATAAAGGAGGTTGAATCGTTATGACAATCGCGGAGAAACTACGGAAAGAACTTGTCCGCAGCGGCTTGTTCGACAGAAATAAGGTCATCAAGACGGTGAGTAGCTAATTGCTTTCAGGTTTTGTATCATCGTTCTTTGAACACTATGATGAGGCTGCTAATGTTCTGAAACAGTATAGGCGTTCGGAACTGGACAGCGGACATCTCTCATTCGTAATCGAGAATGAGTTTGACGGTTATCCGGACAGGTTCCTATCGAAGTCAGCCTATGTAATAAAGGACACTGGGACATGCTTCGAGTGTGCCGATGATTTTTATACGCTTCGGGTGATAATAGAGGAGGCGGTGGTATGATTGAGTTTATTCTGCTCATCTTGATGCTCATCGCCTACATTCCGGAGTTGTTCGATGACAGAAGGAGCGATTAGTTATGTTGTTGATTATGTTTTTGGCATATCTTGATAATTTGCTGGCTAGGAGATAGACAAATGAAAAGTTACAAGAAAGATTTTGAGTTGATGAAAAAGGAATGGGAGTCAGTAGGCTTCACCTTTTTCGACACTTTGTACGATGCTGATATTCACGTGGGTGACAAAGTGATGTTCACTAATGATGTGGGTATCATCTTCGGCCCGTATGAGGTACTGGCTTTTCAAAAGCCGGGACCTGATGGGCGTTGCGTGTTCATAGACCACGACTGCTACTGGCTCCCGGTAACTTTAGAGTCATTAAGGCCATGTGGAAAAGAAAAAGTCGGGAGATAGACATAATGCCGATTGGCGACTCAAGGCCATACGTCTTATGGCGAAGGGTGTCCACGCAGGAGCAGGAGGTGCCCGGTCTTGGCTTGGAGACGCAGTTGACTATCGCCAAGATGTTCATGGCGAAAGATCCGGTTTAGGTGTTCACGGACGTCCATTTCGGCGCAAGGCAGAAATAGTGCGACCAGTTGTGGGAGGCAATTCGGTACTACAAGGCTAATGATTATGTTCTTTGCATAGCGAAGAGTGACCGTCTCAGATCCGTGTTGAGGCGTTTGACATTATTGATGCCATGGGCGAGCGCAACGTGGTGCGTAAGTGTGTGCAATTTATGTTGTGAATTGCTTTCAGATTTTGTATCTTCGTTCTTTGAACACAATCTAATCATGCTGAACGGTAAAAGAGCGACAGTTGTGAATTGCTTTCAGATTTTGTATCTTCGTTCTTTGAACACAATACAGACAAAGATGGCTACATATATCTTACTGTTGTGAATTGCTTTCAGATTTTGTATCTTCGTTCTTTGAACACAATACTCGAACCGCCCTGAATACCATAGCCCCCGTTGTGAATTGCTTTCAGATTTTGTATCTTCGTTCTTTGAACACAATGCGGCCATCGTCACACTGTCACAAAATGATGTTGTGAATTGCTTTCAGATTTTGTATCTTCGTTCTTTGAACACAATAGCCAAGACCGTCCGCCTCAGCGAGGGCTTGTTGTGAATTGCTTTCAGATTTTGTATCTTCGTTCTTTGAACACAATTGTCAGGAGGCGTGAGCAAATTAATAATAGGTTGTGAATTGCTTTCAGATTTTGTATCTTCGTTCTTTGAACACAATACCGTGCCGGTGTGCTCGGTCGTATGGTCAGTTGTGAATTGCTTTCAGATTTTGTATCTTCGTTCTTTGAACACAATAGAATTTGTGTAGAACGATGAGGTATAACAACTTACGAGAGGTGTTCGAGAACCAAAAAATCCGGTGAAAGCCGGATTTTTTTGGTGTAGGGTGAAGGGTTTTCAGAACAATTCCAACTGGACGCCTTCTTCCGGAAGATTCTCTGACTTCTGTGAGTTGAAGAGTTCCATCGCAGCGAACTGCTTGTCGGTTATGCGGAGAATTCCGACTTTCCCTTTGGGCGGAAGGAAAGACTTCGCTCTTTTTATGTGGACATCTGCATTCTCCGCACTTGCGCAGTGACGAAGATAGATGGAATACTGGAACATTATGAACCCGTCACTAATCAGCAGCTTACGGAACTCTGTTGCTGCCTTAACCTCCTTCTTTGTGTCGGTAGGCAGATCAAAAAACACCATTACCCACATAACACGATACTGGCTTATCCGTTCTGAGCGGTTCATTGCAAAATCGGATACAAAACTTGCTTGGATTCTCCACAGAAGCATTTAGCCAATGACGCTGAAGTGGTGGTGGCCGCTATCATCAGAGGACTTGTAACCCCATTGATTCTGACATCAGTCATCGGGATGGACAAAAGCCTTGCCTTCATAGATGTGTCTAGCCCCAACGGACCATCCTCTTTCACTATCTGATAGACAAGCAAATCAACATACGGGCGATATGGTTCCATAATGTCATCAGCCAGACAATAAGCATTATACTTGTTTCTGTGATGGACACCCAAGGTCGGCAACAGGCCGCTGCAAACCAAAGCTCTGGCTACAGTGGCGCGGACAATGGCATAACCGTAATTCAGGAGGTTATTCGGGGCATCTTCGTCCCTTCCTCGTATGAAACCTCTGATAATGTCAGAGAAAAGCGTCTTCCAGTAATATGCCGCCGCCCGTGCCTCCAGATTCTCAGGATCTCCACTACGCACGCCCGTCGCCCATTTAAGCATATTCGGATGCTTTTCACCGGTGGCATATTCAAGAACCGCGGCTTGATTGGCAATTTTGGATTGGATAGTCTGCTGCCAAATCTGCTTCTTCAAAGGAAGCGATGCGGCAATCTGCGAGCGGAAACGTTCGTTTTGGAGCGTGTGACCGTCAAGAGGAAGCATAAGTCCGGTCGGAAGATGCGAGGAGTCGCAGGTTATGACCGCACAATTCTCTTCAAGAAGCCTATCCAGCAAAGCTTGTGTGATTGTGATTTGTTTGTTGTCAAGCACTACCGATGCGATGTCCTCAATTGGAACAGTCTTGACCACCTCCTTGTTTTCCTCGCCGGAGGCTGGTTTGCTGATCACAAGCTGCCCCAATTTTAGCGACAGGTAGGCCGGATTTCCGAAATAGAGTGTGCGCTTAATCATATTCCCCGACGGCTACGATTCTACCGAGATTGTCTATGCGGACCTTGATGGCTCCTTCAAGGCCAGAAAGTCCGATACGTTTCCATGTTATTCCTTTCAGAGCCTTGCTGTCCTCTACTGTTGTCTCAAGATGAAGTCTAAAATAGTAGTCGCCGGTAGCTATCTTCTGCACCCTATACAAATTCGGACTAATCTCCGCATAATTCCTCGGATCCGTCAAATCATAATCCAATGGATTGAACCCCGTCTCTGGATTCGGAAAGACAAAATACTCATTCTGTTTCAAAGTGAACAAGAATTCCCAACCTTTATCTTTCTTGTAGTTCCGGTCAATCACGTCTAACCCGTTAGACTTGGCGATAGTCGCCTCAAGAAAAGATACCGGATGCTCCTGAAGCTTTCCGGAAGAATCCCTGAATATGGCGATGTGATGATTGTTGCCGGGAGTCACAAAATCAGACCCTATTGTTTTACCGGCATCATCAATGACAGGCTTGCCATCCTTGTCTCTCTTGAATCGGACGGTAACTGGATTCGCAGGTCCTGACACAGTTACCCTCTTGATCGCGATTCCCTTTTCCTTATTGAGCCAAATCGGATTCTCGTCAAGATTCGTGAAGGCTTTTTCCGCCTTGCCACCGAATTCGTCCAGGCGAGCCTGCAGGATTTCACGAATCCTTTTATCAAGGACTTTCTCTATCTTAAGTTTGGCATCAATAGGCTTCCGGCCAGTGAACCTCTGTTCCATAGTCATTGTCCTCACTTTGGTTGGGACCTGCTCCGAATGATGCTCATCAACCCATATCGGATTCTTTTCCGGCGAATTCTTCCCGGTGAAAGCCTTCTTGGGATCTCTGCCAAACTCTTCCAGCCTTCGCAAAAGGGCATCCCTGAACTTTTTCTTGCAGACAGTCGTAATCTTTTCGGCATCAAACGAACTACCGATCTTCTCATTTTCCTTGGTGACATATTCCAGACTGCACCCATAGATTGTATCCTCGTGCAACGGACCCCGAGGCGTAAGTTGAGTCTTCCTGTTTACCCCACCCTTGCTCTTTGTCACGTTGACATTTCTTGTGCAGACCTTGTTCTTTGCCTTGAAGGAGATGAGAATGTCGCTCAATTGCTCTTTCGCCTGAGTTCGGAACTCGTCCAAAGGAATCGGCGGGATAAAGCGGTATTTATCGTTGTCGTCCTTGTAAAGAAACCTGTCCTGCAAAGCCTTGACGATGCCGTACCTGTCTCCGGTGCTCATATTGCCGAACTTGATGTCATCAAGGTCATAATCCCTAAGATCCAGATCCTTCTTATCCCAAGAGACAGCATCAATTTTGGAGTTTAAGTGATTGAGGTACTGGATGAACTGCCGGCGGGTGAAAGCGATTGTCAATGCATCCATCGCGTGATGGCGATGGTCATTCCGTTTTGTCCAGTCTTGGATGAACGGTATTCTGCGTCCATCTTTGTCCTCCCTGACACCGGTAAGGCCCAATCGGGCATACTTCTCCCAGTTCAGCTCCTGCATCACATTCACAAGTTGCCAGTCTTCACGCAACCTTGCCGTCACAGATCCTGTTGTCGGGACAACGAATTTTACAAGTGACTCAAGAATCTCCCTTGCTTTCTTGGCGATATACTGACTGTCACGAAGCTCTCTGTTGATGAAATCATCCGGAATATCCTTGCCCTCCATCAGCAGCCATTTGGCCTTTGTCTTGGAAATCCCCTTGCCAATCAGACCATTGACTCTATTGTGGTATGCCTGGACTCCAGCCTCATCACATTTCGATTTGACATAATCCATTGCCGTTGCCTTCCCTTTCTCAAGATTACACTGCCTTGATTCAAGTGTCTTATTGCTAAAGGAGTCATTGAATATGAGGGCTTGCGGGATTATATGCTCAATGTCAAATTCTTTGGAGAACAACTTGTCTTTAGGAATATAAGTGTTGCTATAAAGTGTCTTGTACCCGTTCTGTGCCAACTCCTGATACAAACGGTAACGGATGACGTCATTACGAGTCGGAGAAGTGATGAAGAATGGCTCGCCTTTAAGCATCTCAACTATCTTTTGGCTTTCCGCAGTCGCTGATGCTATGTTCCTTTGTGCCTCTTCTCTTTCCTTTGCGCTCTTTTTCAGTTCTCTGGCCATTTCGATGCGGATTTCGTCAGGCTTGCCAT
>ERZ808267.197-NODE-197-length-22202-cov-3.197182_pt1 | contig 22202 bp, 12 predicted proteins | sample MGYA00521241_ERZ808267 | MGnify/ENA primary metagenome ERZ808267 (study PRJEB31516, sample SAMN03275592) | gut metagenome | biome: mammalia-associated habitat; material: feces | host: Papio cynocephalus | place: Kenya | collected 2012-07-19 ...
TTTTTTTATTAATTCGAGTGGTAAGTAATATGATTTTCCTTTGTTTTTGCTTACAATATCATTTACGACAGTTTCTTTTTCCTTATAGGATAAAGCATTCTTTTTCATCCAATGAAGTGTGGTTATTAAAGAGTCTTTTGGATTATTGGAAACGTTATATTCATATTCTCGTTCTGATAATAGAAATAGACAATTACAAGCGATAAATTTTGTATCATCAATATATGTAAGTTTTTCTAATGCCCATAATAATTCGCAGTATTCATGTCCTCCAAATAAAATATTGCTATTTGTTCTTGAGAGAAATAAATGATCTAAAACACTGTCTTGTTGCTTTAAACAATCAAAAACAAATTGTCCAAATATATTTGGAGCGGCTTCTGCAATTAAAGGCAAAAATTGGGAAATGGTTAACATTTGTTCTTTTGATGTGATATCATCTAAAAGTTTTTTGACAAATATATTTACATCATCTTGCTTACCATTATAGATAGTTAATAAAATAAGCGAATCCAATAAGCCTTCAATGGTTTTTGCTGAGAATTTCCAACTTGACGAATATAAGCTAGAAAAATTTTGTTTTTCAACGGGAAGGTTATATTTTGGATTTGAATTTTTAAATATTTCATTTAGCACATTAAAAATTTCATTCGCTTTACTTGAAATGAAGTTATTGCATGCAAACCAAACTTCCTCTCTTAAAATTACCTTTATTTGGTCGTTGTATACAAATAATGGGCTATTGTCTTTGTTTTCCCAGTGTTGTTTTAAATTTGAAACATAGGAATCGACACTTTCATTTTGAGGTAAAAATCTAGATAAAATGTTTTTTTCTGTATCATCTTTTAAATTTATTTGACCAAGTATTGTTACAGGTATCAAATCAATTATATTTGGATCTTTTAACCATTCATTAGAACAAAGAAAGTTCTCGCTAGCTAACTCTCTAACGATTAGCATAACATTATTATTTGCTCTATGTTGAATAGATTGTAGTTTTGAGCTTTCTAGTTTCATATCATTTTTTAATATATCGTATAGGGCTTGTTGTGGTCTAGATGTTAGCAAAATCTCATATTTTAAATCGTTTATATCTTTGCCGAGTACTATGATATGAACATTTTGAGCGTTTAAATTAACATTGTGTGGAAAAACAAAGTTGGCAACTATGATTATATTTTGAAGTTTGTTGTCTATTTCTGTAAATGTTGCAAAATCATTGCAAATAACAACTCGATTTGCTATCTCTAAATTTTGCGATAAGGCTGAAATAATAAACCTATAAGTTTCAAAAAATGATGAACCCGCAATTCGAATTGTTTGTTTTGTGTTTATTAAAGAATATAAATTTTTGATTTCTTGTTCTCTTGCTATTGTAAATAAATTTAATGACATTGATGGTGTTGTTTCATTTTGGATCTGTAATTTGGCAATTTCAAGTGAGTTTAAGTTTAATTTCTTGTTGTTAAATTGTTCATCTAACCATACACTTGTCATGAAACAACTTGATAACCATTCTTCTAAATCTATTCCGTCAATAATGTAAATATCTTTCCAATGGCTTTCTTTAATTAATTCTTTTTTCTTTTGTTGCTTATTTTTCCTAGTTAGAGTTTTCGGTGTAATCAACACGAATGAAGTGTTTTTTTGTTCTTGTTGAGAAGTGTTTTTTGTTCTATTACGGAAATCACTATTAATTTTCTTGGTTGCAGTGATTGTTGTAGCTCCTAGCTCCCAAAAACTATGTCCGTCTGGAATGAATTGGCAATTATCAATCTCTGCAACAAGTTCGCCATCCAAGCCATCCACATTAACATTGTCGCCTGATGGAAATAAAATTTTGTCAATTTTATTACAACTTTCTTTTATTAATCTTTCAACTAATTCAGGAAATAATCCTCTAGCTAAATTTTGTGATTCGCTAAACCAGTTTTTTAATTGAGAAGCAGTTATAATTTTTATATGAAAGATATGATTTTTATTGTATTCTTCATCAAATATGATGCCGTTAATTTTACAATATTGCTCAATTTTATCTTTATTTGCACCATGCGGTATTGTTAAACCTTGTTCCCATCTGTTCACTGTTGCAAAAGCGATATTTAACTCCTCAGCCAGTTGCTCTTGAGTTATATTTTTTATAGTTCTAATCTTTTTTAATTTTTCTGAAATAGTCATTTAATTTCTCCGTTTTACAATATTTTATAACATATATAACATTTTGAAACGATTTTGTCAAGTTTTTTAAATGAAAACACTTCAATTAGCATATAAAATGCTTTATTTTATTGATTGTTTTATTTAAATCGTATAAAAAACACCTTGCTAGATGCAAAGTGTTTTGTTTTAGTCTATAAAAGATAATGGATAAATTACTAAAAAGAACTCTAAATGAAAAAATACGAACTCAAAGATATCCTTCTCGTTCGTATTATTCACTACTGGCGGAGAGGGAGGGATTTGAACCCTCGCTACGGTTTCCCGTACTGCGTCCTTAGCAGGGACGTCCCTTCGGCCTCTTGGGTACCTCTCCAAAGACTTAAAAATTCGAGCGGAAAAACACTCTCCTTAGTTAAGATAATTCGATTATAGCATAATTGCCGGCTGTTGTCAACAAAAAAATTAATGAAAAATTTACGAATTTTTACAACTTCGCATTATCATTGTATTTTTATGATTGGCAGTCAGGCGAAAGTTGAGATTTTGTAAATAGGACAAAAAGAAATTATTATCAGACAAAATCTTTTTTCAAATAAAGATTTTTGGCTATGCAGGTCAATTTATATTAAAAAATTTGCAATTTTAGCCGATTCTATTACAAAAATTTGATTTTTGTGTTAATGTATAGTACAATCAATTTTGCATTATAGTGAGCAAAGGAAGAGTTGCTTAACGAGCAATTCAAAAAGCCCGCGAAAAAGGAGTTATTAATGTCTGACAAAGTCATTTCAATTATCCCTCAAAACCCTTTTGAAAAAATCAATCCAGCTGCATTAAAATCTGCGGTAAAAACTCTAAAATCAAAATCGGAAGCGGACGAAATATCATTTTTCAGCCAGCAAGTGCCGCAATTCGTTGATTGCGGGCAAAATTTCACCAGCATAAAATGTCCTTGTTGCGCTATGACTATCGACTTCGGGTGGTGGGGCGATGCTATGAGTGCTGCGAGCGACTTGAATTTTGAATCGCTCCAAATAATCACTCCGTGTTGCCACCATAAAACAACTCTGAATGACCTAATTTATGACTATCCCTGCGGCTTTGCTTGTTGCGGGATTGCCTTGCTTAAGCCTATAATTTCTAACAAACGAAGCCTCATCGAACTATTGCAAACCGCCCAATTTGCTCTCAATACTCCGCTAAAAATCATTCACTGCAGAAGATAGAAAATTGAGATTATAATTAATAAATTAACAATTTTTTTACAATTTTTTGAGTCTTTTTTACGGAATTATGATATAATGGTTTCGATGGAAAACAAAAAAGGTCCGCCCAAAGGCTAAGACCTAGCGAAGTTAGGTTCAAACCTAACCCGTGATGAGTGTAAATTTATTTTAACTCTATCATGTAATTCGAGTGTTTCCACTCAAACCTATATTACAACATTTCGGAGGTAATGTCAAGCAAATGGCTAAAGAAAGTACAAAAGAAAGATTGAAGAAAACCAATTATAGTATTGGGTTGGACATCGGGACAAACTCGGTAGGCTGGGCGGTCGTTGATGATAATATGAATTTGGTCAAACGTTGCAAAAAGCACTTGTGGGGTAGTCGTTTGTTTGACACTCGTGAAACAGCAGAAAAGAGACGCAAATTTCGTGGAGCCAGGAGAAGATTATTACGCCGCAGGATTCGCATTGCTATGCTAAACAAAATTTTTGCAGATTTTATTGGTGATGAAAACTTTTTTGTTAGAATGCAGGAGAGTTTCTTGCAAAAAGGCGACCGCAGTTTGAGAAACAAAGACATTTTGTTTGATGAAGCCTGCGAATGTACCATAACAAAAGATAATGGCGAAAGAATCACGATTTCGAGTGATTCAGATTTTTATAAGCTATATCCAACCATTTATCATTTGCGTATGGACATAATGGCTCATCCTAATTGGCAATTTGACCCTAAACTAATCTATTTGGCAGTGCATCATATTCTGAAAAATCGTGGCAATTTTATCAATGAGGATATGGCTACGCAAGGAGAAAAAGTTGACTTATTGGACTTGTTGAGTCAAATGTTAAATTCGGCTTGTGATATTCTGGATATTGACATAAATGAAATTGATGAATTTTCAGAATGCAAGTGGATATACAAACTTAACACTAACGCAGAACAATTTTTGGCTATTTTGCAGGACAATGCTTTGAGCAAAAAAGAGCAAAAGACAAAAATTGAATCAGATTTTGACTGCAAAAAAGATAATAAGGAAATCGTTGAGATTTTCAAAATGCTAGTTGGGTATAAGTTTGGCCTCAGTAATATTTTCCCTAATAATTGTGAAGATAAAACAGATTATGATTTATCCAGCGCTGATGCTGATGAAAAAATTGCAAGTGCGAATGATTTCACTGAATTTTTGACAAATGCAAAAAACCTTTACTCAAATATTGAGTATGATCGAATTATGCGAGGTAAAACTTACATTTCGGAAGTAATGATTGAAAGGTATAACCGCTACAAACAACAACTAAAAGACCTAAAATCTGTATTTTTGGCAATTTATCCCAAACAAAATGGGCGTATGCATCCAGAATATCGCAAATTTTTCCGCGACCTAAAAACAGTTGATAATTATGCGCGCTATACTTATTCAGCAAATTCTTGTGAAGAAAAGAATTTCAAAGAATTTATTGAAAAAGTAATCATAAATAATAAAGAACCAATTATCAATGGAGGCATTTGTTTGGATGATAATCAAAGTTTTGCTCAAAAAGCCAAAAAAATCCTAATTTGTATGGGTTCAAAGTTGGTCGAAGAAGACAAAGAAACAATTTTTACTGATATCGAACTAACAGATTTTGATAGACAAAAAGAGGCTGAGCTCGGCTTTTTGCAGCGACCAAGAGTTGCGGGTAATGGAATTTTCCCTAAACAAGCCCATGAAGCAGAATTGAATAAAATACTCAAGAATCAGGGTCAAACTTGGAGTGATTTCTTGAATGGAGAGACTCAAAACAAAATCAAAGACTTATTTAATTTCAAAATTGATTATTTTGTAGGCCCATTAGGCATTCGCAAGGACAAAAACCAACAGAACTTTGGTTGGCTGGTTCGAAAAGAGGGGTTTGAAAACGAACCTATTACTCCTTTTAATTATGATAATGCAATTGATTTTGAAAAGACTCGCACAGAGTTTATAGAGCGTATGACTGGTACTTGTTCGTATATGATTGGCGAAAAAGCATTACCAAAAAACTCAATGTTTTATAGTTATTTTAATGTGTTGAACGAACTAGCAAATATTAGCGTCATTATCAATAATAAGCCAGAAAAATTATCAAAATTATCAAATCAAAGTGGTATGGGATATTTTGATGATGTGATTAATAGATTGCTGGAAACAAATACATACAAACAGAAGGATTTATTGAATTTGTTATCACATTATTATGAAAATGTTTCTATAAGAGGATTGGCTGATAGTGAAAAATTAAACTCAAACCTAAAACCGATAAGGGATATGGCTAGAATTGTATGTGGAAAGATGGAGCTGTCCGCCAATACTATTATGGAGTTTTTGTGTAGTGAAAAAGCGGAAATGTGTGAGAATATTATTCGTGATATCACTATTTTTGGAGAAAGCAAAAAGAGCCTCGGAGAATCTTTGCATAAATATGATTTAACTGATAAGCAAATTAACGAACTTTGTGCGTTAAAATATACGGGCTGGGGAAATTTGAGCAAAAAGTTAATTTATGGCATAAAATCTCAGGATACTCAACATCTCACTATTCTGGAATTAATGGACAAAGAGCGTAAGAATTTTATGTCAATATATTCGGATCAAAGATATGGCTTTGATTCTCAAGTGAAACAAGAATTAGAAAAATGCTCAACTAGTATTGCCGAAAAAATTGAAGAGCTAGCTTGTTCTCCTAGTGTAAAGAGGGGAATTACTCAGGCATTCAAAGTTGCAGAAGAACTCGTCAGTGTTATGGGGCATGCTCCGCAAAATATGTTTATTGAGTTCGCTCGTGGTGAAGATAAGTCTAAAAAGGGAAAGATTTCTACAAGTAGACAAAAACAACTTAAAAAGAAATATGATGAAGCACTAAAATCTGCACAAGATTTATATAAGCAGTTAATAAGTGACAATAATGAGCTAAAATCCAACTTAAACAATTTGAAAGACGCAGACAAGGCGAAGGATTTTGATAATGAAAAAGTAGTTCTCTACTATTTGCAGGCAGGTAAGTGTATGTATACAGGTGAACCACTGTATCTAGACAGGTTGAATGAATACGAAGTTGACCATATTGTTCCTCGTAGTTTAATTACTGATAATAGTTTCGAGAATAAAGCTTTGGTCAAAAAATACGCAAACCAAGAGAAGCAAGATAGCGAGGTTGTTCCAAACAAATTCAAACAATATAAATTATGGCAATCATTAAAAACATTAAAATTTTTGAGTAACGAAAAATATATGAGATTAGCAAGAACAGAATTGACAGATAGGGATAAAGCAGGTTTTATCAAGAGACAAATTGTAGAAACTAGCCAAATTGTCAAGAATACCGCAATATTGTTAGACTCTTATTTCAAGAACAAAAAGGAAGAAACACATATTTATTCTATAAAAGCTGGACTGAATAGTGAATTTAGGAAACAGTTTGGTTATCCAAAAGGCGAAGGTGGTAGGGCTATCAATGACTTACATCACGCAAAAGATGCATACATAACTACAATAATGGGAAATTATCTGCTTAACAAATGGACATTAGATAATGTTGAAAGTTTGCATACTTCTGGATTGTTTTATAATGCAAAATCAGCAAAAAGTTCTCAAAATGGGTTACTTCTTTGGTGCTTAAAACAAAATGCGGATAATGGCGTTGAATGGAAAGATGATGATAATTTAACTACAAAAATGGTACTTAATAATTTTGACCGAAATTATTATTCTGCAGACTGCTTTTTCACGAAGAAAATTAATTCTAAACCAACTGGCGAGTTTTACGACCAAACTAAATATAAAAATGTAAAAAATGCTAAGGCTTGGGGTGAAAATTATAAGTCGAGTATGGTTACACTCGGAAAAAAGAAATTCGGTAAAGAATTAGATCCGGCAATATATGGTGGCTATTCATCTATAAATCCTTCTATTTTTGCAGTATTGCAAAAACAAACCAATAAGGGTTTTAGATATGAATTTATTGGCATTCCAACAATGATTATATGTCCTACAAGCACAATGTCCGTAAAAGAGTATCTGCAACTTAATTATCCAAATCACAAAATTGTAAGATTCATTCCCCAATATGCCGTATTAGAAGAAGAAACTTTTGGTAAAGCAATAATTTCTGGAATAAGCGATAAATATTGTGCAAACCAACTTAAATTTTCTCGTAGGAACAAAGAATTGTACAAGTTTACATATCTTGTGTTCAAATATTTTGATGGAAACAAAAAATTCGTAAATTATATGAGGTGGCTAGATGATGGGACTTACCCAATACTATCAAAAGATGAAAAAGAACTTCTAACTATACAAAAACAAAAGCAATATGCAGAAAGTTATGTTTTGGATTGTGTTAGTCGATTCAAAACGGAGTATATTGGGCATTTAAGGAGCAAGTACATTCGCAAAGATTATGCTGATGTTTTTGAGCCATATTTTGATGAAATGCTGTCAGAAAATGCTGATTTGAATAAGATGTTGGCTATAATTCCAGATTTACTAAAAGTTACACAGTGTAACGGTGCTCGAGCATCTTTTAAGGATTATTCTACGCAAAACACAAAATTGAGTGGGGAATATGGTAGAATTACTGTTTCAATAAAGGATTGGGAAAACACATACATCATTCACAACTCTATAACAGGCATTTATAGCAAAAAAGAAAAAATAATAAAAAATACAAAGAAATAGGTAAAATATGAGTTTTAGGACTGTTTTAATTACTCAAAAATCAAAGTTGTCATACAAGGACAACTTTTTGGTTATTCAAGGCGAAACAGTGAATATGGTGCATTTGAGTGAAATACACACTATAATCGTGGAGTCAACAATGGTGCAAATTTCAGCATATTTGTTAGCCCAATTATCTGCAAATAAAATTAAACTTATTATCTGTGATGAAAGGCATAATCCGACAGCAGAAATGGTTTCATATTATGCAAATTATAATACTTCCAAGAAATTTCTAAATCAGGTGAAATGGGATGATTTTGGCAAAAAATCGCTTTGGACAAAAATCGTTTCAAACAAAATTCTAAATCAAGCCAGATTATTAGAGCATTTTGGCCTTGATAGATTTAATATGCTTTTGCAATATTTGGGTGAAGTGGAGTTGGATGATGAAACAAATCGAGAAGGGCATTCGGCAAAAGTATATTTTAATAGCCTCTTCGGCTTGGACTTTTCACGGGACAAAGTCTGTGATATAAATATGGCTCTCGATTATGGCTATACAATCATATTGTCTGCGTTTAATCGTGCAATATCAAGTTTGGGATATGCAAATCAACTGGGAATTAAACATAAAAATGAGTACAATTTCTTTAATTTAGGTTGCGACCTAATGGAACCTTTTAGAGTAATTATTGATGAGTATGTATACGAAAATCGTGAGCGTATATTTGACTCTGATTACAAGCGTGATTTGGTTCAATTGCTCAACAAAAACATAAATTATTGTGATAAAAATATGATTTTGACCAATGCAATAAATATTTTTGTAATTAACGCATTGAGAGCGATTGATGATAATAGAATTGTGGAGTATCAAGCATATGAATACGGGGTATAGATTTATGAGATTAATAGTATTTTTTGATTTGCCTACATTCACAAAGAAAGACCTGCAAAATTACAACCAATTTAGACGATTTTTGATTAAAGAGGGTTTTGCGATGATGCAGGAATCCGTGTATACAAAAATTCTGTTAAATGGTACTATGGCGAGTTTGTTAAAGGAGCGAATTAGAAAGAATGCACCACCCAAGGGCTTAGTTCAGTTGTTGTTGGTTACCGAAAAGCAATTTGCAAACATTGAATTTGTTGCTGGAGAATCAAAAAGCGTGATAGAGGATTCAGATAAAAGGTTTGTGGTGTACTAATGAAGTTAAGATTTTTTGGTATAGAAAATCCTGTGGAATTTAGACAGGGTATCATTAGTGTTCTGGAAATTGGTAACAAAAGTCTATTGCGTGATGTTGTTTTTGGGTTGTACAAGCTGTATAATGGATTACAAGCCGATATGTCGATTGTTGTGGAGCAAAATAACTCAATCGAAACACTCAACAAATTTGAATTGGTTACCGATGTAATAAATTTGGATTTGTCCGCTTCGCAAACTAAATTAAATAAATATATTTTAGCAGAATTAGAAAAGAATCAAGAAGATTATAGACTTATTTTTGATGAAATGACTCAAATAAAATCAAAAATCTTTAATTTTTTGGGTGACATTCAGTTTAATTTGTGCTATAATGAGCCCGAAATACTAGATTTGATAAAGGATTTCAATTTTAGATTAGACTGCAAAAGCGAAGAAGGCTTTTTGGTAAGCTTGCTAAATTACATCAAAGCAGTAAAATTGTTAAAAATTGCAGACCTTATCATTTTTGTTGACCTGAAAAAATATTTTAATGATTCAGATTTAAAGCAAATATATGACCTAATTTTTATCCTAGATTTGAGAGTATTGCTTATAGAATCCTCAATATCGCCACAACTTCTAGCAAACGAGTGGAAATTGTCGATAGATGATGATTTGTATGAATCAATTCCTTTAGAATTATAAAAATTCTATCCAAATGATACAAAATCGCATGAATTTGAGGTTTTAGTATCATGTAATTCTAATAAGGAATAAAACTACTGTAAAAGGAACAAATCTTAAAGCAACGTTTTAGTATCATGTAATTCTAATAAGGAATAAAACTTTTTTAGATTTTATTGTAGAATATACGAGTTTTAGTATCATGTAATTCTAATAAGGAATAAAACTGTTAGAACTTCGTGGGGAGTGTCAATCGAGTTTTAGTATCATGTAATTCTAATAAGGAATAAAACAAGAAAAGAGGAAATATTAAAAATTATAGAGTTTTAGTATCATGTAATTCTAATAAGGAATAAAACTTGACGCTGCACGGCTGTGTGTATTACGCGTTTTAGTATCATGTAATTCTAATAAGGAATAAAACCACAAGACTGTTACACGAACTGCAAACGACGTTTTAGTATCATGTAATTCTAATAAGGAATAAAACATTCTTGACGAAGCCTGCACTCTTGCGCTTGTTTTAGTATCATGTAATTCTAATAAGGAATAAAACTACAACAGAGAGCGAGACGCTCAACAAAGAGTTTTAGTATCATGTAATTCTAATAAGGAATAAAACTGGTACTAGTGCTAGTACTTGCTCTATTTGTTTTAGTATCATGTAATTCTAATAAGGAATAAAACCGACCTATTGCGAGTTGTCGGTGCGTTCTAGTTTTAGTATCATGTAATTCTAATAAGGAATAAAACCTCGTAACCCTCCACAGTTAAGTTGACGCTGTTTTAGTATCATGTAATTCTAATAAGGAATAAAACCACAGCAAGAGACTGAATGTAATACAAGTGTTTTAGTATCATGTAATTCTAATAAGGAATAAAACCATTAAGGATTGTTTGTCAGAGAAGTCAAGTTTTAGTATCATGTAATTCTAATAAGGAATAAAACTCATCAGTTTTGTATGAAAAATACAAGGCTGTTTTAGTATCATGTAATTCTAATAAGGAATAAAACAATTGAAATAATAAAAGGAGAAATTGAACAGTTTTAGTATCATGTAATTCTAATAAGGAATAGAACTATTTTTTGGTTTGGCGAAATCCGAGAAAGTTTTAATATCATATAATTCACCAAGAAGGCTGCGATCGAGGGTAATGTGTACCGTCTCAATCATCGGCGCTCTTGCTTGTTTGAATTTTTTTGTAGTTACTGTTGACTTTTTAATTTTTTTGAGTATAATGGTAATATCAAGCGTCTGGTAGTAATACACAGATTGCAGTCATCCGAAAGGTTAAAACCCTAAAGGAATATAAAGATAGGCAAAAGCCTGTCTTTTTCATTTTATAACCCCCTAACATCATACAAACCTAATTGGGCATTTCAACCCCGTCTGACTTACAATATAAGTTTCAAACCTATTATTTGTTTTTTTAGGGGGGGGAATAGCACATTAGGGCATAATTTTGTGCTTTATTAAGAATATTTTTGATACCATTTCTGAACAATAGGGTAATACCGATTTTCAATATTCACGCATTTTAGGTGTTGACTCCATTGAACTGTTATAACATAATAATGACTAAGAGTGATTGGCTCGGCAAGCAACCTCGTAGCCCTCCACAGACCAAGGCACTACAACATAGGCGCTGTGGCACTTTTTTATCTCTTGCAAAACGCAGCCGATACCCAAAAATCAAAGTCTTCTGCTTATCGTTTTTTATACATTAAATTGCTGTTACAGATTTGATTATTTGATTAAATTTTGTAAGTTTTGCAAAAAGTGTTGACTTTTTAATTTTTTTGCGTATAATAATAGATGGTAGGTAATTCCTATCAAACTAGGCTAAGTGGTAACATTTAGTACTATGGAACTTAAATGTTCGCAAGCAAACTTCGGTTTGCTTTTTTATTTTCAAATCACTTATCAAAAATTTCCTTGACTTCAATGATTTTGCGATATTCTATTGACGTATTTCGCAGATATCTATTCGTGCATTAAGCCCGAACCGGAATAAGTGATAAAAGCCATCAAGCAATGATATAAAAAGTTTATGTAACTTTTATTTCGCATTTAATTTTACCATTTGGCTTTAGTCTTTAACAAAAATATTCGCAAATTTGTATAAAATTCCAATTATTATTGCTTATTTTATTGACTATTTTAATTTTTTGTGTAAAATAATAAACGACAAGTCAATAGTGCTTGCACTGCTTGACCTATTAATCGACACGCAACACGCTTTAGTCGTTGCTTGGACAAGAAATTCGTTTCTTATCCTTTTTATTAGAAAGTTACTTTTTTATACTGAATAATCTATATTTGATGGGTTTTCTTGACATAGAGGCTCATTTATGTTACACTATTTATGTCCCCTCGAGGTCCTAAACGGATAAAACCGCAATTCGTAGGTTTCATACAAAGAAGTCTGGGACAATTTAGGCTAGTCTTTGTAAACATCACTTCAAGCAAGTGGTGTTTTTCTTTTTATTAATCTCGTTAGATTATTAAAGTATATTATAATATCGAGTATCTATGTAGCAATTACATAACTCGACATCGTTTTTGTCTTATTAAAATTTATCCTTAACAATAATATAAATATTGCTGCGTAAATAAAAAAATTTTGGGGTTTTTGTTAAATTAATAAAAAAACTAAGGGTCAAGCCCTTAGCAGGTCGGTAACGACGTATAGTGTTACCTGTCGATAAGTAGGTCAAGTAGTGCAAGCACTATTGACTTTTCATGTATTATTATACGCAAAAAAATTAAAAAGTCAAGTCTAATAATCAACATTACCAAAAAATTTTTAACGATATTTTTAGGCGTTAAGATAAGTTTAGTGCTATGTACTTCCAAAATTCAATAATTTACAAAAATTATGTAATAGGTATTGACAATTTCAATTTTTTCGCATAAACTGATATTCAGTAATAGCAATATTACACGACGAGTTACAACCCCTATATTAGGCGGAGTGGACATTATGCTACCAACGTAGCGCAGACAGGGTAACCTGTCTTTCTTTTTCTTGAAATTTATCCCTAATGGATTAATCCTTATTTTTGGTAAATTTCTTGACATAAAATAGCCATTATGATATATTGTTTATGTCCCCTTGAGGTCTTAAATGACAGAGTCGCAATGCAGTGGGCTCCTGATGAAGAAAGACTGGGACAATTTAGGCTAGTCTTCATCAAAGCACCTATCATAAGGTGCTTTTTTAATACTATAAACAAAAAATCAGGGGCAAAGGCTTGACTTTTATGTCAAAAACTGTTAAAAGTTGACTAATTATAGCATAGGTGGTGTAGATATGACAAAAGAGCAGCTATTCGCTAGATTTGATGAAACTTGTTCGCGGGAGCAAACTTTGGACGAGCATTTGTCAAACGTGGGGAGTATTTGCTCTGATTTCTGTACGCAATATCCGCACATAGCGTATCTGCTGGGCTATATCCACGACCTCGGCAAAGCGTGCGAGGCTTTCCAAAATAGGCTAAACACAAACACGGGGCGGGTAGACCATTCGACTGCTGCGGGCGTTTATTTACAAAACTTGGGACCTTCTTTTAGTGCTGACAATGAGCAGCAATATTGCGTGCAAGTGGTGCTGGATATGTGCTCCTTTGCGGCGATGTGCCACCACACAGGGCTGCGTGATATGCTAATATTGAGCGAAAATGGCTACGAGGACGCATTGCTTTGCGCCAAATTCAAATGCCAAAATGACAAAAACTACGGCACGCAATATCAGCAAGTCCTAACTTTTGGACACGAATTTTGTGAGAAAATCGACAGTCTAGTAAATAGCCAAGATTTTATCTTCGAATGCCACAAATTCGTTGAAACCATATATAATTTTATCCGAAATCACAACTTCAATGGCAAGACTTTTAAGTTTTATGGTGGCTTGTTTATCCGATATATGTATAGTTGTCTAATTGACGCTGACCGAACGGACGCATATCTATTTGACAAGGGACGAAAATATATCCCAAAATCCCAAAAAATTGAGCAAAATTACGCAAATTTTGATAAAATTTCACGCAGTCTGGACGAGTATATCGCTAGTTGTCCCGATAGTCCGTTGAAGCAAATTCGTGACGAAATCTATTCCTTTTGCATACACAAAGCCAAGGATAATTCGCAGATTTTTGAACTGAATGTGCAGACAGGCGGCGGCAAAACTTTTTCCAGTTTTCGGTTCGCATTGCAGAGAATTGCGGAACGGAAAGCCAAAAAAATCGTGTATGTTGTGCCATATTTATCTATAATTGAGCAAAACGCAGAGGCAATCCGTAGGATTTTGCAGAGAAAAAATTTGCAAGATATGCTGGTCGAGAGCCATAGCAATGCGGTAAATCAAAAGCGGCAAGACGGTGTGGAATTTGCGCCGAACCCCAAATTTGAGCCTGCAATAACGGTTTGGGACGAGCCGATAGTTTTCACTACGATGGTGAGTTTCTTGGAGAGTGTGTACTGCGGAAGAACGCAAAACAACCGCCGCCTACACAATTTAGAAAATTCCGTAATCATCTTTGATGAAATTCAAACGCTCCCGATAAAATGCATTGCGTTATTTAATGGGTTAGTTAATTTCTTGGCAAGTTTCCTAAACTGCACCATTGTATTGTGCACCGCAACTCAGCCAACTCTATCTAGCCTAGCAGATTATCGGAGTAGCAGTGTCGAAAAAAGTGATAGCAAGGCTTTGAGTTTGCTGCCCGCCACCCCGATAATTAGCGAAAAATTTGAACTGCTAGACAGGACGGAAATCATAGTAGACAGCGAGAAATCGAGGGATATAGACTCCATTGCAGCGGTCGCTATTGAGAAATTTAGAGAAAATGGGAACTTGTTGCTGGTAGTCAATACCAAAAAATGCGCAAAGCAGATTTTTGAAACAATCAAGGCGCAGAATGTCGCAAAGTGTTACCACTTGTCTACCAATATGTGTCCGCAGCATAGGTTGGACAAAATCAACGCTATAAAAAATGATTTGAGCGAAAGTCAGCCAATAATAGTCGTCAGTACGCAACTGATTGAGGCTGGTGTCGACCTCGATTTTGCCTGCGTAATTCGCTCTCGTGCGGGGCTTGAGTCTATCATACAATCCGCTGGCCGCTGCAATAGAGAGGGAAATTTGTGCGATGAAAATGGCGACAAGAAAAAGGGCAAAGTATATGTCGTTTCGCTGGATTCAAAACTAGAAAACCTAGCCTATTTGCCCGATATAGCGGCACGGCGTGGCAAATTTGATGAGATATATTATCTTAACCCCGATAATTTAACTGGCGATGCGGCTGTTGGGGAGTATTTCCGCAGAGTGTACGGGATAAGCAGTTTGAATCAAATCAAATATCCAATACCAAATAGCAATTCCAACGCATATGATTTGTTGAGTTATGCACAATTTGAGGACTATGAGCGGGATACACCTACTCGGGCAACACACGAACGAAACAAATTATTATCAGTCGGTTACCAATTCGATACGGTTGCCCAGAATTTCCATGTAATCAATGAGGACACTGTGGGTGTATTGATGCCGTATGGCAAGGGTAAGGAATATATCGAGAAATTGAAGTCGGGTTTCGCCGAATTTGACAAAGGAATGCAGCGATTTATGGTAAATATTTATCGCAGCAATTTGCCCGCAAACCTGCAACAAGCGGACGGTATCCTATATTTTGACGGCGTGTATGACGATGAGATAGGATTTACGACAGATTTAGTTTCACTAGAATTTGAGGGAGGAATTATCAATTGAGAAATAGTATTACATTTAGACTGTGGGGGAAAAACGCAATGTTTTCCGACCCCATTACCAAACTCGGTGGCGAGTTATGCACCTACCAAGTGCCGACTTACGAGGCTATAAAGGGTATTGTCGAGGCTATTTATTGGAAGCCTACGATTGAATGGTATATTGACCGAATAAAGGTGGTCAAGCCTATCCAAACCGAGTCAAAAAATATAAAATTGAGAGAGGTAAACTGCAATGAGGTTTCACTGCATAGATACACGTACCTCTGCGATGTCGAGTATGTGGTGGAGGCGCATTTTGAATGGAATTTGGCACGCCCCGACCTCGTAAACGACAGAGATGAGAACAAACACCACAATATCGCCAAGCGTTATTTGAGCAGGGGCGGCAAGCGAGATATTTTTATAGGCAAGCGAGAATGTGTAGGATTCGTTGAGGCGTGTGATTTTGATTCTATCCCAAGTTTTTATGACGACCGAAAGGAAATCGATTTTGGGATAATGTTCCATAGTTTCATATACCCAACAAAAGACGATGAAATGCTGCGGGCGAATTTGGCTAGGATAACAATGCGGCAGGGAGTGATTGAGTTTGACCGCCCAGATAACCCTCGTTTGTTACGCCGAGATGTCAAAGAAATGCCTTATCGTGAAGTTGCGACTGCTGATGACGCAATGGATAGAAGTGTCATTGAGGAGGGGATAGTATGAGTGTTTGGAATCGATTGGTAGAGAGTTACAAGCTTATTGCCGACTTGCCTGAGGCAAATGAACTCCGAGAACCGCAAAATTTCCTTTTGCGTGACGGTCTGTGTACTAATAAATGCGATTTGGAAATTATCCTTGATTTAGATGGTAATTTAATAGGAATGTCTATAATACCCAAAGAAGATAGGACTACAATTATCCCATGCACATGGAAAAGTGTTCAGCGAACTGCTGGTGATGACCCGCACCCACTTTTTGATAAATTACAGTATATGGCATCGGACTGGGACTATATTTTGCCAGAAAGCAGGGAATTGGACGATTGCCGCAAAAAGAATGTAAAGTATTTGGAATTGCTAGGGAAGTGGGCTGAGTTTACCCAACAAAGCAGCATAAAGGCAGTATACAAATTTGTAGTCAATAATCACATCGTGCGAGAAATTCTGGATAGATTTTCAGTGGAAGAGTTGGGTATAAGCACTACGGATAATTCTGTTATTAATACAGAAAGTACACAAAGCGATACAAAAGCAGTCGTAGTAAACCAAAACGACAACGGTATTCAAAATAATAAAGAGATATTTAATAAAATCAAGGATTTATTTGCTAGATTCAAGGTAATTCAACCCAACAAATTGAGCGAGTTGTGGCTCGATAACGATGTTTACGGAGAATGGTCGAATAACTACAAGCAGATTTATGTAGAGAATGGTAGCGATTTGGGCAAAGTGATGAGTTATATATCGGGCGAACTAGAAGACAGTAATATGTTTTTTCCAAAGAAGATACGCCATCAAGGCGATGGCGCAAGGCTAATGTCTGCAAATGATGAAACAAAAGTAACTTTTGGAGATAGGTTTGAGCCCAAGAATTACAATCAAGTCGCTCCTATCGGGAATGAGTCTATGCAGCAATCACTATACGCATTATCTTGGTTAATCAATAGGCAAGCATTTAATTTGGACGGCTTTACAGTATTAACTTGGAATAATTATACGCCCGAAGTCAACGAGCCTAACATATATGCTACTCGCAATAACTTCTTTATTGATGATTTTGACATTGACAAAAAAGATTTTTCTGTAGACAGCAACAAGGTTGTAACTGCCTTGATGAGGTATGGGCAACGGGGCAAAATGCTAGATAAATTTGCCGAGGGGCACAAGGTATCTGTTTTGGTTTTGGACGGCGAAAGCAAGGGGCGAATTGCCATTCAGTACTACAATGAGTTTGATAGCGAAATATATTATCAAATGTTGGCTCGCTGGTTCCAGAGTTGCAAATGGCTCTACTATGAATGGCGGGAACACCTAGGCGAGGACGGTAAGGTGCGCAAAGTTAGAGATTTGCCAATGGAAAAAACTCCGTTGTTTGATAACATTTTTGGAATTATTTACAAAGATTGTGGGGCAAAAAGCGGCGAATCGGCTACGAAACTAAAAAAGAAATTTTACAGAGATATTCTACAATGTGTGTTGAATGGGCGGGTTACTCGTGTTATGGCGAGAAAAGCGTTCTTGGTGGTTTGCAATAGTATGGGCTTCTCTGATTCCGAAAAGTATAGCGCAAACTACACGATTTGGCAAAATGCGATTGCAACAGCCTGTGCAATGTACAATAGTTACAAATCTGATGATAAGTTAGGAGAGAAATATATGAAATTAAATTTACAAGAAACAGACAGAAGTTATTGCTTCGGTAGATTGTTGGCAATTTTAGAGAAAATTGAGAAAACCGAAGTAAAAGATAGGGCTACAAACGCCGAGAGAATGTTTAACCACTATGCCAAGAAGCCTTGTACTACGTTTGGTATTTTATTAGGTAAGTGTCGTATTTATTTAGATAAAATGGCAGGTAATGGCAAAATGGGTTTGAGCAAATATTTTGATAAACAAATTGCAGACATACTTGGCTTGATGGAGGATAACGGCTTTGATGACCGTTCGCTCAGCGAAATGTTTTTACTAGGTTACTATGGACAAAAATACTACAAAAATCCATCTGCTAATGAGGACGAAGCGGTAGCGGAAGACGAAGAATAAAAATTAAAAAATAATTAATATTTTAAGGAGAAATAATTATGGAAACACTAAAAAATAAAATCGATTTTACATTAATTTTTGAGGTAAAAAATGCAAATCCTAATGGAGACCCAATGTTCGGCAACCGCCCACGTGTAAATTATGAGGAGTTTGGCGAGGTGTCTGATGTTTGTTTGAAGAGGAAAATTAGAAATAGACTTATGCAAATGGGCGAGGATATCTATGTGGTGTCGCAAGACGACTCTGAGGATTTTGACAGCCTAAAAGCGAGATTTGATGCATTTGACAAACAAGAAGGTGTAAGCAAAAAAGTATCAAAGGTAGAGACTTTTAGAGAGGCATATTCGCAGATTTGTAATAAGTGGCTAGATGTGCGTACTTTTGGTCAGGTATTCGCTTTTGGTAATTTTAGTTTGGGTGTTCGTGGAGCGATGTCTATTCAGTCGGCATTTTCGATTGACAAGGTGGAAATCAACTCAATTCAAATAACAAAATCAGTAAATAGCGAAAGCAAAAAAGGTACGGGCAAAGATTCTAGTACTATGGGTATGAAACATCGAATTGACTACGCTGTATACCGCACAAACGGTAGTATAAACACCCATTTTGCCGAGAAAAACGGTCTAAATGAGGACGATGTGGCAAAGATTAAAGAGGCAATCAAAACGATTTTTGAAAATGATGTGTCATCGGCTCGCCCAGAGGGCAGTATGCGTGTCGTAGGCTTGATTTGGTGGATACACGATTCTTTTGCTGGCAATATCGCAAGTTACAATTTGTATGACTCTGTTCAAGTTGTCAAAAAAGACGGTGTTTATACACCTAGCAAACTGGGCGACTATTCATTATGTTTGGGTGAAGATAGTCAACCTAGTGGCGTAACTCGCGAAATCGTAATAAACGAGTTTGATAAATAAAATGCGAGAAGAAACTATCCTAAGCGAATTGGAACATTTCTGTTTTTGTAAATACCAGTGGTGGCTAAACTACGTGGAGAATGAGTGGCTAGAAAATACCCATACAATTTTGGGCGATATTGTCCACGCAAGAGTTGACGACCCTAATTTTATAGAGAAACGAAACGGGGTGGAAATCCATCGCAGCGTGCAAGTGTATTCCCGCAAGTATAAACTGTATGGAATTGCAGATTTGGTAGAGTATTCTCGTGATAGGATAAAGGTTATAGAATATAAAAAAGGCAAACCTGATGAAAATGGCGAAATAAAGCAAGGAGATGGGCTGCAGTTATATGCGCAAATGCTTTGCTTGCGAGAAAACGATGACAGGCAGGTTGAGGGATATATCTATTACGATACAATTCGCAGGCGTGTAAAATTAAAAAACGAGGATTTTTATCATAATTTATTGGAGAATGTGTTGGTCGAAATGGAAACGATAATTACTAATGGTGAAATTCCACCCAAAACAATAGGCAAACATTGTCGTGCTTGTTCCGTCTGTGAAATCTGTTTGCCGTTTACAAAGGAGAAATAATGCGAAAGTTACTAAACGTATTGTATATATTGGACGAAGACGTTTATCTAAAACTTGACGGGCTAAATGTCGTGATAACGAAGGAAGGGAAAGAGGCTGCCCGAGTGCCTTTTTGCAATTTGGAAGGCATAGTGTGCTTTAACTATATGGGGTGTACCCCAGCACTAATGGCAAAGTGCGCCGAGGAGGGAGTTGCCTTGAATTTTATTAGCCCGCAAGGCCGCTTTTTGGCTCACGTTAGAGGAGAAATAAGAGGGAATATACATTTGCGGAGAGAGCAGTTTCGCAAACTAGAAAGCGATAAGTTTTGTCTGGAATTGGCGAAATTAAGTATCGGCGCCAAAATTCAAAATTCTCAAAATTATCTCAAAAAGCAGATTCGCGAAAACAAATCTTTGCAAGTTTATTTGGATACAGTTATAGAGAGTATGGAGGCTAATCTTGCTGATATTAGGGCGGTCGACAACATTGATAGTTTGAGGGGGATTGAGGGAGATTCCGCAAGGTCGTATTTTAGCATTTTTGATAAGCTGATTCTTAACCCCGAATATGAATTCGGAGGGCGGAGCAAGAGGCCGCCTCTCGATGCGGTAAATGCAATGCTATCGTATTTGTATGCTTTGCTCGCAATTGAATGTGAATCTGCCCTGGAAAGTGTGGGATTGGATCCGTTTATGGGGTATTTGCATACGGATAGGGCAGGTAGACCAGCCTTGGCTCTAGACTTGATGGAGGAATTTCGCTGCTATATCGTGGATAGGCTTGTGTTGAATATTATTAATTTGCGTAAAATCAATGCCTCTGAATTTGAATTTAGAAATGGCGGCGTGCAAATGTCTGATTCTGCCAAAAAGATTTTGCTAAAAGAATGGCAGAATAGAAAAAAAGAGATTATCAATCATCCGATTATAGGGGAAAAAGTTGAACTCGGGCTATTCCCTTATGTTCAGGCGAGGCTGCTAGCGAAGTATTTGAGAGGAGAAATGGAGCACTATACTCCTTTTGTGGCTAAATTATGATGGTGTTAATTACTTATGATATTGCAATTTCTCAAAATAATGGTGCAAATCGCTTGCGTAAAGTGGCAAAGTTATGTCAAAATTATGGTACGCGGGTGCAAAACTCTGTTTTTGAATGCATTATCGATAACCAAACTTTTATCAAACTCAAAAAGCAAATACTAGATGAGTTGGATTTGGCTATGGATAGCGTGAGGTTTTATCAATTAGGAAATTCATTCTCCAATCGAGTAGAGCATTTCGGAGTAAAGGAAACTTGGGATTTGACTGGAACGCTAATAATTTAGCGCGAACCCCAAGCGAACATTGCTTTTTAGCGAAAATTTTTATTGTCCGCCCCAAGCTATAGCGGTGAGACTGCAATTTTACACCAAATGTTGTGTAGTAGCGGTCTCACCCCGCAAGGGGTGAGTGAATTGTAACTTCAAGCGCGTCTATGTAAGCTAAGTACTTTGGTCTCACCCCGCAAGGGGTGAGTGAATTGTAACCAACCCAAAAGATTATCACGAAACCAAGCGTTGTCTCACCCCGCAAGGGGTGAGTGAATTGTAACCCAGGACGGTTCTGTCTACTGAGCCGTCAAACGTCTCACCCCGCAAGGGGTGAGTGAATTGTAACGCCCCGTCAGAAATAAGTGTCGCCTCCGCGTTGGTCTCACCCCGCAAGGGGTGAGTGAATTGTAACTGTTGTAGAAATTGATTGTTTGACAGTAATTTTGGTCTCACCCCGCAAGGGGTGAGTGAATTGTAACAATTCGTTATATTTGCGTCCCATTTTCTAAGCGTCTCACCCCGCAAGGGGTGAGTGAATTGTAACTCAAAAAGGCAAAGACTGCCCCAGTTATAGAGGTCTCACCCCGCAAGGGGTGAGTGAATTGTAACTCGATAAATCCGCCAAATCAAAAAACGTGTAACGTCTCACCCCGCAAGGGGTGAGTGAATTGTAACGAGAAAAAAGAGCGGAAAATCACAGCAGAATCAGTCTCACCCCGCAAGGGGTGAGTGAATTGTAACCGTCTGCGCTCAAATTATATAACGCATCGCAAAGTCTCACCCCGCAAGGGGTGAGTGAATTGTAACGCAACAAGTATTAATATTAGTACCGCTAGTAACGTCTCACCCCGCAAGGGGTGAGTGAATTGTAACACGGTATCAGAGGACGCAACAAGATATTATACAGTCTCACCCCGCAAGGGGTGAGTGAATTGTAACTTCACAGGTCTTTCAAACTT
>ERZ808267.198-NODE-198-length-22174-cov-3.444324_pt1 | contig 22174 bp, 14 predicted proteins | sample MGYA00521241_ERZ808267 | MGnify/ENA primary metagenome ERZ808267 (study PRJEB31516, sample SAMN03275592) | gut metagenome | biome: mammalia-associated habitat; material: feces | host: Papio cynocephalus | place: Kenya | collected 2012-07-19 ...
TCGGTGGAAGGGTCAAAGGGCTTGACAGGACCGCGAGGCTCAAGCGCTTCCTGCGCATGTTCGTCATCGTGCCGGCAAAGTGGACAAGATCCGGACGCCGGAACGTGCTCAGCCTCTATACCAAACGACGAGTCTATCTCGAACTTGGCTGCTGAGGCGCCCGAACACGAAAACAGTCAATAAAAATGCCGTCCGGAACTTCCAGGGCGTGGCCGCTGCATTGAATGCCACTTAAAAAGCCTCCTTTTGGTTTGTATTGCTGCCACTTTCTGTGCGCGGATAGACTTGCGGAAGAGCCGCAACCGGGTTCGATGTGGGCGAGGACAGCGTCAAACGGAGGGCTCAAATGAAAAAGTGTCGCTTTCTGCGGAATTAAGGCTATCGGCTAACGAAGGTAGTTATTGATCGTTTGGGAACAGTAACGGACTTTAGATGCCTATGCTTCCCCACAAAAGCGAGTGACTCTTCCGCCACATCAGAAGTACGGTATTGGCTCCATAAACCGGATTTCACTCCACTGACAGTAATAATCTCGTCAGTGTCGCCATAATTAATCACGACAATCACATCGCGTCCGTCCTTGTTGCGGAATGCCGAGCACATCAATCCCCAAGGGTCTGTGGCGCTGTCCGGATCCTTGGATCTACCGCGTGTCACGCACATTCGTTCCGCCCCCGGCCGGATGAACCTGCTGTAATTGCCGAAAGACCATAAAAGTTTTGAGTCCACTATTGTGTCACAGACTGCTCCCGGACTTCGGTATTGGAATAGCAATCCATCCTTATAGTCTCCTCCAACCGCTCTCCACCACTGCCAGCTTCTCGCATCAGCAAAGACGAGGTCGTGGTGCACCATTCTGGCAACATACAGAGCCGTCTTCATAGTGCGGTCGTAACCCCCTCCACCTCCAATCTCTTCATCATTGCCCATTATGCAAACTTCGCTTTGCCAAAAACCGATATCATATTTTCGCAGAGAGTCTCGAAGAGCCTTGCGGCACTCCTTCATAAAATCGACCGGAGTGTTTGTCCAATAACTGTGTCCCGCCATCAGTCTTGGCACATTGCCAAGATTGCCAAGATAAGTGTTGGTACTGTCGGAAGAAAAGAACGACTGGATTTCATACCCTCGCTCCGGTCCTGTCCCGTGAGTTGACATCATACACCTGTAATCACAAGATTCAGGCACTATTATCTTAGTGTCGGATCCTCGTGACCGCAGCTCGCTGTCGAGGATGCGCGCGAGTCTGGCTATCTCATATTTTGTTGCCGGAGATCCTTCCTGCTTTGGACCTTGCCAGTTCCAACTGCCATCAGGCTCATTCACGGGTGAGATGTAATCAAGAGTCACATCATCGTGCGTTTTCAACCCTTCAACCACATCGACCATAAATTTGGCGAAAGCATCATAATCATCGTCCTTGAGATTGAATGTTCCATCGCGTCCTGTGTTGGTGGCAAGGCCGTTTTTTGTGTAATGCACAGGCGGTGAATTCAGGAAACCCAACAAATATGGCACTCCATACCGTTTTGCGAGTTTAAGGAAATTCCGCTGCCCAAGCTGCTTATTCCAGTCGTAGGTTCCATCAGCGTTAAGAAAACATTCCGTCCTTGTACCGTGGTTGATTTGACTTTCGTCTCCTTGTTCCACACTTCCTGCCCCAATATTGAAACGCCAGATACTGAGACCGATACCTTCAGGGGTTCCATTGTCGTCAAATTCCGGGCTGAACAGCAATCTGGCGACATCATTCCGCACAGGCTCCGGCATCTCACCAATAAAACGCATGCTCCACGCATCAGATGCCCCAAAACAGTCTATCTGTTGATATCGCAGTCCCGGATTAACGTTGAACACTATTTTCTGTTGTGCAGCCGCTGACATACAGATCAACAGGCTGACAGTTGCAACTATTTTCCTCATCGCGCGATCACTTTTCCGCTGGTTGGCTTGGTTGCGAAGGCCAATAAGGGTTCTGATAAAGCGGAGAATCCGACACAGTGGCTCCGTCCGGTGCTGTAAGCATCATCTGCTTGATAGGCATTGGCTGAAGATAGTGGGCCATATGCCAGGTTAGACCGTTGACTACCTGAGTGGAGTTGTTGCCGCGATGTGGACGGACATATTCACTCTCGCTTGCTTTGGACACGACACTCTCGATCTTTGCCTTCAGCTTAGCCGGATCGGCATAATCTCCTGACCCGAATCTGGCGAAATATTCAATCATCTCATCTCCGGCATTCCAAAGATGGCATCCTTCTATGTGACGAGGCTCGGTGATAAGTTGGTCAAGAGCGCGCCAACGCACGAGGTCATCCCAGCGATAACCCTCAGCCATCAGTTCGTTCCTGCGCTCACGTCGGATGTTGTAGCGCACAGGGTCTATGATCTTGCCTGCTGTGTAGGCTCCCCAATCCCCTTTGGCCTCCTCATCCATAACCGTTGCGTCAATAGTGACATTGTAGTCCGGCTCAAGTCCGATATGACGTCCACGGACCGCACGCCAATACTCATCGCATTTTCCGCCAAGCGTCCCGTTCAACTCATAGTAAGCCTCAATGTAATTCAAAAGAGCCTCTACACTCCGGAAGACGGGACACGCGGTCGAACACAGCCCATTGCCGCATTCCGCAGCATCTGGAGTATTGCCCTTACGTAGGGCATAGCCGGTGGAATACTTCTGCTCATTGCTTGTCTCCCAGAACGCTGGAATTCCCTCCACAGGATTGGCGTGGGTACCATCGCTGCTTGCGATAAGCACATTCTTCTGCCCTGGTTCCTTGAGGAGGACGACAAGGCGCGGGTCACGGTCAAGACGAACGTTATGTATGGTGTTGTCCCCATGGTACCCCGAACCAGAGGCGTAAATAGGTAGGCCATTGGCCATTGTGAAGCCATCGACAAGTCCACGGGTGGAGCCGATGCCCTGATTGCCTTTCTGAGCTTGGACTACGACATTATGGTTTATGCCCAAAGCCTTGGAGTACTGGCGCCACAGAAGAACCTCCGGGTACTTGCTCAAATCCGAACATCCGAACATCGCAAGCCAAGGATTCTCCGACTCGTAATCAGCAAGCGATTTGCCTTCTTCCTGCGGAACAACTCCAGTGTTAGTCATCAAGGATCCTTTTGCCTCCTCCGCGACTATCTCCGCAGCCTTCACAGCCTCTTCGAGGAAGAATCTCACCTCCGCTTCCGGAGAACCAGCCTTGAAAGTGAAATCCGAATTGTAATCCTTTGATTTTCCAGGCCATTCTGAGGTTCCTGGGACAAATGCGGTTCCAGCGAAATTCTTCTCGAACGTGCCTTCATAAAGGGCAACACGGCTCTTCAGCAGCATAGCAGTGTTAGCATTGACACGCGTCGTCGCCATCTTAGACTGCTTGAGAAGTTCGTACGCCTTGTCAAGGTCTTCAAGGATAAAACGCGCGACCTCATTGCGCGGGGCACGTTTGCTGGCATCTGTCAAAGCCTCAGTTTCATCAGGAAGACAAGATGTGACGATCGGAAGATCACCGAAGAGCTTCATACGTTTAAAGTATTCAAAAGCCCGGAAGAAATACATCTCACCTATGTAGTGCGCCACATTCGCTGGATTGCCACTAATTCTGCCGACCTCATATTTCGGAAGCACATTGTCGAAGAAAAAATTGATTGTTGTTATGTTCTCCCACTTGTAGTTGTCGTTCTTGAGATCTGTCTTCCAGTCTCCCGTCTGGTACTTGGCATCAGGATAAATGTCAGACATTATGTCTGTGGCATTGTCGCTATAGATTCCGTAGCTCCAGTTCTCATGGCTCGGCAGGACTTCGGTATAGCGGCCATTGCAATAAGCCTGCAGGTCGCTTTCATTGTTGAAGTATTGTTCTGGAGCGATCGCTGACAATGGTTCCTTGTCAAGATAGTCATTACAGGAGACAAGTGCGAAGCTAGATAGAAGAAGGGCTGCGAGAAGATAATGTATATTGGTTTTCATTGTTTTATGTTTTAAAGTGTTACACTTATGCCAAACGAGTAGGTTCGTGACAGAGGATACGCGGAACCACCTTTCCCGGAACCGATGGTTTCAGGGTCAAAGAGTTTCGAGAGATGGGATCCTGTCCAAAGATTCTCCCCGGAAAAGTACACGCGCACATTCTTGAGCCCAGCCTTTTCGGTGACTCTGTCCGGAAGGGTGTAACCTACCTGAAGATTCTTGAGGCGTATGTAGGAGGCATCCTGAAGATAGCGGCTCTGTACCTGACGGTTCTTGCTTCCTCCTGAGACCACAGGGCGTGGATAATATGAATCATAATTGGTTCCGGCATATCCTTCCTTTACAGACCATGAATTTTCGTCACGGAAATAATCCTCATGAGGTGTAAGCGCCTGCATCCACCACATATCATTGTCCGCTCCCCAGAAATAGTTATGATTCTGGAAATAATCTCTTTTCCCTACCCCTTGGAAGAAAACTCGAAGGTCAAAGCCCTTGTACGCTGCGTTGAGATCAAGCGAGAACATATAACGAGGCTGCTTGCTGCCGAGGAGTTTCTTGTCCCCAAGATTGTTCAATGTCCCGTCGCCACCGTTGATGACGCCATCACCGTTCAGATCCTTATACATCACGTCACCAGCCGCGAAATCCTTACCCAAAGACTGCATTCCCAATCTGGCCTCTGCGGGAGCGGTCCCGTGAAAAGCGGTATAATTAGCATCGAGCATGTCAAGGTAATCCATATATTCCTCATCAGTTTTTGCTATTCCCAAGGTCTCATATCCCCAGATCTCGTCAATATAGCGTCCCTGGATGTAGGAGTCAATGGAGTTTGTAGGATTGTTAGCGTATTTGGTGATCTTCGTGCGCGAGTCCGAGAGGACAAAACGAGCTCCATAGGACAGACCGCAGGAAAGATAGTCTTTCCACGAAATCTCAAAATCCCAGCCATGAGTTCGGAGGTCACAGTTATTCGTTTTCGGGACATCGGTTCCAAGGATGTTCGGCAATTCAGCGGAAGGCCCCACCATATTCTTCGTGTCTCGAATATAATACTCAAAACTTCCAGTCAACCGGCCGTTGAACAAGCCCCAATCAAGGCCAAGGTTGTAATTGTAGATTTTCTCCCATGTCAGCAACTGGCTGATAAGGGCCGGGAACCCGACTGTTGTCGGTTTCGCTCCGTTCTGAAGCCACTCTCCGTTATTTGGCTTGATGGAAAGGGTGCGGTAGGTCTGATACCAGTTGTCAATATTCTGGTTTCCCAGTATTCCATATGAAGCACGCAACTTAAGGTTGCCGCACACTTGTGTCAAGTCCTCCCAAAACTTCTCGTTAGCTATGTTCCATCCCACGGACACAGACGGGAGCCATATCCAACGTCGGTTCTGGCGGAAACGCGATGTTCCATCATAACGCAAGTTGGCTTCTATCATGTAACGGCTATCATAATCATAATTGATACGTCCGAAGAATCCAGCGTTATCCCATTCTGAACGCCCTCCGTTTACAGACGGAGTCACTAGATTCCCATCAGAGCCAATTCCAGTGGTAAGGTCCACTTCTGGCAGACTGGAGACCAGAATGCCGTCACGCTGAAGACCGAATGTCTTCTGCTTCATGTTCTCAGTCTGGAAACCGAGCATGAAATGGAAGTTGTTCTTTTTGCCTATTGTTCTTTCATAATTGGAATAGACATTGAGATTGTAGAAATTCTCTCTCGTGTACTCCTCGTGAACATGGCTCTCGCTTGAAACCTCGAAAGCATTCCCATTTACATCGTACCCGTAAAGTTTTTGAGTGTCCCAATGGCGGGAGTCCGAATACACCTGATAGTTGAATTCAGCATGAATATCCCATCCTTCCACCGGTCGCGCCACGAGACTGATCTGAGTATAGTTTCTGTCAGGCTGGGTCCTATCGCTTCCTCCGTTCTCTAGTCCATTTATAGGGGACGGGCAATCAAAGATGTTCCCGTTCGGGTCATAGATAGGGATCACAGGCCAACCTTGACGACCCAGATCATCGTACAGATCGTCAGTAAGACTTGATGGGCGCACATAGTCCTTGCGGACCCACCGGTGTGAGAACCCAAGCGTCATCCACTCTGTTATGTCAGCGTTAAACTTGCCGGTCAATGTATAGCGTTTCAGTCCTTCCTCACCCCAGGCAAGCATTCCGTCATTATCAAGATAATTTGCGGAGAAATAATAGTTGATCTTGTCAGAGCCTCCACTTACACTCACATTGTGCTCCATAGAGAAGCTGTAATCTTTGTAGATGGCACTGAACCAGTCTGTGTTGGCCCAAGCTCCACCATGATAAGGGACATCCTGCCAGTTGCCATTGCCATAGATGTCATCCATTGTGTAAAGGGGATCGAAGACACCCTTTGAATTCAGAAGGGTTCCGGCCTGATACTGTTCAATCTTCTCAATTGTTTCTTTAGAAAAGTGTGGTCCCCATCCCGGTGTGTTGACGCATGCATCATCAAAGAACAGGGCGAAGGCTCTGGAGTCCATAGTGTGATTACGGTTAACAAGGTTGCTGAAACGGAACGAATTGTTGTAATTGACTGTTGCCTTACCTTGTGATCCTTTCTTTGTGGTGACGAGAATGACACCGAACGGAGCTCGGCTACCATAGATTGAAGCGGAAGCCGCGTCTTTCAGTACGGATATGCTTTCGATGTCCTGCGGGTTGACAGCGTTGATGTCTCCTTCCATTCCATCGATGAGTATAAGCGGACTGCCGCTTGACCCGCTTCCTATTGTGCCGTTGCCTCTTATTTTAATGGAAGCGTTTGTCTCAAGCTTGCCATCTGCTGATGTGATCTGGAGTCCTGGAACCACACCTTGCAGAGCCTGGGCTGCACTTGTCACCGGTCGGTCTTTCAGAGCTTCCTGATCAGCCACGCTTACCGAACCGGTCATATTCACTTTTTTCTGTACACCGAAGCCCACCACAACGACTTCGTCAAGTAAGGAAGTGTCAGGCTTGAGCAGCAGTTTCATCTCCTGGCCTGATACGGCCTTCACCTCCAAAGTTTCAGAACCGATGCAGCTTACAACCAACACGGCTCCATCAGGGACTTTCAAAGAAAAGCGACCGTCAACATCAGTCATTGTCCCGTTCGCCTTATTCGTCTTTTCATACACGAACGCCCCGATAATAGGGCCATCGGCATCGCTCACATCACCTTTGACTGTGATTTCTGACTTCTGTCTTGCGAGAGTGTCTGCTGCATTTACCTGGGCACTGGCAGTATCCAATGCCAAGGAGAAGAAACCGACACACAGCAACAATACAACATACAGTTTGCTGTTTTGTAAACAATTTGATTTCATAGAAAAATACTTGGTTAAAAGTGTTATTGTTTCTTTTGCAAAAGTAGCGACAAAAAAGGAAACTAATGATGACCGATAGTTCGTTTATAATGGTAATTGTTTCATTCTCTTTTCTCAGATAGTTTTTCACGAATAATAATACCCTTGAACACCATGACATATTTCACATTTTAAGACAAAATGACCAAATAAAGTGACAAATCGTTCAATTAATCACCTCGATTTTATTATCTTTGCCATACTACGTTAAGTAACCACATTTCATGAGAAACGTTCTACTAGTACTGCTCTTGACTCTAAACGTTATTACAGCGGAAGGGGAACCAGTGAACTCACATCCGGTAATTGAGCACATCGGACTGAGAGATGGTATCTCAAATAATTTTGTGACAGACATTACTCAAGACAAGCATGGATTCCTCTGGATTGGGACTGAAGCGGGGCTGAACCGTTTTGACGGAGTGAATTTCAAAATATTCAGTGAGCGGAATTCCATGCTCAAAGGTAATTCCATCAATTCTTTATTTTATGATGAAATAGAAGATAAACTTTGGATAGGCTCAAAAAGAGGCGTAAATGTCCTTGACTGTGAGACTTTGAGGTTGGAAGAGCCTGAGCTGCCGGATAGCCTCGGAAGCGTCAATGTGGTCGATTTCTGCCGCGCTGAGGACGGAGGTATATATATTGTCAATCACTATAATTTCATATTGCACTACAAAGACGGCAAGATTGACGTGTTGAGACAGAACGCATTCTCCCAGTTGCCGATGTCATTCAGAAGCATTGCTTACGATGGCCATGGAAACTTGTACGTAGGACATGCCAACTATGGCTTCAGTGTTGTGAATCTTAAAACAAGGAAGGTTGAGAATTTCCATCATATTCATGGTGATGGAGGAAGCCTTCCTAGCAATGATGTCGGAGAAATATTTATAGACAGGTACAAAAACATCTGGCTTGGCACAAGTCGGGGTCTGGCTCTTTTCAATCAATCAACAAAAAAATTCAGATCATTCTTGAGCCATAACGCGGCATCTTGGAAAACTCCCACACCCAACATCCACTCCATAACAGAGACTAATGAAGGAGACCTGCTGATAGGTGGAGATTTGGGAGGTGTGGGTGTCCTTAACATCAGTGACCTCTCGCTGTCCAACCCTGACAGGCTGGAATTCACAGTGCTTCCGTCTTCCGGTGGCCGCTACGGCATATCCTCTATGAATATTCATAAGGTTTTTCAGGATTCATACGGCAACATTTGGATCGGTAATTACTCCGAAGGACTGGATTTTATAAGCCACACTCCCCCAAGATTCAATCTCCTTCCATCGTTCGGAGTCAACGTGAACAGCGATAAGGGTCGGCCCGTCTGGTCTATCCATACAGATGGGAATGGCACTATTTGGACCGGTGAAGAAAGCAAAATACGAGTTTTCGAAGATGGAGAATTGAAACGTACCTATGATTTGTCCGCACATCTTAAAAGTTCACGGGAATACATATCCTCTTTGGTAAGAGTCGGTGATGATATTCTGTTCAGTCCTTATGAAGATGGAATTTTCGCTCTTGAAATAAACAATGGCGGTGTCAGACGAATCAGCGCACCTGACAGTCAGAATTATGCCAATTGTTTTGCAGTACTTCCGGACGGCAGAGTGTACTTAGGAATGCAAGACGGGTTTTATGAATATGCCAATGGTGAATTGAAAAAAGACATAAAGATCTCAACCGCAACCTATAATCTCATACCTAACGGGATCACTGCCGACAGGCAAGGAAAATTGTGGATAGGGACATACGGCAGCGGGATTTTCATTTTTAACAAAGAAGGCGAGATGATTCATCACCTTGACGAATCTAATGGAATCATTTCAAATGCAGTAAAGCAACTTTATCTTGATTCACAAGGATGTATGTGGGTCGCGGGGCAGGATGGGCTGAGTCAGATCGCGGACACTGATCGTCTCAATGAAATAAGGAATTATGGTTATGAATCAGGCCTGAACGATGCTCACATTCGCGCATTACAGGAAGACGGAGAAGGTAATCTATGGTTCAGCACAAACAATGGCATCTCAAGATTGAATCGAAACACATCTAAAATCGACAATTACGATTACAATGACGGACTTCCGATGAGCAGTTTTATGGATCGCGCTGCATGCGGAACTCCTGACGGGGATCTCTATTTCGGATCAAGGAACGGAGTGTGCAGGTTCAGCCCTGAGCTATTTTCTGACACCGGAGGACGAATTCCAGTTCAGATTGTTGATTGCCTAAACATTAATGCTCCAAAAGACACCTCCATCAAAGTGGCCATAGGAAGTGCCGGTGTAAAAGAAATCAAAATCCCCTACAACAGGAACTCCTTGAGAATAGCCTTTTCCGTGACTGATTATTCTCTGAGAAATACGGTAGAATATTCTTATAAGGTAGAAGGAATTGACAAGACTTGGATTTCCGCTGGACGAGAGCATGATGCCATCCTGCGCAACCTGCCGTCAGGAACATACACATTCTTGATTAGGGCACGTCAGAGAAACCACGATTGGAACAATGACAATCTTGCCAGACTGAAAATCGTTGTGACTCCGCCCGTTTGGCTGACCTGGTATGCCAAAGTGGTTTATGCCCTTCTTATTACCCTGTCTATTTGGATAATCATTAGAATATACAAGCGTAGGCTTATGCTTAAGGGCTCGCTTGAGATGGAACGTAGGAAAAGCATTGACGAGCAACGGCTCAACGATGAGAGGTTACGGTTCTACACAAACATCACTCACGAGCTCCGCACTCCGCTGACTCTCATTATTGGACCACTAGAAGATCTTGACTCAGATGATAAGCTGCCAAGCCCTTTCAGGAAGAAGATAAAGACAATACATTCCAGTGCCTTGCAACTGCTAAATCTTATCAATCAGATTCTGGAATTCCGTAAAGCCGAAACAAATAACAGACGCCTGACTGTCTCAAAAGGACAAATAGCATCCGTCGTGGCGGAAATCGGTTTGAGGTACAAGGAACTGAACCATAATGAAAGAGTTTCGATAAATCTTGACATCGACAACAGTCTCCCTGATATTTATTTTGACAGTGATGTCATACACACAGTATTGAACAATCTGTTGAGCAATGCTATAAAATACACTCCGGAAGGATCCATCGAATTAAGACTAAGATCTGTCAAAATCTCCAACGAGGATTTTGTGGAAATTGAGGTTGCTGACACAGGTTATGGAATAGACGAGAATTCTTTGCCTCACATCTTTGACCGATACTACCAGGCTGAGGGAATGCACCAAGCTTCAGGCACCGGCATCGGCCTCGCCTTGGTGCGCTCGCTGTCAGACCTACACGAAGGCACAATCTCAGCCATAAGCGAAGTCGGCAAAGGGACTGTGTTCACTTTACGCCTTCAGATGTTCAATACTTACCCTAATGCATTACACAAGGAAAGTGCGGTAAGGAGACCGGCTTCCGAGGCTGATGAAAATGAAATCAAAGAAATATCGGACAGACAACTTGTGGTGCTGGTTGTGGAGGATAACGATGACATCCGTGAGTACATTGAATCATCTTTGCAATCCAAATTCAAGGTTCTGACAGCTACCAACGGGGAAGAGGGACTCAATATTGCCAAGAGCCATATTCCCAATGTGATCATAAGTGACATTATGATGCCGCTGATGGATGGAACGGAATTGTGCAAGTCGATCAAAGACGATGTGCGTACAAGCCACATTCCTGTCATACTCCTGACCGCCAAGGATTCCATACAGGACAAGGAAACCGGCTATGAGGCAGGAGCGGACTCATACATAACAAAACCATTCAGCGCCAAATTACTGGCAAGCCGCATACAAAACATACTGGATTCAAGGAAATCATTGGCAGCGTTCATATCCACCGGGCTGAGTGGAGGCCATTCAGGATACGTTCCTGTCACAACGGGTGAAGATGCAGTTTCTCTCCCTAAAATCAGTAAACTTGACGAATGCTTCATCCAAAAATTCACAAGGATAGTGGAAGATAATCTGACAATGGCTGAACTTGACATGACGTACATCCAGGACGCTCTCGGTATGAGCCATTCGACTCTTTATCGAAAAATTAAAGGCCTTACAGGCATGTCGGGGAATGAGTTCATTCGAAAAATCCGGTTAAAGAAGGGCTACGAGTTGTTGAATGATGGGCATAATGTGTCCGAGGCTGCATATTCATGCGGCTTTAACGATGTCGGCCACTTCCGCAACTGTTTCAAGAATGAATACGGAATGTCTCCTTCACAGTTTATCAAACAGAATCATCGGTAAATCATTTCTACATGGTAAAAATTCGCATTATCTTCTCACCGCAATTATTATAAATAATTATTGTTTTTCATAAATTAATTAATATATTTGCAAAAGATGCGGTGCAGAAAGGAATCTGGGCCGCCTAACTAAAAACTAATAGATATGATTACCTGGTGGACATCACTTAGTACGGCAATGCAGGTCCTTTGGGCCGTCACACTCTCGGCATCGCTGATTTTCGTCATTCAGACTATTCTGACATTCCTGGGATTGGGAGATCACGGCACTGATTTCGATCTGGACACATCGGACGGATCTTTTGACACTGATCCTTCAATGAACCTACTGACGTTCAGGAATCTGGTCAATTTCTGCCTCGGATTCGGCTGGACAGCGGTGCTGATGCACGACAAGATCCAGTCCAACGCGCTGCTGATCATCGTCTCGGTCATCGTGGGCGTGCTACTGGTCACAGTCGTGATGTGGATATTCAAATGGCTCAGCGGAATGCAGCAGACAGGCAACATCGACGTGCACAAATCTGCGGTCGGATGCGAGGGAAAGGCTTACCTTACGATTCCAGGCGGGCGCAAGGGGGAAGGCAAGGTCCAGATTTCCATCAACAACGCTGTCAGGGAATATGACGCTGTCACAGACGGAGATACGATAAAGACCGGCACCGCCATCAAGGTCATCGAGGTCATCAATGACTACACCCTATTGGTTGAGGAACTGACCCCGACAATCATCTGACCGAGCGTGTCACCATTCATCTAATATTCTAACCTGATCAAACATATTAAAGAAAATTTTAAACCCATTAAACATTTTGAATATGGAACTATCTCTGATCCTTATCATCGTCGCAGTCATATTCGTGACATTTTCAGCGATTCTCAGGCGCTACCGCCGCTGCCCTTCCGACAAGGTGATGGTCATCTACGGTAAGACCGGCAAGAGCAAGAGCGGTTCGATCTCTTCGGCCCGTTGCATCCACGGAGGAGCCGCCTTCGTTTGGCCTGTGTTCCAGGACTATGCGTTCCTCGACCTCAAGCCGATCTCGATTGAGTGCAACCTTACGAACGCGCTTTCCAAGCAGAACATCCGTGTCGATGTTCCTTGCCGCTTCACAGTCGGCATCTCCACAGAGCCGGACAGTATGACAAACGCAGCCGAAAGACTTCTCGGACTTTCCATCGACAACATCCAGAACATCGCGACCGACATCCTGTTCGGACAGCTTCGTCTGGTCATCGCAACGATGGACATCGAGGAGATCAACTCCGACCGTGACAAGTTCCTCGTGGCTGTCAGCCAGAACGTCGAGGCTGAGCTCCGCAAGATCGGCCTCAAACTCATCAACGTGAACGTGACCGACATCCGGGATGAGTCCGGTTACATCGAGGCTCTCGGTAAGGAAGCCGCGGCGAAGGCCATCAACGACGCCAAGAAGAGCGTCGCGGAGCAGAACCGCTATGGTGAGATCGGCAAGGCCGAGGCCGACAGGGACAAGGACATCAGAATCGCTGAGACCCTGAGGGACACCCGCATCAAGACCGCTGCAGCCAACGCGCTTGCTGTACAGGGAGAGAACACCTCTAAGATAGACATCGCCAACTCCGATGCCCAGCGCCGTGAGAAAGAGGCCGAGGCTGCGCGCATTGCCGTAGCGGCAGAGAAGGTACAGGCCGCAAAGGCCCTTCAGGAGGCCTATCAGAGTGAGCGTGACGCTGAGCTTGCACGTGCCGAGAGAGAAAGGGCAACCCAGCAGGCCAACATCGTTGTTCCTGCACAGATCGACAAGGAGAAACTCATCATCGAAGCAGAGGCCGAGGCCGAAAAGGTCCGCAGACTGGCCAAGGGAGAGGCCGACGCCATATTCGCAAAGATGGACGCCCAGGCCCGTGGTACCCTTGAGATCCTGTCCAAGCAGGCTGACGGTTTCAACGAGATGGTCAAAGCTGCCGCTGGAGATCCACAGAAAGCTGTGCTTATGCTCATTGCTGACAAACTTCCAGAACTTGTCAAGACTCAGGTCGAGGCTGTCAAGGGCATTAAGATCGACAAGGTGACCGTTTGGGACGGCAATGGTGAAGGCAAGAACGGTAAGACTTCAACCGCGAATTTCATCTCTGGTCTGATGAGCTCCGTTCCTCCGCTTCAGGATCTGTTCAACATGGCCGGAATGAATCTTCCTGACTATCTTAAAGGCAAGGAAGCCAAGCCGGAAGAGCAACCTCAGGAAAAATCCACTGAAAAATAATCATTATGCCAATAGTAGTAAATGTCGATGTGATGCTAGCCAGGAGGAAGATGACTTCCGCTGAGCTGGCTGACAAGATCGGGATTTCGGCGGTGAACTTGTCGATTCTGAAGACAGGCAAAGCCAAGGGCATCAGGTTCAGCACACTCGACGCGCTCTGCAAGGCATTGGACTGTCAGCCTGGAGACTTGCTGGAGTTCAGGGAAACCGCAAAGTGATAAGTAATCTTGCAAGGAACGGCTGTTCAGCCGTTCCTTTTCGTTATATTTGCAGGCATATTCATAGAATGAATTTAAAATACAGAAAAATATGAAAAGGGCAATTATTCTTGCGGCCGTCTTGACGATGGTTGTCTGCACTGGAACGGATGCGTCCGCTCAGAGAAAAGCGAAGAAAAGCAGGCTGGTTCTGGACGGATCGGCCGTCTATGTCAACACCCAAGTGAAGGCTACGCCAGCTGAGGAAAAGATGAGGGTGAAGGGCAAACCAGGAATTGAGATTTCACCTACAAAGACTGTCTTCCTCTACCCCCAAGGGCAGAATGTCAATCGAGGAATAGTCGAGGACGGAGTCGCGGTGACGCAGGGTCCACTGGTGTCAAACGGCCTTAAAGGGCCGGAAACGGCAGATGAATGGGGAGGAATACAAAACATCACAGACAGCGCGCGCATCGACATATTCATTCCTAAGAATCCGAACGGCCAGATGGTTATCACTTGTCCGGGCGGTGGTTATTGGGGATTGTCCACTTGGCTTGAGGGAACGTACGTTGCCAAATGGATGAATGACAGAGGTATAGCATGCGTTGTTCTTAAATCCAGACTACCAAATGGGCATCATCAGGTTCCGCTTCAGGACGTGCAGAACGCGTTCCGTTATTGCAGACACCACGCGAAGGACTGGGGCATCAAGCAGATCGGAGTGATGGGATTCTCGGCCGGAGGGCACCTTGCAAGCACTGCCGCAACCATGTACGTGGACTCTACGACAAGGCCTGATTTCGCTGCACTCATCTACCCGGTCATCCTTATGGACGAGAAAGCCACCCACCAAGGCTCCGTGGACAACCTTCTCGGTGGCGAGGCATCCTGGACCGGCAGGGAGGGCAAAACATTCACTCAATGGTACAACGGGCTGAATGAATATGACGGGCTGAAAAGAATGTACACAACCTACCACGATGTCACTCCAACCACTCCCCCGACATTCATCGGAGTGAGCACATACGACAAGACCGTTCCGGTTGTAAGTTCCGTGAAATTCTATCAGGCTCTCGTCAAGAACAAAGTTCAAGCCGAGTTCCACGTCTATCCTCAAGGCGGTCATGGATGGGGATTCACTGATCTGAGCATCGGTCTTGACCCTAAAGTCTGCAAGGACAACCTCGGCTCATGCAGGCCGGAGTTCTCCGCGGCGTTGGAAAGATGGCTTGGCCAGCAATTGGAAAGTGTTAACGGCAAGAAAGAGTTGCCGAAGGTCGCTCGGGAACAGTTCACACGCAAGCCGGACAAAGTTATTTATCTCTATCCGGAGGGTCAGAATGTCGATAAGGGTATCGAGGGAATAACACTCGGACCTGGCGAGAGCAACGGCTGTACAAAGAAAGAGGAACTTACAAAGGACATGAATCTTAAGTTCACGGGGGACAGCGCGAGGTTCGAGTTATACCTGGCTAAGAATCCTAACGGCAAGATGGTCATCATCTGTCCGGGCGGTGCATATTGGTTCACGGCTTATGTGCATGAAGGTCAATATGCCGCCGAATGGCTCAACAGTCAGGGAATCAGCGCTGCCGTCTTGAAGTACCGACTGCCGTACGGTCACTGGAACGTTCCTCTGAACGATGTGCAGAACGTGTTCCGTTACTGCCGCCACTACGCATCGGAGTGGGGAGTGAAACAGATCGGTGTGATGGGATTTTCGGCAGGAGGACATCTTGCCGCCACCGCATCCACTCAGTACATAGATGCCGTGACAAGGCCTGATTTCTCCATCCTTGTCTATCCGGTCATCTCCTCCGAGCCGGGAGTCGGCCATGAGGGAAGTTTCAACAACCTTATCGGTACGGAGAAAGGCTGGTACAACAGAAAGGGCAAGGACTTCGAGACGTGGGACGAGGGCAAGAGGAAGTACGAGGCCCTCAAGGAAAGATATTCATTGGACAAGCAGGTCAGCGCAGACACGCCGAAGACATTCATCATATTCAGTTCCAATGATTACGGTGTGCCACCGGAGAACGAGGTGCGCTACTTCAACGCCCTTGTGAAGAACGGGGTGCCTTGCGAGATGCACGCCTTCCCTGGCGGTGGCCACGGCTACGGTTTCAGCAACGTCAAGTACGGAAGCGACGCTATTCAGGAATATAGAAACGACTTCCTCGCCTCTATGGCACGCTTCCTCAGGGAGCTTTAGCTGCGGTCGCCGAGCCAATGGTTGCAGAACCTATCGAAGCACCGAAAGCACAACAACAGACAAAATAGAGCCATCCTCAAATCGGGGATGGCTTTATCATTTCAACCAGGCGGATTGCCCGGGAATATATTCGCAAAACTACTCGGCTTCGGTGGTCTCGCCAGGCATCATCACGATCTCAGCGAAGTTGCCGGAATTGTAGAGTCTGGCTGCCGCCTCGCGGATGCCTTCCTTGGTCAGGCTGTTCACAGCTTCCTCCCACTCCTTGTCGTAATCATAGCCTTCGCGGAAATAGTTGAGAATGTTGTGCAGCCAGTAAGAGTTATTGATCCTCTTTTCCGGCACATTCTTCTTGAAATTCTCCACTGTCCTGGTGAACTGCTCGTCAGTAGGTCCTTCCTCTGCAAGTTTCCGGAAGCCGTCCTTCGCAAGAGTCCTCAGTTTCTCAGTCATGGCAGGTTTGCTGTTGAACGCGACCTGAAGGAGGTATCTGCCGTCAGGATACTTTTGCGCCTCACTGGCTGAGGAGGCTCCATAGGTGCCACCCTCATCCTCACGGAGAGATTCTGTATAGATTTGGTCGAGGATGTAGCTGACGGCTTCGGCTAGGGTCTGCTCCTTGACAGAGAATGGACGGTAGTCGCTATAAACCTGAAGTACAGTCGAGAGAGGTGTCTCCATCTTCTGCTCGAAGACATCCTCTACATTTCCCTTGACAAGCCGAGGCTGAACATCAGCCCACTTAGGAGCTTTCTTTCCCTTTGGAAGAGAACCGACATATTTCTCTACAAGAGGCTTCAGGGTGTCAAGGTTTACATCACCCACAATCACCATCGTGGCTCCGGCCACGTCAGCGAAGAGTCTGCGGTAGTTCTTCTCAATGGCTTGAAGGCTCGCCTTCCCGACTTTCTCCATCGAGATGGCCTCTTCCCTTGGATCATCATTGTACAAGGTCTTCACGACTCTCTTCTGCAAGGCAAAGTTAGGGGTGTTCTCAAGGTTCGGGAGCACCGCCTTGAGCTGGGCAATCGCGTTGTCGAATTCCTCCTGGTCGAAGCGTGGCTCCGTAAACTCAAGATAAAGTAGCTGGAACGCTGTCTCAAGATCTTTCACTGAAGAGTTGACGGAGATGCCGTTGTACAACTCCCCGACTGTCGGGGTGACAGTGACAACCTTGCCCGCCAGCATCTTGGAGAGTTCAGTTCCTTTGAACTTAGACACACCCTGCGAACGCAGGAACAGTCCATAAACGTTATCGTCAAATGAAGGCATGTCCTCGGTCGGAATCAGGCTCTTGCCGCCATTCTTGTACAATGAGAACAAGATCTGATCCTTCTTATGGTCAGTAGGGAGCACAACAACCTTCACTCCATTTGAAAGAACCCACTCCGTGGCGCCATAGATGGTAGTCTTGGCCTTCTTCACCTGGCCTCCTTTCAAGGCAGAGGAATCCATCAGAGGTTCATTGGAGGTTTCCTCAATAGGAGCCGCGATTTCAGACTTCTTAACATCTTCGATGGCCTGAAGCAGCTGCTGAGCTGTAGGCGTGGCGATGCCGTCCTTCTCCGGGCCGCTGTAGATGACAACTAGGCTGTTCTCATCAGCGAAGGCCTGGGCAAGCACCTGGTTCATCACTTGGGCGTTGATCTGTCCGAAGATCGTCTTCACAAGTTCCAACTTAGCACCAGGCTCCATGAAAGCGTAGTTCCCGAAGAAATTGTTGATGAGAGGATAGACAAACTCGCTGTTCTTCCGGGTGTCCGCCTGATTGGCGGCCTTCTCATAGCCGGCCAGGATGTTGGCCTTGGCCCTGGTCACCTCGCCTTCTGTCAAGCCGTATCTCTTCAGTCTCTCCACTTCGGTAAGATAAGCCTTGAATCCGCCAAGAATGTTGTCCTCCTTCAAGGCGACACTGGCGTCAGTACCCTCAATGACCTCACAGATTTTGCCGAAGCCGAAACTTCCTGAAAGATACGGAGCGTCTGCCTTGGAGGTGATGTCCTCGAAACGCTCGCTCATCACAGTCTGAACCACATCTTCAATCAGATCAACCATAAGTCCGGCCGGTGTCGCGTTAAGAGCCTCGTCACGGGCCTCGCTTTCCCAAACCATCTCCACAGACGCTGTGGTAGTCTCAGGATCGGTGATGACAGCCACACGCGGCTCGGTGAATTCCTTGAACTGGATCTTCTCCTTTGGCTTTGGATCAACAGCCGCCGGGATGTCTGAGAAAATCGACTTGATCTTGGCCTCTACAGAATCGACGTCAACATCTCCAACGACAATCACTGCCTGAAGATCCGGACGATACCAAGTCTTGTAGAAATTCACAAGGCTTTCCGGTTTGAAAGTCTCAAGATTTTCCTTGCTGCCGATCAGTGTGCAGGTGGCGTATTTGGTGTCGCCATAGATGTAAGGAAGAGACTTCTCGAAAGTTCTCCAGCCAGCGTTCCTGCGGGAACGTCTCTCCTCGATGATCACCGGACGTTCCTTGTCGATCTCGGCTGGATCGTTGGTCACGAAATGCGAATAGTCGTGCAGAATCAGGAGGCAAGTGTCCACGACAGACTCCCTTACCAAAGGAATATTGTTGAGCATATATGTGGTCTGGTCAATGCCCGTGGAGGCGTTGACATTGCCACCGAAAGAAGCTCCGATGCTCTGGAGCCAGTTCAGTATGCCCTTTCCGGGAAAATTCTTGGTGCCATTGAAACACATGTGCTCAAGAAAGTGCGCGAGACCGTCCTGGTCAGGGGTCTCCTGGATGGCTCCGACGTTGGTGGCGAGATAGAACTCAGCCCTGCCGGCCGGCTTGTCATTGTGTCTGATGTAATAGGTCAGACCGTTATCCAGTTTGCCTATCCTGACAGCCGGGTCATTCGGAAGCTGCTGCATCTGCGCGCTTACCACGAATGCCGAAGCACTCAGAAGGAAAGCGAAGACTAAAATCAAAAATTTTTTCATACTAATCTATATTAGGATTATTAATGTTCATCAATATATTCAAGAATATCCCCGGTCTGGCAATCCAACGCCCTGCACACAGCCTCCAAAGTGGAGAATCTGACGGCCTTTGCCTTTCCGGTCTTCAGAATGGAAAGGTTGGCCGGGGTTATTCCTATCTTCTCAGCGAGTGCAGTGGAAGACATCTTTCTCTTCGCAAGCATCACGTCAATGTTAACTATAATCGGCATAAACATTATCTTCTATAAAGCAAACTTACGTCATAATTCTTGTTATTCCAAACTATTTTTATGTTTCTCGATAAGACTTAACGTAAATGTAACATTACATAAAAATTGAGGCATAATTACTATATTTGTAAAATTATAAGCGATTCTTATGTTTGAGGATTTCAAACTAAAGGTCTTTATGACAGTGGCCGAAAACGGCAGCTTCACCATCGCGGCGAAGTCGCTTGGCGTCACCCAACCAGCCGTGAGCCAGAACATCGCAGAACTGGAAAGGGCCATGGGGACAGAACTGTTCACCAGAGGCAGAGGCGCGGTGAACCTGACAGCGGCAGGAATCACCTTCAAGGAATATGCGGAAAAGATTCTGTACTGGTACTCCGCGGCAGGGCGTATGTTCGGTCCTTCCGGCAAGATCGCCGTCAACAAACCGGTCAGAATCTCCGCCGACGGATTCATCGCCAGCCATATCCTGCCCAGTGCACTTTCTAAAATCCTGACTTTTAATCCTTCCTTGGCATTCTCAATTCACAGTGAATCTTCCGGTGACGATTCTGACATAAGGATCTACGCCAAAAGGCATATGATTGAGCCGTCATTCGAGGACATAGGCACATTATTGTTCAGCGTGACGGCGTCGGTGGTCAGTTCCAATCCGGCATATTCAAAAATCACGGATCTTAAAGATCTTCCACTGAGCTCAAGGCTTGCGGTGACGGAGACATATTCGGAAATTCTGCCGCTGGATCTGAAGGCGCGCGTGGCAGTCGTGTCGGATTCAGCCGAAGCCATCGTGAAACTGGTGACGGACTCCCCTGAGATCATCGGCATCCTCCCCTTTCCTGCCGTACCGCCGGTCCTCTTCACGCTGCCCGCCTCATTGCCTGGCCTGACTCTTGACGTGCATCTTGAAGCCGCAGATGGCTCCAATCCTGTCGCCACCGCCCTCCGGCGCATCCTTTGCGACCAATATCCGGATTGAAAGCCAACGGATATGTTCCTAATCCATTGATTCTATTGAGATTCTTCTTTGCCTTTGACAATCAAGGTGACAAGGTGATTGACATCCTCGTTTGCCATCTCCAAATCAAACTCCTCAGGATCAAACGATTCTCCTTTCCGCAGTCCGAGCCATTCCTCATAGGAGGTCTTCTCTTCCGGATCATCAATCTTCCCGGACAGGATGTCAAGCATTTGCGAATAGCCCCACACGCCTCCGACATCTTCGGGAGGGCAGGCCCCTTTGCCTGATGTCACACAAATATCCTCACCAGGCAAAGGCTCGTCACTGACCGACGTGACTCTGACATTGTGAATCCAGCCATCACCGAAATCATATTCAAAAGAGATCGTGCTGCCTTTTTGTGGCAGGACATCCGCGACGGTGACGGTCATCTCGTCTATAGATCGGTGGTAACCAAAATCAAAACTTTCTTCAATGTTCTCTTTGGAAGTATAGTCCACACCGCCTTTGGTGAATTGAGAAAGATGATACCCGGCCCAACCGAATGCGGTGATGAGTATCTGCCCCAGATTCCCGAGCCAAAGATTCGATGGCACCTTGATCCGCCTGAACACCTTGACAGGGCAGTCTTCGATGGATGCGTATAAGACGTATGTCTTCGATGGCTTGCTTGAGTCCACCAGCCGGTCGGCCTTTGATTTTCTCCGTCCCTTGGTTCCTCCGGCTTTTCCCGATGTTTGGATGCTCTTGGCGTTTGCAGTGGTCGTCCCACCTCTACCTACAGTAGGATACGCAGCCGCCTTGGCCTGCATCATGTCGAAGAACGAAACCATAAATGAGATTTCCCCCTCCGAAATACCCGGGTAATCTTTCCTGATCACCTCTTTGAGTTCGTCACGTTCCTTATCAGTCATTGAAATCGCAGTATTTTCCGCAAGGTAGTCATTTTCTCCGGAATCCAAATGGGATGACGCCAAAATTGACAGAGATATATTCACGTGAGTTCATCATCAAATTGTACAACTAATCCGCAGCCCCTATCTTAATTTTCTGAAAAATAGCCAAATAAATTGAGGCCACCTGTTGCGTATCCGAGTTATTATTTGTACAAAAAGGTGTTAAACTCACAACAGAAATATGCCGCCTACGGTTTCCGGATCTATAGGCGGAATAGCCGCATGCTTCTCATCCGCAATTAGGGCGAGTCTGCGTGCCGCTAATTCGCAAAATGCAGGTGTCGCCAACTCGTAAGTGTTCAGCAAAGCCGAATAATTCATCGGTTATACCAATCAAGAATCATTCGCTTTAATCCATAACCTCCTCCACTTTAATACGTTTTACCTTTCGGGTATTATCAGCCAACAAATTAGATAGGCGAATACCCCAACACCGAAACAGAGGACCAAAATCAGCCATATTATCCTGACAAGTACGGGATCAGTGTTGAAATAATTGGCCAGTCCGGAGCAAACCCCGGCAATGACCTTGTCCTGTTTGGACCTGTGTAACCTTTTCCTTGACATCTCAATAAAGTCCTAATTCTTTTAATGGTAAATATGATTTTATCTGCTTAGAGGTACTGCGGGGAAGCTTATAAAACAACGATTTACCTATCATCGTTTCCAGCTTCTCGACAGAAACCGCATAGTCTCGTAACTTGTGTTTGACAGATGGTTCGTTGAACATCATGAATCCCATCGTCAGATACGAGCCTCGGTATGGGATG
>ERZ808267.201-NODE-201-length-22095-cov-3.117468_pt1 | contig 22095 bp, 20 predicted proteins | sample MGYA00521241_ERZ808267 | MGnify/ENA primary metagenome ERZ808267 (study PRJEB31516, sample SAMN03275592) | gut metagenome | biome: mammalia-associated habitat; material: feces | host: Papio cynocephalus | place: Kenya | collected 2012-07-19 ...
ATAAAGCAATTATAACATACTTTTTAAACTATTTAAACCCTGTAACATAGAAATAATTTACAATTTGTTTACGCAAACATATCTTTTGTAAAAATAAAATAATAATGAAAATCCTACAAGAGCAAATAATGATGCCGGAAGTGCAGTATATTCATATCCTAAACCATGAGTTATTGGTATACCTCCAACAAATGCACCTATTGCATTTCCGAGATTGAAAGATATTTGAGAGCAAGAAGCACCAAGCATTTCTCCCCCTTTTGCATTATCAATCAACAAAACTTGTTGTGGAGCAGAAACTCCAAACAAGCAACCTGTACATACACACATTAAAACTATTGCTATTATTAGATTTGAAGAAAAGAAAAACATTCCTAACAACGCAATACAAGCAATTAATTGAATATTACCCGCTACAAGAGAAGGTGAAAATTTATCCGAGAATTTTCCACCTAAATAATTTCCTAAACACATACTTGCACCTGCAAGTATCATTACAAGCGAAACATACTTAGCTTGAATACCTGAAACATTTACTAATAGCGGATTTATATAACTATACATACAGAAAATTCCACCATTTCCCATAACTACGGCTAAAATTAAAAGCCATGGGGCAAGTGATTTGAAGAATTTAAACTGACCTCTAAAACCTGTATCTGGTAACGGTTTTAAATATGGAACTAATCTTATTATCGAATAAAGAACAAGAAAACCAAAAAGTCCAACGATTAAAAAAGTTATTCTCCAAGAAAAATTATGGCTCAAAAATGTACCAAAAGGTATTCCTAGCAGATTTGCAATTGTCATGCCTGAAACCATTGTAGCAACAGCTTGATTTGTTTTCCCTCTATCGCAAAGTCTTCCTGCAGCTATCGCGCCAACACCAAAGAATGCGCCATGCGGAAGCCCAGCAATAAATCTCAACGCACAAAATACGAAATAATTTTGCGCAAATGCCAACGCCAAATTTGCCAATGTAAATATTGTTGCTAACGCAATTAAGATTTGCTTTAAAGGTTTAGTCCTACCAATTAAAACCAATAAAATAGAACCAAAAACTACACCTAATGCGTAAAGAGAGATAAAATTCCCCGCCAAAGGAATAGAGCAATTCATTGATTTTGCTGTATCTGGAAGAATTCCCATCATCACATATTCGGTCAAACCTAGTCCGAAAGTTCCTAATGCAAGAGGTAATAAACAAACTGCTTTTTTCATAAACAATTCCTTAATCCCAATATTTACAACAAAATAATAAAATAAACAAATCAATTTTCAAGAAGAAATTTATTTGTAAAAAAATGTTAATATTACCTAACATTTATATTGTCAATATCTCTTTTGTCGTTTAAACTTTTCATGTTAGTTAAGCCTAACAATATAACAAGAGGTTATTTATGAAAATTACAGTATTAGGTAGTGGACATGGCGGTTTTGCGATGTCATCAGATTTAAAAAACTCTGGATATGATGTTGTTTTATCCTCTGTTGCACCACATAATTCAAAACTTAAATTGTTCAAAAGTCTGGGCAAAATTACAATTGAAGGAATGACAGAAAAATACAAAAATCCTGTAACCATTCCAACTGATTTTATTGAAGAAGACACCATTAAAGCAATAAAAAGAGCTGATATTATAATGGTAAATGTTCCTGCTTTTGCACAAGAAGCATACAATGAACTTATTGCAAAATTTGGCAAATCAAAACAAATTATTGTATACCCTTGTGGTGGATTTTCTGCTGTAAATTTCAATAATTATTTAAAAAACTTTAACCGTGAAAAAGACTTTACTGTTTGTGAAACCGGCTCTTTTGTTTACACAACAAAACTTACAGGAAACGGCAGTATTTTAATAAAAAGTATGAAATCAAGTGTGACGTTTTCTGCATACAACCCAAAAGATACCGATAGAGCTTTGAGCATTTTAAATCAAATTTACCCTCAATTTTACAAGGCTGAAAACGTATGGCAAACAAGTTTCAGTAACCCTAGTTCTGTATTGCATACGATTACAACTTTATGCAATATGAGCCGAATTGAACAACTTGGAGCGTATAAAAATTCGTTTTATGACATAACTCCTAGTGTTGCTAGAGTAATGGAGAAAGTTGATGAAGAGCGTTGTGAAGTTGCCTCTCATTTTTATAAAAATGTAATGAGTGTTACCGAAATTATGTGCAGTTTGTATAATCTTCATTATGACAACATTTATGACACAATTCAAAATATTTCTGCGTTTAAAATTCAACACGCACCAAATGATTTAAAACATAGATATATCACAGAAGATATACCATATTCTCTTGTTCCAATTTCGACAATTGGCAAGAAACTTGGAATAGAAACACCTAATGCAGATGCTATTATCAACCTAGCTTGTATGTCTAACGACATTGATTATTGGTCACAAGGTCGAAACGCGGATAAAATAGGTTTTGAAGAAACACAAGCGATTTATCAAGATATGGCGGTTGCTTAAAAATGAATAAAAAGTTTTTACCACTAATCATATCAACCGCAGCCGCATCATTTATGGTAAACCTTGATACGTATATTATCAATGTTTCAATTCCTGCAATTGCAGGCGATTTGAACGTATCAAAAGCCGACATTTCTTGGGTTGTAATGACTTACAATCTAATGGTTGTATCATTACTTTTGATATGTGGCAAATTGGCTGATAGAATTGGTTTAAAAAAACTTTTTGTATCTGGATTTGTAATCTTTACAGCAAGTTCTTTATTCTGCGCATTATCACAAAATTTAAGCCAATTGATAGCATCTAGAATAATACAAGGGTTGGGTGCATCTATACTTTACGCAATGCCACAAGCTATGATTGGAAAATTTATGCCAAAAGAGGAACGTGGCAAAGGTTTTGGTTATAGCGCATCGGCAGCAGCATTAGGTATAATGCTTGGTTCACCAATTAGCGGACTTTTAACGGGCTTGCTTTCTTGGCGTTGGATATTTTTAATCAACGTACCTGTTGGAATTGCAGTTATAACAGTTATAACGCTTATATTGTCTAATAAATCTCTAGTTGAAAACAGAAACAATGTTTCAACAGAAAAATTTGATTTAACAGGCTCTTTCTTAAGCTTTTTCGCAGTTTTAGGCTTAACTTTTTGGCTAAATCGTCTTAACAGCGTTGGTTTTATGAACGCTACAATGATGAGTATACTTGTTGTTTCGTTATTTTTATTAATCTATTTCATTTATCATTGTCAAAAAAATTCAAATTCACTTTTAGACTTGAATTTACTTAAAAACAAATATTTTTCTTGTGCAAATTCTGCAATGTTTTTAATCTCTGCATTTTTAGCCGGAAACAACTTTATAATGCCTTTTTATTTGGCTGAAATTAAACACTTATCAGAATTTAAAATAGGCTTATTATTCATTATTTATTCTGCTAGTTATATGACTTTTAGCCTAATTTACGGAAAAATTTCTAAAAAATATTTGCCCGCAAAAGTATCGTCATTGGCATCTTTGGCATCAGTTTTATCAATTATATTCTTTATTGTAAACATACAAAATTCTAATTTAGTGTATACCGTAATGTTTTTCATCCTACTTGGTCTCTCTTTTTCATTTTTCATTACCTCAAACAACAATTACATTATGCAACAAGCAAAAAACAACAATGAAGGTGCAATTGCAGGACTGCACAGAATGACAGGACGTTTTGGAATGTTGTTCGGTGTAGTTGGTTTTGAATTTTTATTTTCTTATGCACAAAAAATCAACCTAAATGGCTTCATTTTAACCTATTTTGGCGGTTGTATAATTTGCATTTTAGCAACAATTCTTTCTTACATTTGCATTAACAAACAAAAAAACATTGTATAAGTCTTATTCTTCTTCGTCTGTTGATTTTTGTTGGTTCAAGAAGGAATCATCAAAGAAGGGTTTAAAGTTCTTAATCATTGGCAATGGCGGGATTTTGCCTGTTGAAACAAAGTTTTTGTCTTGACAATCACCATTTACATCACAAACTCCGATAAATTGCCCTATTGAATTGTAATAAAAAGTCTTTTCACCTCTTGGAAGGCTTTTTCCGACATATTGTCCTGTTGCATTATAGAAAAAAGTTCCTGTTTTTAAAACTTTATCATGTGCAATCATTTTGCCATACTTGTCATAATAAAAATTTTCGTGATTTTTACTTACGACAGTATAATCCGGCTCATTTTGCACTGTAACAGGTGCTTCTGTTGTTTTATATCCATTTTGCATTGTGCTAGTTTGAGTTGTTGTAATTGTACCTGTTCCTGTTGAAGTTTTTGTTGTTGTCGTAGTCGTCGTAGTTGCAGGAGCGGCAATACATACAGGCACTGAAATCACTGCAATTAGGGTAAATAAATATAATAATTTTTTCATAAAATCTTCCTTCTTATGCAAAAATTTTAACATAACAAGGTTCTTTTTTGAAGAAAATCTCAAATATTTAGGCAAAACAGAGGATTTAAGGGTTCATCAAATATATTGAAAAATTCAAATATAAAGCGTATGTTACCCATAAAAAATATGGAATTAACAAATAAAATGCAGGTTTTGAAATTTTATAAAATTCGTATAAAGTTATGGCTAAAAATACCCACATTAAGGCTATAACCCAAAGAGCATCTGATATATTTTTCAAACCGAAAAATATTGAGCTCCATAAAAAATTCAACAACAATTGCATTATAAAAAAAGCAAGAGCGACGAACTTTTTAGAAATACTTTTTGTAGAAACAAACACTAAAAACGAAGCAAAAATCATCAGATACAAAATTATCCAAACCGGCGCAAAAATCCAATCTGGAGGTGTTCCAATGGGCAAATTAAGCGAATGATACCAATCTAAATTCATCATACTATCATTTTAATTAATAAAATTTAGTAAAAATCCGACAGTCGACTAATCTATATCTTTAGATAAAAATGCACATTTGCAATCTTCAATTTCTGATAACAAATCTTTAAAATCTTTATATTGAATACAACCTGTAATGTGCGATAATTCGACATTTCCGACAAATTCTATTTTATAATTGTCAATATTTTTTTCAACAATTTTAATCATTTTGCATTGTTCTAAAATATTTAGTAAACTTTCAACACAATCAATAGTCAAACCTAAGAAAGACGCGCTTTTAGCAAGGTCAAATTCGCCATTTTTGTTGTTGCAAGTGTATTTAACCATACCAGAAAGCGTTTTTATAATATCGTGTTCATCAAATTTGGTGAAATTGCAAGCCATATAATGAATATGACGAGGACATACACTCTCAATTATACTGTCAAAAAGTTCTTCACTTGGTGGATAGTCAAAAAACATTATGCTATCAGCTTTTTTAAGAGTTTCTCTATTTACAACAACCTCACTTAAAGATTTATAAGGCTTCAAAACTTCTAAAACACCTTTATTTTCAGCAAAAACTACTATATTCATTTTTGAAGTTCTAACATAATCCTCAACTTGAGGAAGAATATCCGTTTTGTTTCTATGGTCAAAAACCTTTACTGCATTTGGATTTTCAACTTTTTCTTCTTTTAAATTTTCGCTGTGAATATCTTCAATCATTAATTGTAGACTTGTTACATCTCGGAAAGTATTAATTTTAGGCGAAAAAGCAATATCTAACTTGTCTTCTGGTACTAACGAAATATCACCTCTAGACCACCAAACACAAGTATATAAAGCATCTTTGCCTTGAACTTTTAATCGCAAGTGGTTTTTATTTTCACCCATTAAAGTTTTTTCTTTTAACGTAAAATCCTTTACGGCAAAGATAGGTGAAGGATTTGAAGCACCAAAAGGCTCTAGTTTTGAGATTTCATCAACAAGAGTTAAATCTAAATCCTTTTCATCAAGTTCTAAATCAATATTTACAAAAGGTTTAAGAACTTTATCACCTAAAACCTCTGATATAGTTTGATTTAAAGCGTTTTTAACCGCATTGAATTGTTCAACATTACCACTGAAAGCAAAGCCGGCAGCCATTTCGTGACCACCAAAACCATCAAACAATTCAGAATTTGCACCTAAAACTTCGTATAAATTTATACCCTTAACACTTCTTGCAGAACATCTAAATTGTTGAGTTTCAGCGTTATAGTTCATTATAAATGTAGGTTTATAATATTTTTCAACAAATTTTGAGGCTACAATCCCAATTATACCTATATTCCAATCATTACTATATAAAACGACTGCATTATTGTCTGTACCTTCTTTTTGATACATTTCATCAGCTTCTAAAAAGGTTGTTTCACAAAGGTTTTGACGAATTTTATTCAATTCATTCAAAGTTTGAACGGCCATTTCAATTTCTGTCTTGTTATCAGATAACAATAGCGTCAAAGCTGTATCAACATTGTCTAAACGACCTGTTGCATTAATTCTTGGCGCAATACCAAAGGCAATATTTTCAGAAGTGATGCCATTTTCAATGTTGTAACCTGCACTGTCTAAAAGCCTTGTCAATCCATAGTGTTGACCTTTTGATATAAGTTCTAAACCTTTTGTCACAAAATATCTATTTTCACCTAAAAGTGGCACTATATCTGCAATTGTACCTAATGCAACAAGAGGCAACAACTCTAATACAAATTCGGGTTTATTGTAATGGTTTAAAAGAGCTTGCGCAACTTTTAACGCAACACCACACCCAGCAAGGTATGTAAGCATTTTTATTTTCTTTGCAGGAAGTTTTTCATCTAAAGAATTTTGAGCCTTCGGATTAATTATTGCAAACGCTGGAGGTAACTCCTCTGGCGCTTCGTGGTGGTCTGTAATGATAATATCTACACCAAAACTCTTTAAAAACTTAACTTCTTCGACATTACTAATGCCACAGTCCACTGTAATCATTACTTTTGGCTTTTTAGAAGTCATCAGTTTTACTAGCGTTTTTGTGTTCATACCATGACTTTCAGTCTCTCTATCAGGAATATAATAGTCAACTTCAGCCCCTAAATGTCTTAAAGTCTTTAATAACACTGATGTTGAAGTAATACCGTCTGCGTCAAAGTCACCATATACAAGGATATTTTGTTTTTCATCAATTGCTTTTGCAAGTCTATCAACAGCTTTAGCCATATCAACAAAAACAGTTGGTTCTGTCAACTTCACTTCTAAAGGGTTTAAAAACTCTTTTATATCGGCTTTTGTCATAATTCCACGCACAGCTAAAAGTCTTTCTATTAAAGACTTTTCACTGTTATCTGTTTTTGCAACTATCCACTCTTTTTGCATTTTTATTACTTGCTTTTACTGATTTTTTGTTCTAAAACTTCGATACCTTTTTTAAGTTGAACATCATTTTTATTCGTTACATCTTCGTCTTTAATTTCTACCACAACGTCAGGTGTAATACCCTTTTTGTGAATATCATTACCGTTTGGAGTCAAGTAATGTTGAATTGTAATGTGAACCGCTGAACCCTCTGGCAACTTGTTAATTTCCTGTACAATACCTTTACCAAATGTTTGTGTACCAACGATTGTAGCTCTTTCGTTTTCTTTCAATGCACCTGAAAGAATTTCACTTGCAGATGCTGAACCTTTGTTTACAAGCACTACAACAGGTTTTTGTGTTAATAGTTCTCTACCAGCTCTTGCTGTTTCTTTGTAACCTTCTCTATCAACAGTACTTACGATAACGCTATCGCGCATAAGCATATCCGCGATTAGAACAGCGTTTGAAAGCAATCCACCTGGGTTTGAACGTAAATCTAAGATATAACCGTCTTTATCACGAGTTTTTAGAATAATTTCGCCAATTTCGCTACCTGCATTTTTACTTAAAAATGAACTCAATCTGATATATTGAATATTATCTGGAATTTTTGTTTCTATTGGCGGTTTTGTAGTCACAACCTTAACTTCAACCTCATCTCTTACTATGTTGAAAGTGATAGGTTTTTCGACATTTTTACGTTTAATTAAAAGTGTTACAGTAGTACCTTTTTCACCTCTAATTTTATCTGCAGCCTTGTCAACAGTGATGCCCTTTGTGCTTTCGCTGTTAATTTCCATAATTTCGTCACCTGCTTGAATACCAGCACGTTGAGCTGGAGAATTTTCAATTGGCTCAACAACGTACAATTGACCGTCTTTCACAGATATTTGAGTACCAATACCCTTCAAAGAACCCTTCATGCTGTTTTGTTCTTCTGCAAATTCTTTAGGGTCTAAAAATCTTGTATATGGGTCGTTTAAACTTGCCAACATTGTGTTTATAGCCATGTAAGCATCTTCGTTTGTTTGAATTTTGCTGTCGTATTTATGGCGCCACCTTGTCCAATCTTGGTTATTATTTGTTTGATCTACAAATTTGTTATTAACCAATTTCCAAACCATATCATATAAATCGCAAGGGCTATAAGCCATCACTCTAGCAGTATTTATGCCCATTACCAAGAACGCTAACGTTAAAACTGTTAATAAAATTCTTCCAAATGTTCTATTCATAAATTAATTTCCCTTTATCCAATATATATATTATTGCACATTTATTAAATATAAGATGTTTTTTTACAATAAATGTTTCAAAAACGTTAAACTTTTATTAATAGCTTTGAATTTTTTCAGTTTTCATATACACTATTATTAAGAAATCTATTGAGGAGGAAGTATGCACGAATACGTATTTAAAATGAAAAAAGGTGAAATCGAAATTGAATTAAAGTCTGATGACTTGGAATTTGTTGAAGAACAACTTAACAAATGGAGAGAAGATTTACTTCAAAAATAACCTTATTGCCTAATTTTAATTAGGCTAAAATGCAATAAAATCAACTTAGACAGGAATTATTATGCCAAAGTATACTTTTACATTTAAAAAAGACGACGTCTTTTTAGAATACATTACAACTGACAAAGAATCAATGGAACGCCAATTTCAAATTTGGGTGACATGCGCTTCTGTATGGGCTTACAACCAAGAAAAAATTGAAAAAGGTTTAATGGCTGCACCATTACCAAAGGCTGAAAAACCTGTCGTTAGTGAAGTTGAAGAAATTAAACCTGTTGAAGAAAAAGCAGAAGAACCAGCCCAAGCACCTGAAATAAGAGAAGAAGCGACTGAATTAATCATTGAAGACCCTGAACAAAGCCAAATTGACAGAGAGTCTCAACGTATAATTCAAGAATATAAGGCTGAAATGGAAGCAGAAGCTCGTAAAAAAGAGACTGACGCTAAAAAAGAAGAGTTCAAACAAGACGTTGAACAAGTTGTAGCAAAGGAAGAAGCCGTTAAAGAAGAAATCACTGAACTTTACAGCAAACCTGCTACAATCAACGATATTCAACTAACTCAGCCAGAAGAACCTGAAGCTAAATTAGGCGAAAACAATGATTTTGACGCTTTTTTACAAAAATCAATGGCAAATCCAACAACACACGTCAAAGAAAAACAAGATGACAGATTTTTGAAGGTTATCAAAGTTAAAAATATCACTGAAAAGCTAGACTATTTAATCGTTACAGCCTACTATTTATCTGAGTTTGAGCGCCTTGATAGATTTACATTAAAGCTAGTAAATGCCAAGTTAATGGAAAACATGCACGAAGTTATTGATAGCTCTGTATTGCAAGAGGCAATTGACAAAGGGCTAGTTGAATGTTTACCAAATTACACAAATATCCCATCAGCAATGGAATACAGACTTACAGAAGCTGGGGAAGAAGCATTTTTAAACGGAAGTAACAAATAAAACATGAAAAAAGTCGCAGTAGCAATGAGTGGTGGCGTTGATAGTAGCGTAACCGCCGTATTATTAAAGCAACAAGGCTGTGAAGTTGTCGGAATTACAGGCAAAATGACTAATTCAGATGGTGCTGAACAAGTTTGCAAAAATGCTCAAGCCGTAGCCGATAAAATCGGAATACCCTTGTATATCCTTGATTTGAGCGACAAATTCAAAGAAAAAGTTATTGATTATTTTGATAAATCTTATTTAGAAAGCAAGACTCCAAACCCTTGCGCCATGTGCAACAAGAGGATTAAATGGGGCGAAATCTTCGACTACGCAATAAATACGCTAGGTTGCGACTACTTTGCAACAGGTCATTACGCCAACATAGTAAAAATTGGTGATTATTACACTATGGCACCAGCAAAAGACCCTCGAAAAGACCAATTATACTTTCTTTTTAGTCTAAATCAAGAACAATTCTCAAAAACACTGTTTCCGCTTTATGAGTACGAAAAATCGCAAATTCGTCAAATTGCAGAAGAAAACGATTTACCTTCAAAATCGGCGAAAGACTCTCAAGACATCTGTTTCATACAAAAGCCAAAAACCTTGAGGGACTACCTTTTTGAGACTATTGGCAAGAAAAAAGGTGATTTTATTGACATTAAGACAGGTAAAAAGCTAGGAGAGCACTCTGGATGCTATCAATACACCATAGGACAGCGCAAAGGGCTTGATATTGGCGGAACTCCAAACCCTTTATATGTAATCAAAATTGACTCAAACACAAACACAGTCTACGTTGGAGAAAAGAAAAACGCCTACAAATCAACATTGAAGCTAGAAAACGCGCATAAAACTTTCCCATTTGAAGGGAATTCCTTTGATGTAATGACGAAAATCAGGTATAATATGCCTTTCGTGAAGGCGCATGTCGAATTATCAGGCGACACCGCGATTATGACGTTTGAAGAGCCTGTTTATTCAGTAACCCCTGGACAAGCAGCTGTTTGGTATGATTTAGGGCATGGCTATTTGCTTGGCGGTGGTTGGATTGTAGAGTAATCAAACTCTAAAAACGCGCTCTCAGCCTGTCACTTTCCGTTAAAAAAGTTTGTAATTCAATTATTACAAGAAAAAACCGTACTGTGTCCGTAAAAATACGTACGTATTTTTACGGACGATTTTTTACGGACAAAAATGAAAGGTTGGTGTTTTTAAGGACAAAATTTTGAAAAGATACCGCAACAAGTGCGGTATGACGGAATATTTTAATTTTTTATTTAAAATTTATGAGACCCTGAAACAAGTTCAGGGTGACATGAAATTTTTATTATAAATTTTTGAAAATTAATAATAAAAAATGACTTGAAGAATTTCAAGTCATTTTTATTAAAAGTTTGTTTTTAGATTTTTAATATCTATAAGCTGTTGGATCATCACCGTCATCCCAAGAGAAGAAATCACTAAGTCTTTGGAATAGAGTTTTACCATTTCTTGCTGGTTCTGTCAAAAGAGTTTTTGTTTCTTTTGTTTTAGGTTCTAAAACTTTTTCAAGAACATCAATCAATTTATCTGGAACAACATTGTTTCCATATCTATACCCTGAATCTAATTCAATATCTGAATGCTTCTTTTTAGGATTGTGAATATAAAATGTTGAATAATCATTGTCTTTAGGATTTTTCTTTGGTTCTTTTGTTTCATAAATTTCAAGGACATCACCTTTTGAAACATTTCCTAATTTACACAAAAGTTTATTAAAATCTTTATATTGATTAGCACCCATTTTTTCTGTAAATTTATTGAATGCCTCATTTCGTTTAATTTTTGCTTGGAAACTTGGTTGTGCACCCGCAGTTGGATTGATGTTCATTGATTTAACCTTCCTTTTTATTTCTATTACTAATTACCTTCCACTTATAGTTCATGTAAGTAAAATGAAGGTTAAAAATTGCCAAACTCAAGTATAATGTCCCTCACATCATATCATATCATATCATATAGTGATTATAGCTGGGTTTTGGCGGGTTTAAAATAGTGTTTACATGTTGTTACAATGTGTCTTTGTTGGGGTAGAAACCCCAACCTACTACAAGTCTATAAGGCTTTAAGGCAATAAGACGATAAGTTCATTTATAGTTAAAATGTCATTTTAATTATAGTTCGACTTATCCACTTAACCCTTATTGACTTATAGTCTTAAATTGAAAAGATACCGTAACAAGCGCGGTATGACAGAGTATTAAATATTTTGTCACCCTGAACTCGTTTCAGGGTCTCTACAACATGAGATTCTGAAACAAGTTCAGAATGACATTATGTTTTGTTTGTTATTGGAAAATTTATAAGATTTTGCCACACGGGGGACAGGCTCACAAGGCTCAATTTTCGCCTGTTCACTTTGTCAAACAAGTTCAGGGTGACATAACATTATGTTTTGAAGAGTGATGACGGAAGGTTTTGTTTGTATTATAAGCAATAAATAAAGGCGCGAGCGGTACGCTCGCGCCTTTTGGTAAACTTTTCATTAAGCCATAAAACTCTATTGGTCTGATTCTTCGTGGCCTTTTAGAAGTTTTTCAAAGTCTGACGGTTTAATACTTTGAACAAACGATTTAAACTCTTGTGCTTCTTCCTCGTCCTTTGCTGGGTCTGTTGAAACAGCGCCTTCTGAAAGTACGTTTGCGGCAACAAAAATTGGAGCATCTACTCTGATTGCAACTGCAATTGCATCTGACGGACGGCAATCAATTTCAAGTGGTTCTTCGCCTTCTTTTGTAAGTACCAAAGTTGCAAAGTATGTATCTTTTTCAACGTCGTCGATTTCAACTTTTTCAAGTTCATAGCCTGTTTGTTTAATTATACCGATGATTAAGTCGTGAGTCATTGGTCTTGCAACAGAAAGGTTTTCGATTTTTCTAATAATCGCACTAGCTTCAGCCGAACCAATCCAGATAGGAAGGGCTTTTCTGTTGTCTTTGTCGTTCAAAACAACGATAGGAGAACCTGTTCTTGTATCAAGTGCAATACCCATAACGCGCATTTCAATCATAGTTTATAACCTCTTAATTTTCTTCATTTTTGTCAATATCTGAGTCGTTTTCTATCATTATATCATCAATTTTGTTTTTGTTAACCCTAACCAAGTGAGCAGATACAATCGCTGTAATCGGTACGCAGGCAACAAGTGCAATACTACCAATCATTGCAGAGCAAATTTCAGTAACTACCTGATTTAGGTTAAAGAATTTTTGCAAGTCGATATTTTGAGACAACAAAACTAACGGCAAAGACGAACCCAAATACACTAAAATCAATGTATTCGCCATTGTACCGATAATATCTTTACCCACGTTCATGCCAGACAAAAACAAGTCCTTTGTTGTCATTTTAGGGTTAATTATATAAAACTCGTTAATACTACTTGCAATAGACATGCCTGTATCCATAACAGCGCCTAGCGTTGCCAAGATTACAGAGGCTGTAAGTATGCCTTTAAAGTCTAAATTAGGGTCTGCTGAGTACAAATACATTGTTTCTTCGCAACAAAAGCCTGTAAGTCTTGCAAATTTTATCGCCATAATTGACAAGAAAGATGCAAATATTAAACTGCCGATAACTCCGACACTTGCTGATGTACTTTTGTGGTTAAATCCGCCAACTGTGTACATTGTAAGCAAGGTAGATAACAAACTTATAATAAGTGCCGAGATAATCGGATTAAATCCACCTCTAACCATTGGAGCCATTACAAACAGAATTAAAGCAACGGTAATGACGATTGAAAGCAAGCTATTAAAGCCCTTTCGTTTACCTACAATCAGCAACATACCAACAAATATTGCCGTTAAGACATAAACGAAGTTTATTCTATGAATATCCGCGATATCGTAGTTTACGGTTTCGCCGTCGTCTTCCATTTCAGAGTGAAGAATTACCTTATCTCCCTTATGCAAAAAGATATCGTAATAAGGGTTATTTGTAATCATATTAGTTGTTTTGAACTCTTGCCCTTTAAATTCGCCTGTCAAAAGTTTAACCGTAACAAGCTGTTTAACCTGACTTTTGTCTGAATAATTTTGTTCAACATCTTCATACTGAACATTTTGAACTCGTCCAAGTTCAGATTTCATAACCTTTTCATCGTTTTGAGCGAATACAGGCAAGCTCAAAAACATTATAAAAACAAATATAATAAATTTTTTCATTTTTCTAATCTCCGAAAAGACTTTGCTGAGCAGAGTTTTGCTTAATTCCTAAATGTCTATACCCTTGAGGTGAAATTTTTCTACCTTGCGGAGTACGTTGCAACAAGCCAATTTGCAACAAATATGGTTCGCAAACATCTTCCAAAGTTCTGATATCTTCACCCAAAGCGGCAGCAAGCGTATTAATACCAACAGGACCGCCGTCATATTTTTCAATAATCATTGTCAACAAGGCTCTATCTGTTGAATCCAAACCGTATTCATCAATCTTTAGCGCCTTTAACGAATTTTTTGCGACTTCTTCGGTAATTTCACCGTCATATTTTACAATTGCGAAGTCTGAAACTCTTTTAACCAAGCGGTTTGCAATACGTGGAGTTCCTCTTGAGCATTTCGCGATTGCATACGCGCCTTCGTCGGTAATTTTTATATCCAAAATTCCTGCGGTACGTTTGATTACCTGTGCCAACTCGTCAAAATTATAGAATTGTAATCTGTGAACAATTCCAAATCTGTCTCTCAAAGGTCCTGACAAAGCACCCGCCTTAGTTGTAGCACCAATTAAGGTGAATTTAGGCAACGGAAGTCTCATAGTTTTAACCGTTTGGCTCTTACCTGTTGTCATATCAAGGTAAAAATCCTCCATTGCAGGATAAAGAATTTCTTCTGTAACCTTATTCAAGCGGTGAATTTCGTCAATAAACAGAACCTCACCACCTTTTAGTGACATCAAAATACCGATAATATCTCTCGGACGTTCTAGGGCTGGTGCTGAAGTAATCTTTAAATCTGCACCCATTTGTTCTGCAATAACCCCTGCAAGCGTTGTTTTACCAAGTCCTGGAGGACCATAAAACAACATGTGGTCAAGGTTTGTTTCGCGTTTTTTTGCCGCCTCAATTGATATTTGCAAAGTTTCTTTTAATTCAGATTGACCGATATAACTCTCAAAATTTTTCGGACGAATTGAGTTCTCAAAAGTCTTGTCGTACTCGATTGTTTCGGCATTTACGACAGGGTTCTTTTTTATATTTTTTTTAAAATCGTCATCATCTGATATTATTGCCATATTTTTATGGTAACATAAAAGAGGTCAAAAGGCTACAAAGGCTTTAAGACGATAAGACAATAAGTCATTTATAGTTAAAATGACATTTTGATTATATTCGACTTATCCACTTAACCCTTATTGACTTATTGACCTTAAGAGATTCTGAAACAAGTTCAGAATGACATTAAGATTAGACATGTAATTTTATGTCACCCTGAATTGCGGATTTTCGGTAGGGCGAAAGCCCGTGAGTTGGAGTGGGACGTTTACCTCTCACAAAACTTGACATTTAGTCAACTTTTGTTCGGCAGAGTCACGACAACCCGAATAATCCAAGAATATTTCAGGGTCTCTGTAACAGAAGTAACGTAGTAACGTAGGTTGGGGTTTCTACCCCAACACAAATGTAGGGCAGGCAATGCCTGACAAAAAATAAAAAGGAAGAAAAAATGGTAAAAACATCAGAAAGATTGAATAACATTCCACCATATTTATTCGTGGAAATTGACAAAAAAGTGGCAGCTGCAAAGGCTAAAGGTATCGACATTATTAGTTTAGGTGTTGGCGACCCTGACACTCCAACATTGCAAACAGTAGTTGATGCAATGCACGTTGCAATCGACAACCCTAAAAACCACGATTACCCTTCTTACAACGGTACTGAAGGTTTTAGAAAAGCCTCTGCAAAATGGATGAAAAAACGCTTTGGAGTTGATTTAGACCCAGAAACAGAAATTATGTCTAACATCGGTTCTAAAGAAGCAATTGCACACGTATTTTTTGCCTATGTTGATGACGGAGATTACACTCTAATCCCTGACCCAGCATACCCTGTTTACAAAAACGCAACTATTTTAGCAGGCGGTACACCTTACACAATGCCTTTATTAGAAGAAAACGGCTACTTGCCAGATTTCGACAAAATTCCAGAAGACATTGCAAAAAAAGCTAAAATTATGTTCTTGAACTATCCAAACAACCCAACAGGCGCTGTTTGCGATTTAGATTTCTTGAAAAAAGCTGTTGATTTCTGTAAAAAATACGACATTCTACTTTGCCAAGATATGGCATACTGTGAAATGACTTATGACGGTTACGTTTCACCATCAGTATTTGAAATCGAAGGCGCTAAAGACGTCGCTTTAGAATTCTATTCACACTCTAAATCATACAACATGACCGGTTGGCGTGTTGGCTTTGTAGCCGGTAACAAGGACGCTATCAAAGCATTAGGCGATTTGAAAAACAACCTTGACTCAGGTACTTTCAAGGCAATTCAAGAGGCTGCTGAAAAGGCTTACGATATGCCAACAGAAGACTTAAAAGCGCTTAACGATATGTACAAAGAACGTAGAGACGTTATGGAAGCAGGTTTAAGAGAATTAGGTTGGAACGTTAAACCTTCAAAAGCTACATTCTACCTATGGTTGCCTGTTACAAAAGGCATGACAAGCGAAGAATTCGTTACAGCAATGCTTGAAAAAGCTGACGTTGTTGTGCCACCAGGAAATGGCTACGGCAAATACGGCGAAGGATACTTTAGAATTGCATTGACAAAACCTAAAGAAGTACTTCAAGAAGTTATCAACAGAATGAAAAAAGCTGGTATTAGATACGAATAGGTTTAACAGGCTTTAAGGCTATAAGACCATAAGACAATAAGTTCATTTATAATTAAAATGACATTTTAATTATAGTTGACTTAACGACTTAACCCTTATTGACTTATAGTCTATTAATAACAACACAAAAAATGCGGGAAAATTTTCAATTTTCCCGCATTTTTGCTATTTAATATACTTGTATACAATTCTATGTCACCCTGAATTTATTTCAGGGTCTCAAGAACATGAGATTCTGAAACAAGTTCAGAATGACATGAGGTTTAATACCCATACATTATGCAACTAGGTTTAATTTTTGGTTGCCTTTTGCTTGTTGTGCTTCTTTATCTTTTAATTTCAAATATCTTTCGCATTGTTTTGTTTTGTCATAACCTAACAAAACACCCAAAATAAAGTCTTTTTCAGGTGTCAACTTGCCTAATGGAGTGTCACCAAAAGTTTTTACGACATCAACACAAGCCTTGTCACCTAAAAATACGTTCAAATTTTTTCCGCCTGGAGCTGGTTGCAAGTGATAATTTAAGTTATCACGTTTTAAACGTGTTTCAATTGCATCTTTATCTTCCATTTGCATTGTTTGCAATACAAGTGGTCTAATTCCATGTTTATAACCATAAATTTGTTCATTTAAAACTGCAAATTTGTTATTTTTGTATTCTTGAGTTGTAATTGGTGATACAGGTGAAACACTTACCATTTTTTCCTTCTCCTATAAAAATTATCTTAATTCTGTCTATACAAATCCTGTAAAAATATTTTTTGCTAGTTGTTGCAAAAATTCTTTACAAAATGTTAGACAGGCATAACATTTGGGCAAATTGCATAAAAAAAGCGCGAAAGCTGATGCTTTCGCGCTATAACAACATTGTTTGTTTACAGTTACAGTCAAATTTAATTTAACTGTAAAGGTCTATACGGACTCTAGCGTACTATCGCAATTATACTAAGTTCAATGCGATAGATGGAGCTTGGTTAGCTGTTGCTAACAAACTTGCTGATGTTTGTTGAAGAATTTGGTTTTTAATATAGTTTGATGATTCTTCAGCGATATCAGCGTCCTTAATCAATGAATTTGCTGATGTCAAGTTAGTTTGCATTACTTGAGCTGATTCCATTGCTGATGTAATAGCTGCTTGTTTACCACCGATTGCAGTTTTTGCATTTGTGATTTTTTCAATAGCCTTGTCTACTGTTTCTAAGTAAGCTCTTGCTGATGCATCACCGTCTTTTTTAGCCCAATCAACATCAGTAAGACCTAAATCATCTTTTTTAGCGCTTTGGAATACAGAAGTATCTAAAGTGATTTGAGAATTTGCATCTCCATCAATACCAACTTGAAGTGTTACAGATGTTGTAGAACCATCTAATAATTTTTTACCGTTAAATTCTGCAGAATTAGCAATACGATCAATTTCAGCAATTCTTGCATTTACTTCGGTTGTAATTGCACTCAATGCATCTGTACCATAAGTTCCGTTTGCTGCTTGTTCAGTCAAATCTCTGATACGAGTTAAATTGTCGTTGATAGTAGTCATAACACCTTCCATAGTATCTAACATTGATGCGCCCATTTGTGCATTGTTTTGAGCAACCTTTAATGAACTAACTTTGTACTCTAATTTGTTTGATACTGCCAAACCAGCTGCATCATCTTTAGATGAGTTGATTTTGTAGCCTGTAGTCATACGTTCCATTGCAGTGTTCATCTTGTTAGTAGATTTGTTCAATGCGTTTTGTGCTGTCAAAGCTGCCATGTTTGTGTTTACTGTAATTGCCATAAGCGATCTCCTTTCGTGATTGATACACCACAAATCCGTGTAGTGTACTGTTACGCTCCTTGCGTAACAATCAAGTGACAACGATTACATACTTTTTCTATGTATACCTTTATAGTTCCACAGAAAAAATTTTTTCTAACACATGAAATCAAGTTTGTTTACATTTGTTTACAAGCCTAAGAAACACGCTATATCTGTAGTTTTTGGAGTTTTTAAAGTGGCTAAAATTAAGACAAGAAACTTTTTATAACCTTTGTTTGTGTTTCAAATTCAAGCAAGAAGGCATCATGACCCGCTGGAGATTCTATTTGTAAAAATGAAACCTCTTTGCCTGTTTTCATTAATGCGCTTACGATTTCCTTTGAATGAGCCGGTGGAAATAGCCAATCAGAAGAAAAACAGATTACCAAAAATCTTGAATTAGTGTGTTTAAAAGCATTTTCAAGAGAACCATATTTTTTCTCAATATCGAAATAATCGCACGCTTTTGTAATATATAAATAACTGTTTGCATCAAATCGGTCTACAAAAACCTGTCCTTGATGTTCAAGATAGCTTTCTACTTGGAATTCAACATTAAAATCAAAGTCGGGTTTGTCTTTGCCCTGAAGTTTTCGCGCAAATTTGTTGTGCATTGCATCTTCTGACAAATAAGTTATGTGACCAATCATACGAGCAATAGCCAAGCCTCTTTCAGGAGTTTCCTTGCCGTAATAATCGCCGTTGTTAAAGTTTAGATCAGAAAGAATAGCGTTTCTGCCGACCGCATTAAACGCAATCCCTTGCGCTGAAAGTCTTGAAGTCGAAGCGATTACGATTGAATGTGTAACCATTTCCGGATAAGCTAAAGACCATTCAAGCGCTTGCATTCCGCCCATTGAACCTCCTGCAACGATTAGTTTTTTAATCCCTAATTTATCAATCAAGGCTTTTTGAACTTTTACGGTGTCCTCAATCGTAATTACAGGAAAATCAAGCCCGTATTCTTTTTGTGTTGTCGGATTTATTGAACTTGGACCTGTTGTACCTTTACAACCGCCCAAAATATTTGAACAAATTACACAATATTTATCAGTATCAAAGGCTTTGCCAGAGCCAATCATTTTATCCCACCAGCCCGCTTTTTTATCGCCCTCGTGGTATCCTGCTGCGTGTGCATCGCCTGTTAGAGCGTGAAGAACTAGAATTGCATTGTCTTTGTTTTCGTTAAGTTCGCCATAAGTTTCGTAGGCAACCGTAACTTTTTCAAGCGTTTTTCCACAATCAAGTTCGATTGGTGAGTCTAAATCAATATATTGTGTTTGTACATATTCATTTGGCATAATTTATTTATCGCATAAAAATTCTTACTTGTACACCGCCATATTTTTGATATAATAAACCTATAAGGCACAAAATATAAGGATTTAAACAATGAGCGGACATTCAAAGTGGGCAACAACCAAACATAAAAAAGCAAAAGTAGACTCTCAAAGAGCAGTTGTTTTCCAAAAATTTTCAAGAGAAATTATCGTAGCATCAAGACTTGGTGGCGGTGATTTGAAAGCAAACTTCAGACTTAGAACAGCAGTAGAAAAAGCAAAAGCTGCTGGACTTCCAAACGATAACATTAAACGTGCAATCGATAAAGGTACAGGTGCTGGCTCATCTGAAAGTTACGAAGAATTAACTTATGAAGGATACGGTGCTGGTGGTGTTGCTATCGTTGTTGAAGCAATGACAGACAACAGAAACCGTACAGCTGGTGACATCAGAAGTTATTTCACAAAATTCAACGGAAACCTTGGTGAAACAGGTTGCGTAGGTTGGATGTTCAAACAATACGGTATGATTACCTTCTCTAAAGATGTTGATTATGACAAATTAGTTGAAGAAGCTATCAACTTAGGCGCAGAAGACTTTTTAGATGATGATGAAGATGAATACAAAATTTTAACAGCAGTTTCTGACTTACAAACTATTTCAGAAGGTCTTGAACAAGCTGGTTTTGAACACATTACAGCAGAATTCACAAGAATTCCAGAAAACACAATTGAAATTACAGACGAAAAAACTGCAACTTCATTGATGAGATTAATCGACAAACTTGAAGAACACGATGACGTTCAAAACGTATATTCTAACGCTGACATTCCAGACGAAGTTATGGAAAAAATCGAAGGAACGTACTAACATCAAAGACTATAAGGCTTTAAGACTATAAGACAATAAGTTCATTTATAGTTAAAATGTCATTTTAATTATATTCCTATGTCACCCTGAACTCGTTTCAGGGTCTCAAGAATGTGAGATGCTGAAACAAGTTCAGCATGACATAATATTGTGACATATCATCTCTATACATCTTTATTTATCCAAATCAATGTAACCTCTTTGTTTTCTTTAAAGGGGTTGGTGGTGTATTGTGTATTCGTTTTTTGTTTAATTTTCAGTAATTTTTTAGTAATTTCTAAAAATTTCATATAAAAATTATGGATTTATTTTCGTGAAAATTAACCCCTAAAAAGTAGCGTTTTTTAGTGCTGTTCGGATATTTTATGCTAGAATTAAAATATGAAGGAAATTGATTATATAAATATTATTCAAAATGTGTTGTCTTCTAATCATATCGGCGATGATTGCGCTTTTTTAGAAGATTTAGGGATTGTTATTACACAAGACAGTTTGGTGGAAGATATCCATTTCAAACGTGATTGTTCAACACCTTTTGAATTAGGTTACAAATCAATAGCCGTAAACCTTAGCGACATTTACGCATCAGGAGCAGAAGCAAAATATTTAACCGTTGCTCTTTCTTTGCCAAAAAGTGTTGATGAAAATTTTGTAAAAGAATTCTACGAAGGCGCAAAATCAATTCTTAACGGTGCAAAAATAGTTGGTGGAGATATTACAGGCTCTGACGATAAAATTTTCGTCTCTGTTTGCGCAATTGGTTCAACCAAGGGAAGAAAAATTTCTTCTAGAAAAAACGCAAAAGTAGGTTACAAAATAATCACAAACGGCACTCACGGTTCAAGCAACGCAGGGCTAAATTTGCTTTTAAACGACGACAGAAGCTCTTACCCTGAAATAGTCAAAGAACATTTAATGCCAAGCATTTCTAGTAATTTGTCAAATGCAATCGCAACGAGCGCAAAAAACGATTACGCAATGATGGACAGTTCTGACGGACTTATGGACGCATTGTACAAAATTGCCGATTTTAGCGGAGTTTCAGCCGTTGTAGATTTTGAGAAAATTCCTTACGACAAAAATTTAGAAAAAATAGAAAATTTCGATTATAAAAAAGCTATCTTCTTTGGTGGTGAGGATTACAGGCTTGTTTGTGCAATAAATGAAGAAGATTTGAAGAACCTTGATGAAGGTCTTTATACAATTATTGGCGAAATCAAAGAAAAATCGGCAGATACAGTTAAAGTAAAGTTTAACGACAAAGAAATTGGGTTCAACGCAAATAGTTTAGAGAAGAATTTGTTTAATCATTTCTAAGGTTTTGTTGGGGTAGAAACCCCAACCTACTTACTATAAGGCTTTAAGACAATAAGACGATAAGTCATTTATAGTTAAAATGTCATTTTAATTATAGTTCGACTTATCCACTTAACCCTTATTGACTTATAGTCTTAAATTGAAAAGATACCGTAACAAGCGCGGTATGACAGAGTATTAAATATTTTGTCACCCTGAACTCGTTTCAGGGTCTCTACAACATGAGATTCTGAAACAAGTTC
>ERZ808267.202-NODE-202-length-22069-cov-3.128555_pt1 | contig 22069 bp, 19 predicted proteins | sample MGYA00521241_ERZ808267 | MGnify/ENA primary metagenome ERZ808267 (study PRJEB31516, sample SAMN03275592) | gut metagenome | biome: mammalia-associated habitat; material: feces | host: Papio cynocephalus | place: Kenya | collected 2012-07-19 ...
CCCCGTCCCCAAACCGAAACCGCCCAAGCAGGAAAAGCCGAAGAAAATCTCCTTTGCCGACTTCAAAAAAACGAAACCCAAAAAGGCGACAAACACAAAGAAGCGCCCGACGCAAAAAGTCGCGCCCGTAAAAGTCGGCACTATCCGCCCGAGCACGTCGAACCTCGACAACCTCTCGAGCGTCTCGCAAAGCAAATACTCGTCGGCAAATATGTCGGCGGCGGCAAGCGCGGCAATGGCGGACGCCCTGCAGGCATACAAGGCGCAAATCTACATGCTGGCAAAGCGAAACTGGAAAATTCCGACAATTTCCACCGACGGTCTCGAGGCAAAAGTGGCGTTCAAAGTCAGCCGATTGGGAATAATCAGCGGCGTGAGAATTGTGGAATCAAGCGGCGATTCCGACTTCGACAAATCAGTAGTGGAAGTCTTCCGCTCCATAACAATTCCGCCACCGCCCGACAACGAAGCACACTCGGTGACCATTCTCTTCAAGGCGCAATAGGAACAAGCCATGCCCTGCAAAATAACGTCGATTTCCTACGCGTTGCCGCAGAAACGCCTCACGCACGAACAGCTCTGCGAGCGCTTCGGAAAGGCGGTTATGGACAAGGTCGCCGCGGTATCGGGAATATACGAGCGCAGAATAGCCGACGAAACCCAGTGCGCCTCCGACTTCGCCGTTGCCGCGGCAAACGCAATTCTCGACGAAGACGCGCGCAAATCCGTAGATATGCTCATTTTCGGAACGCAGACGCCCGACTATCTGCTGCCGACAACCGCATGCATTATGCAGCACAGGCTCGGGCTTTCGAAAAACTGCATAGCATTCGACATCAATTTGGGGTGCACGCAATTTCTCTACGCGCTCTCGACGGCAAAGGCATACATAAAGGCGCATATGGCAAAAAAAGTGCTCGTTCTCTGCGGCGACACCCCGACGCGCCTGATAAACCCGAAAGACAAATCCGCGCTCGCGCTCTTTTCCGACGCGGGTTCGGCATGCATTGTCGAGGAATCACCGCAGGGCGAAGTTCTCGATTTTGTCTTCGGCTCCGACGGCAAAAACTACGCCGACTTGATATGCCCCGCCTCGGGAATGCGCCGGCGCAACATTCCCGAAGACGGCGAGGAAAAGACCGACGAATACGGCAACACGCGCAGCAACAAAGACCTCTACATAAACGGATTTAAAATTTTCGCCTTCGCATACAAAACAATTCCTTGCGCAGTCGAGGCGGTTCTCAAAAAAAATTCGCTATCAAAAGACGACATTGACTTGTTCGTCTTCCATCAGGCTGGCGAAAAAATAGTATCCTCCGCCGCGCAACGGCTAAAACTCCCGCCCGAAAAAGTCTACATGGACATGCGCGAAATAGGCAACTGCGGCGGAAGCAGCATACCCGTGGCCCTCGCCGACGCCGCCGCGCGCGGTTTGATAGGCAAAGGCTCTAAAATTCTTTTGTGCGCATTCGGCGTCGGGCTGTCGTGGGCGGCGGCTGTTGTGAAATTTTCAAACGCGCCGAAGACCGTCCGCGAAGCGCCGCTTGAAATTTAGTCCATTCCCTCAAGCAGGCTCTTGGATAGCACCGCTGGGCGCGAAACTATTTTGAAATCCTGCGTGCCGCCCGCCGAAGAAGAGAGCAAAACGCCCGAATACGCCCTGCCCTTTTGAACAAACGCCAAGGCAAAATGCGCATCGGAGGCGTCCACACCGACAACTTCGCCGACCATATCGGAAGAGTCGAAAAGCGCAGTGCCCGCCGAAATCGCCGAATTGCAGACAACGGCTACAAGCCTGCGGTCGAAACTTTCGCGGAAACTTGCAACGGCGTTGCTGCCGCAATAGGCGTCTTTCGAAAAATCAATCTGCCACTGAAGCCCGAGCTCCTCTGGGTTTTTCGCCGATGCGCCCTCGGCAAATACATTGAAAAAGTTGCCCTTCATTCGCGCGGCAAGCAGGGCGTCGCGCCCCGCCAAACGACCGCCGAAAGATTCAACAAGGGCTTTGAGCTCGTCGAAAAGCTTTTCGGCAACCGCGTTGGGTGCGAGAATCTGATAGCCGAATTCGCCCGTCTTTCCCGCACGCACGACGACAACGCCATCGCCGCAATAGTCGTACTTTTCCGCCGACATAAAAGTAAGGTTGTAAATGTCGGCGCCGAAAACCGCCTTCAAAACCCTCCACGCGGCGGGGCCGTCAACGGAAAGCAGCACGCATTCGGCGTCTATGTTGCGCACGCCCTCCGCAGCGGCTACGGGATTCAAGTCTGCGGAATTTGCGCATTCGGCAAAGACAAAAAGCTTGTCGTCCACATCGACAACAGTGGCGGCGGCGGCAACGCTTGCGTCTTCGCGCGCCAGAAAAGTCTCCAGCGCCCTGCCGTAGCGAAGCTTGAGAACGTTGGCTGCAAATACGGCGTCGAGAGACTCAACTCCCGTGCCCTCGTCGGCGGCGAACTTGCAGACCCACGAAGAATCGGAAAGCACAACGCTGTTGCGCAACGCCGAAACCTCCTCGGCAACCGACGAAAAACACGCGGCGTATTCGCGCGAGTCGAAAGACGAAAACTTTGCGCCCAACGCCGACAATTTCGGTTTCAGAAACGTTTCCATTACGCGCGCCCCCCGTTTTCCATTACAAAATCCACAAGCGTGTTGAAAGAGCGCAAAGCGGACATATCGCCTTCGGGAATCTTGACGCCGAAAGCCCCCTCAACGCAGGAGACAATTTCCAAAATGTCGAGCGAATCAAGCCCGAGCCCCGCGCCGACAAGGGCGACGTTGTCGTCTATGTCGCAGGGAAGCATGTCTATGTCGAGGCTCTCTATGAGCTTTTCCTTTAGCAAGTTTGACACTTCCGCGCGCGCCTTTACTATGTCCGAATTTCCCGTCATACCAAAATAATGTCGAAATTAAAAAATAGAATTGCAGTATGCCGGCAATATCGGAGTATTTCAAGTCTAAAGAAAAAATGAAAACCGTAGCCGTAATACCCTGCCACAACCACGCCGACACGCTGCCGCAGCTTCTCGCCGAAATTACGCGGTCAATGCCAGCCGTTGTGGTGGACGACGGCAGCGACATTCCCGTAAAAACCGACATTCCCGAAGTCTGCGTGGTGCGCCTTGAAAAAAACTCGGGCAAGGCTGCGGCGCTAAAAGCCGGCTTTGCCCGCGCGCGGGAAATGTCGGCAACGCACGCAATAACCATAGACGCCGACGGGCAGCACCCGCCCGAATACGCGGCGCTACTCGCCAAAGAGGCGCGCAAATTTCCGCAGTCAATAATAATAGCCGCGCGGGACTTCGACGCCCCGCAAGTGCCAAAAGCCCGCCGCTTCATGAACAAATTTTCAAACTTCTGGTTCGCGGTCGAAACGGGAATGCTCCTCGGCGACACCCAGTGCGGCTTGAGGTGCTACCCGCTCGACGCGCTCGAGGCTCTCGAAATCTCGCGCGGCGGTTTCGCCTTTGAAGTGGAACTTCTCGTAAAGGCGGCATGGGCGGGTTTTTCATTCAGGGAAATTGCAATACCCGCGCTCTACACGCAGGAATCGCTCGAAAAATCGCACTACCGCCCGATTGCGGACACCGTAAAATTCTCGTTGATGAACACGGATTTTTTCCTGAAAAAACTTTTCCTCGGCAAGCGAAAACTGAGGGAAATATCGCTAAAAAAATGAAGGCATCGGGCATTTTAAAGGCGGTTTTCGGACACCGCGCGGGCTTCGCGGCGGCGGTGTTTGCGCTGTGTGCGGCGGCGGTTTTCATTGCCTCGCGCACGCCTACAACAACCGACATCTTCGACATTCTCCCGACGCGCGACCCCGTAATAGCCGCACATTTGCGCGCCTCGGCGGCATTCAAAACGGGCGACAGCCTCTGCTTTTCGGTGTCGAACAACTCGGAAAACTCCGCGCGCGCCGCAGACAAACTCGCCGAAGAGCTCGAGAAGTGCGACGGCTTTGAAAAAATAACGGGCAATCTTGCAAAAGACGCCGCCGCATACTCGGCGCTTGTAAAGTACCTGCCGTCAATCTTCGGCGTTCCGTCCGGCGCGGCGGAAAAACTTTCCGCAAAAATGCTTGCCGAACGCTTCGCCGATGCAAAGCGCCGCGCCGCCTCGGGGGACTTCGCCGCCGTGAAATCGCTGAAAGCCGATCCGCTCAACACGGCTGCGCTGTACTCGAAAGCGCTCGAAAAAGACCTGATTTTCGACGGCGCAAAAACGCAAAATTTCAGGATAATTTCGGCGGACGGCGGCGCGCTGTTGGTAAAAGCCGACGGGAGTTTTCCGTGCTCCGATTCCGCCGCAAGCGCCGAACTCGTCGAAAAAGTCGAAGCGATTTTGGCGCGCTTAAAAGCCGAATTTCCGGACGTGCAAATACGCTGGACGGGAGGCTACAGGCTCAGCGCCGAAAATGCCGCCATAGCGGCGGGAGAATCACGAAACGCCCTGTTTGCGACGGTCGCGGCGATTTTTGCAATATGCGCGCTCTCGCTCGCCGATTTCAAGCTCTCACTCGCCGCGGCAGCGCCGTCGGCAGTCGGCTCGGCAGTGGCGTTCGCGGCGGTCGCGCTCGTCTTCGGCGAAATATCGTCGATTTCCGTGGCGTTTGCGGGGCTTGCCGTCGGCGCGAGCGTCGACTACGCAGTGCATGCGCTCTGGCGGGCGCAGAAAGGCGGCGTCTATGCGCTCGAAGAGGCGCAGCGGACGGTGGAATACGCCGCAAAACCGATATTCGCCGCGGCGGGAACTTCGGCGGCGGCGTTTGCAATTTTGGGAGTCTGCGGCGCGGACGGATTCGCGCAGACGGGAGTATTCGGCGTAGTCGGAATTTTCGTCGCCGCGGCGGCAAGCGTCTGCGTTTTGCCCGCGTATTTTGTGGGCTATGCCCCGAAGCATAAAGGCGTTAAAATTCTGCCGAAAATCTTTGCGGCGGCGGCTCGGAAAATTTCGGAATCAAAATTCTGCTTTTGGGCGGCTGTCGCGCTGACGTTCGCAGCCGTCGCGCCCGCGCTGAAAACCACTTTCGACGGCAACCTCGGGGCTTTCAACGCCCTCGGCGACGCGGCAAAAGCCGACGATGCTGCAATGCGTAAAACTTGGCGCGGCGCGCTCTCGGTGAAGTCGGTCTTCGCCGAGGCGGATTCGCCCGAAGAGCTGCTAAAGACCGCGCGCGCGCTTTCCGATTTTTTGGACTCGCGCCCCGACGCTGTGCAATTCGGCGCGCACAAGCTTCTCGTAGACGGCGACACCGCCGCCGAAAATCTCCGCAAATGGAGGGATTTTGCAGACAAAAACCGCGTTGCGGAAAACGCAAAACGCGCCGCCCGCGCGGCGGGGTTGAACGCCGACGCCGTCGAAGCCGCCGCGCAAAAGACGCTCGGCGCCCCGCAAATTTCGGCGGAAAAAATCTTCGGCGAACTCGCCCCGCTCTTCGGCAAATCGGCAAAACAAAGCGGCGAAAAATTCGCGCTCTCGGCGACATTCACGCCCAAAGACGGCTTCGACGCCCGCAGATTTTCGGCGGAGCTTTCGGAAAAATTCGCGAACGCGCATCTCATAGACCCAGACCTTCTCGGCGCGCGGATTTCGGAAATATCGCGCGGGTGGCTCGCCGAATTTGCGGCGGTATCGCTGGCGGCGGTGGCTGCATACTTGTGGCTGGCGTTTTCGGCGGCGGGCGCGGCGGCGGTCTTGCTGTCGGTATCGGCGGGGCTTGTCTGGGGCTTTGCGGCAATAGCGCTGCTTGGCATATCAATAAACCCCATAAGCTGTGTTTTTGTAATATTCGCCGTCTGCCTTGCGCAGGACTATGCGGTATTCGTCTTCAACGCCGTCAAAAACCGCCGCAGCCCCGACGACGCCTTCGAGCCGATGTCGGTCGCCTCCACGACGACCGTTGCCGCTTTCGCAATCCTTGCGCTTTGCCGCCACCCCGCGTTTTCGGCGCTCGGAACAACCGCGGCAATTTCCATAACGGCAATCCTGCTTTCGAGCCTGTGCCTGACGCGGCGCATTTCAAACCTGTTTTTGGGGAGGGGAAAAGATGGAAAATAAACTGCGCTGGAACGGAAAATCCTACGGCGGAAAATTCGGCAACGCCTGCTTTGTTTTTCTGCTTCGTTGCGGAACGCTGCCCGCGTACGCGCTGCTGGCGGCCGTAGCGGCGTTTTTTATGCTCTTTAGGCGCAGGCAGTGCGCGGAAAGCTCGGTCTACCTCTCGAAAATCTTCGGGAGGAAAATACGCGCCGTTTCGCCCGAATGCTACGCGCATTTGTTTTCGTTCGGGCGCTCGATAATAGACAAGACCGCCTATTTTTCGGGCGCCGACATCAAGACGCGGGATTTCTGCCGAAGCCAAATAGAGGCGGCTCTCGAACGCGGCAGGGGCTGCGTTGTGGTTGTATCGCACATAGGCGGCTGGGCGATTTCGGGCGGCGAGCTTGCAAAATACCCGTATCCGACGGGCGTCATAGGCGTTTCAAACGAGCACGAATACATTGAAAAAATGCTCTCGCGCAACATCAAGCGCCGCCCGCCGCAAATGATTGCAAGCGCCACAGACCCGTTCGCGTTCGTGGCGGCGTTTTCGCTGCTGCGCAAAAACGGAATCGTCGCCGTGCACTCCGACAGATACGTGGCGGGCAAAGCCGCAGAAGTTGAATTTCTGGGCGAAAAGGCGCGCATACCCGTTTCGGCGTACGCGCTTGCGGAAAAGTCGGGCGCGGCGCTGGCGGTTGTATTCTGCACGCGGGAAAAATCGGGCGTCTACAAAATGTTTTCGACAAGGACATTCGTGCCGTCGAAAACCGACGCGCCGACGTTCGACGCCCGCGCCGAACTCTTCGCCCGAAACTACGCGCGCGACATGGAGGCGGTGCTCGCCGGCCACCCGTACCAGTGGTACAATTTCTATCCGTTTTGGCGGCAGTGAATTTTCTTGCCTAAGACGGCGCGTTCTTTAGGCTGTTGCGGATAATGAACAGAAGCCAATTAGTATCGCAACTCAAAAGGAACATAATATCCGCGCTCAACCTGCCCGATGTCGGCGAAAACGACATCGCCGACGACACCCCGCTCTTCGAGCCCGACGGCTTGGGGCTTGATTCCGTCGACGCGCTCGAGCTTGTAGTGATGGTGGAGCGCGACTACGGCATTACCGTTGACGACAAGGACGAGGCGAAAACCATCTTCTCCTCAGTAAACGCCCTTGCCGACTTCATAGAACAACGCAAAGACAAGTAGCCGATGCGAAACGCCGTCTGCGCTCTATCCCACGGAATTTGCGCCTGCTGCGGCTCGGGCGCGGAAAGGGCGTTCGACTACGCGTCGGGAACGCCGCCGGAGGCGTTTTCAAAAAACGCGCTCTTTGAAAGCCCGCGCCACGGCGGCAAACTCTTCGGCATTGCGCCAGTCGGAAAGACGCGCGCGGGATTTTCGCGCTGCAAGGCGATGCTTTTCGACGCCGCAAATGAGGCTCTTTCAAAAATCGACCTCTCCGGAATTGACGCGTCGAGAATTTCGGTGTTTTTCGGAACGAGTATCGGCGGAATATTCGAGGCGGAAAATATGCTTGCGCGCAACATTGCAAACCCCGAAAACGCCGACTGGAGCGAGCTCTCCCAATACGAATGCTCGACGCTTGCCGACGCGCTTGCAAAACACTTCGGCTTCGGCGGCGCGCGCGCGACGTATTCCACAGCCTGCTCGAGCTCTTCGCTGGCTCTCTCCGACGCCTGCAACGCAATAGCGCAAAACGACTGCGACATTGCCGTTGTCTGCGGCGCGGACGCGCTCTCGCGCATAACCGTAAACGGCTTCGGCTCTCTGCTGCTGCTCTCGCATTCAAGGGCGAAACCCTTTGACACAAACCGCGACGGCATAAATCTGGGCGAAACCGCCGCCGTGCTGGTGCTTGCAAGCGAGCATGCGGCAAAAAAAGCGGGGATTGCCCCGACGGCGTACATAAGCGGCTGGGCGTGCACCGCCGACGCCTACCACGCCACCGCCCCCCGCCCCGACGGCGCACAGGCCGCGCGCGCGGTTGAAGGCGCGCTGAAATCCGCGGGGCTGACGCCCGCCGACATTTCTTTCTACCTCGCCCACGGAACGGCGACCAAGGGGAACGACTCCGCCGAATTTGCCGCCCTCAAGCGCGTCTTCGGCGAAAAAATCCCGCCGTACGCCTCCGTAAAACACGCGTTCGGGCACACGCTCGGGGCAAGCGGCATACTCAACGCAGTTCTCGCGGTGGAATCGCTGCGGCGCAACGCGGCGTTGCCGAACCTCGGCTTTGGAACTGCCGGCGAAGAATTCAATCCGCCGCCGAATGCAACGCCGCGCAAACTCGAAATGCGCAACATTGCAAGCGTGTCTCTGGGCTTCGGCGGCAATAACTCCGCGGCAATAATTTCAAAGACGCCCCCCGACGTGCCCGCCCCCGCAAAGCCGCGGATATTCGTCTACGCCTGCGGCGAGGTCAAAACGCAAAAACCGCAGACCGCCGCCGTAGATACATCTAAACTGCTCGCCTACGTGCCCGCCCTCAAAAAGCGCAGACTTGCAAAAATGCAGCAAATGGGCTTGGAGTGCGCAAAGCAGATTTTCGACTCCGCAAAACCGAAAGTCTCGGGCGATAAAATCGGCGTGTGCTTCGGAACGGGCGCTGCAATGACCGCCGAAACCGCGCGGTTTGTGGAAGCCACCATTTTGAAAAACGAGGCGGAACCTATACCCAGCGCCTTTACAAATTCCGTCCACAACGCGGTGTCTTCGGCGGTGTCGCTTAAATACGCGTTCACGGGGCTAAACGGCGCGGCTACGGCAAAGGAAAACTCGTTCGAGACAGCGCTGAAAGAGGCGCAGCGCGAAATATTTTCGGGCGCGATTGAAGCCGCTGTTGTCGGCGCGTGCGACGAGTGCTGCGCCTACGCCGAAAAATTCCTGACGCAAAACGCAAAATTCACCCGCGACACAACTCCGCCGTGCGACTACGCCTGCGCGTATTTTTTGGGAACGGCTCTTTCGGCGGAAAATCCAATCGCGGAACTTTTGGAAACCGAAATTTCGCGCCGCGAAACTTTTGCCGAGGAATTGCGCCTTATGCAGAATCTCCTTTCAAAAAACGGACTCCCGTCCGAACGGCTCGCCTGCTACGCCACATGTGCAAAAAACAAATTCCAAATTTCGCACATCGAAAGGCTCTTTGAAAAGCTCGGCGCAAAACCGCCCGTGTTTACCGACGACATCTGCGGCAGGTCTTATTCCGCATCGGCGGGCGCGCTCAAAAATGCGGCGGAGTCGGGCGCGGCGGCGGTTGTTTCCTACACGCTTTCAAGCTCGGGACAGCGCGCGGCGACCCTATTTAAAATACTATGAAAACGGCGGCGGCAATTCTGTTTTACGCGGCGGCAACCCTCGGGGCGTCCGCGGCAATACTCGACGAACTCTCGGGCGCGGCGGCGGAATGCTCGGCGGTGCAAATGCGCGTCTCTCAGGAGAAATTCTCGGAATTTTTCGACGCCCCCGTTAAAAGCCTGCTCGACATAACCGTATCGTTCGGCGGCAAAATGAGAATCCAAACCCTGCAACCCTTCGAGGCTGTCTCGATTTTCGACGGCGAAAATTTCGCCCGTTACGAAAAGGACGGCGGAAAATGGCGCAGGCTCTCCGACGCAAACCCCGCAATGGCAAAGCTTGTCTTCGGGCAGATGTCAAAGCTGTACACGGGCGGCGTATCGGCGTCGCTGTACGAAATACGCGAAGAGTCCGACACCGTGATACTCGTGCCCAAGAACGTTCAGGCGCGGAAATTCGTCCGCGAAATAAGGATTTCAACCGAGCTTAAAGACGGCAGGCGCTCGCTCAAAAAAATAACCGTCTCCGACGCCGACGGCGACTCCACCCAAATGGGCGTGCTCTCGCAAAATCTCCTCCGCCAACAGCCCGACGCGTTCGACATTAACCGCCCCGAACCGCCCGAAAAATGAAATCGATGCGCGCAAAGATTGCAGCCGTTTTGATTGCCGTTGCGGCGTTCGCGTCGGCGCCGTGTTTTGCAATGCCCGACTTCACTCTGGCGAAGGCCTCCTACAGGCAGCGCGGGGTGCTTGTTTGCGACGGCGGCGAAACCCCCGTTGACGTGACGGTTTTCGCGAATGCGAACACAATCAAGGCGGCGGTGTTTTCGCAAACGGCGCGGCTGGCTGCGCTGAAAATAGACGGCAACGGCAAACCGCTGCTGAAATGCAAGTCGGAAAAGTTCGGTTCTTTTTTTCTGAAGGCGACAATGCTTGCAATGGGCTTTTACGACTTTTTCAAACCGCAGATAGCCCACTATTCGCCGACGGCGGACGGGTTTCCCGCAGTGGCTGTCCTCCTCGAAGACGGCTGCGTTGCGGAATATGAAAACTACGCCGACTTCGGCGGAATATCGCTGCCGAAAACCCTGCGCGTGGAATCGCCGCAGTACAAACTCACACTCGAACTTGTAGAAATTTTAAAAAAGCAATGAACGCTACGGACAACACCGCAACAATAACGGGCTTGGGAATTCTCTGCCCCATCGGCAACTCGCCCAGCGAAGTGCTCAAAAACCTCCGCGCCCTCAAAGACGGGCTGGACGCTGCCACAAAGATAGACACCGCCGCGTTCAAATCGCACATTGCCGCGGAAGTCAAAAACGCCGAGCTTGAAAAGCGGCTTACAGGCGAAGAGCTCGCCGCGTTTACCGACCCGTTTCTGCGCCTTGCAATAGCCGCCGCCAGAGACGCCATTGCGTGCGCGAGAATTCCCGAAGCCGAGCTTGCGCAGACTGCAATGGTGGTCGCCACGTGCAACGGCGGAATGAACTCGCAGGAAGCCGAATACGTCGCCCAAATCGACGGCGGCGCGCCCTACACTTTTGAAAAATACGCGCAGGGGCTTCCGTGCTCGATGGCGCGCGCCCTCGCCTCGGCGCTGAAAATAGGCGGTGCGGCGTTCGTGATAAACACGGCGTGCTCCGGCTCTACGGCGGCGGTGGCGATAGCGCAAATGCTCGTGAATCAGGGCAGGTACAAAAGGGTTCTCTGCGGCGGCGCAGACGCAATGTCGCTTGCAAATTTTGCGGGCTTTAGCGCGCTGAAAGTAGTCTCCGAAAACAAGACCGCGCCGTTCTCCGTTCCCGAGGGAATGAACTTGGGCGAAGGCGCGGCGTTCTGGGTTCTCGAAGCCCGCTCGGAGGCGTCAAAGCACCCGTGCGAAATCTTCGGCAAGGTAATCGGGCACGCCACGACGGGAGACGCCCACCACCCCACACAGCCCGACCCGCGCGGCGACGGCGCATTCAGAACAATGCGCAACGCCCTCAAAAACGCGGGCGTGGAAATCGGGCAAATAGGCTGCATAAACGCGCACGGCTCGGGAACGTCGGCAAACGACAAAGCCGAAACCAAGGCAATTTCAAAAATTCTAAACGGCGCAGACGTCGCGTTCGTTTCCACAAAGTCCTACCACGGGCACTGCATGGGGGCAACGGGCATAATAGAGGCAACCTGCCAGCTTCTCGCAATGAACGACAACTTCCTGCCGCCGACACTGCGCTTTACCGAGCTGCGTCAGGGCTGCCAAGCCGCCCCGCTGGGCGCTCCCAAAGACGCCGCCTACGACTGCTTTCTTTCGGCAAACTACGCCTTTGCCGGCAACAACGCCGCCATAGTTGTTGCGAGGGAAAATTTCGAAAATTTCGCGCCGCAAAAGACGGGAAAAAAACGCCCCGTAATTTCGGGATTTTCGGCGCTGTCGGCACTGGGACTAAGCGCCGCCGAAAACCTCGACGACCTCGGTGCGGACAAAATAGGCATAGAAAAAATCGCCCGTTTTGAAAGCCCCCACGCGGCGGGGCTCGTCGGCGAATTCAACCCGCGCGCCGTAAACAGGCGCATAGATTTTTCGGGAATGAACAGAATAGGCAGCTTTGCCACAATCGCGGCGGCTGCGGCTCTCGAAAACGCGGGAATAAAAATTTCGCGCCTCAACTGCGAAGACGTCGGGCTTGTCGCCGCCACATTCCACGGCGCCGACTACGACGCCCACATGCGCGCAGTCTTCTTCGACCAATCGCGCCGCGGCGATATCTCCTGTTTTTCAAATGTCACGGCAAACTCGACGGCGGGTTGGGTCTCCAAAGCGCTCGAAATCAAGGGTGCAAACATAACGTTTACGTCGGGGGCAAACGGCGGGCTGCAAACGCTCGAATACGCGTCGATGCTCGTAAACGGCGGGGAGGTCGCGCAGGTTGTGGTTTTCGCCGCGGACGAACTCTACAAAAGCATTTTCGACCGCGCCGAAAAATTCGGGCTTCTGCGTTCGGGCGCAGGCGAAAAGCCGTTTGCCGTGAAATATTTTTCGTACATGCAAACAGTTTTGGGCGAAGGCGCGTGCGCGACGGTGGTTGAAGACTACAACTCGGCGCGGGAGCGCGGCGCGGAAATTCTGGGCGAAATTCTCGCCTGCGAATCCGCAACCGACGGCGGAAATTTCTACGACGCCGACATCGACGGCGACGGGCTGCGCCGCGCGACCCAAGCGGCGCTTGAAAACGCAGGCGTCTCCGCCGCGGACATCGGGCTGATTTCGTGGTCGCCCTCGGCAACCGCGCAGGATTCAAAAATAGTCAACCTGCGCGACGCCCTCTTCCCGCAAGTCCCCCTTGCAACAACCGTCTTCCACACGGGCTATATGCCCGCGACTTCCGCGCTGCATTCGCTCGCGTGCATACTCGGCGCGCTCAAATCAAAGCGCCCGATATGGAGGCAGCACTTCGGGATAGAAAAATTCGACGACACCCCAATGCCCGACAATCCCAAGTACATACTCGCCGTGGCGTCTTCGTCAACGGGCAACAACCACGCCGTTGTGATTAAACGCTAAACGGGCGTGTTTCGATTCGCGCAGCGCGCGCCAAGACTGCCCGCAATTACTTATGCGGCACAAAAAAATCCGAGGTGTTTTTCAGCCTCGGATTTTGTTTTTGCGTCTGATTTACGCCCGACTTTCGATTAGCCGAATATTCTCTTCCAGAGAGATTTTTTCGCCCACGGACGAACGCTGTCGCTCTCCCAACCCTTGCGTTCGGGTTCGCGGAGGAACGCGTCAAGCTCGGGACGGTTGGGGGAAGTCATCTTTTCGTGATCCCATTCGATGACGCCGCCGAAACGCTGAGCCAAAACGCCCAGGAGCGCAACTTCCGTCAGCTGCGAAGCGTAGTCGAAACTACCCAAACATTCGGGGCCGTTGCCCTTGATTGCGTCAATCCATTCGCAGAAAATGCTGTTTTCGCGAACATTGGGCAGCGTCTTGGACTGGATTTCGTCCTTCTTGGAGCGGCGGAAATTCTGGAAGAAATCGTTGTTGCAAATGCGCGGCTGGAAATTCGGACGCACACCCGTTGAAATTGTGTGGTCTTTACCTACCATCAACATGCCCGCTTTGGGAAGTTCGGGCTTGTCCCAGTCGGCGGGCTTGCTCAGGGGCAGGCGCGCACCGTCGTACCAGTACATTACAACTTCGCCGCGCTTGTCCGTCTTGGGGAATGTCCACTTGACAACGGAAGTGTCGGGAATGAAAGCCTTGGGGTCGAAATCGCCCTTTCTTTCAATCAATTCAACCTTGCTGGGAGCTTTGAGGTCGAGACGGGAGCGTCGCCCGTGTGGCAGAACCAGTCGCCCAACATGCCCGTGCCGAACTGCCAGAAACCGCGCCACGCCAACGGGTGGTAGGTCTTGTTGAAATACGTTTCGGGAGCTTGGTTGAGCCACAAGTTGAAATCGAAACCCTCGGGCGGAGTGTCCTTGGTAAGTGGCCATACCTTGGGCTTTACAAAGTAGGGCGTGCCCTTGCCCTTGTACCAAGACGGGCCGCCGCAGAGAACGTGGACTTCGTTGACGCCGCCTGTAATGCCGGTGTCGTACCAAGCCTTGAGCATTCTGATTTGCGCGGTGGCGTGCCCCTGATTCATCATCTGGGTCTTGAGATTGGGGTAGTACGCCTTCGCCTTCTGAAGCTCGCGGCACTGCCAAACGTTGTGCACGAGAGGCTTCTGGACGGCGACATGTTTGCCCGCCGACATGCTGTCGAGCGTGATTTTAAAGTGGGAATGGTCGGGAGTGGAAATGCAGACGGCGTCGATGTCCTTGCCCATTTTGTCGAGCATTTCGCGGTAGTCGGTAAAACGCTTGGCGTCGGGATATTTTGCGGCATTGCGCGCGGCGTATTTCCAGTCGAGATCGCAAAGGGCTACAATGTTTTCGCTCCTCATGCCGTTGAGAGCCATTGCGCCGATACCGCCGACGCCAACAAAAGCCACATTGAGCTTTTCGTTGGGCGACTTTGTTTTTGCTATGGAAAACTGCGGCAGGACAAAACCGGCTGCCGTTGCCGCCGCCGTCGTTTTTATGAATTTTCTTCTATCCATTTTTAATTTAATTTTCTAATTTGTTTGTGCTGTGTAAAATCGTTTACGCGATACGGAAGAAAATCAATAAAACGCCCGATTTGTCAACATTTTTATTGCGCTAAAACGCCACCTAAAACAAGGCAGACTGCGGTTTCTCGAGGCAACGCAAGCCTTTTCGCAGGAAATATTCGGTACGCGTCTCCCCGACAGCTTTTCCCCCGAGACAAAACCGACAACGAATTCCATTTCCATATTGCTATTTTACGTCGGAATTGCCGCCAGTCTTTTGTGAGAAAACAAAACACAAAAAAAACTGCGAATAACGGCACTCGTTTGTGCGCGAAAATCGCAGTTTTTCAAAAATAAAAATATTTATCAAAAGGCACTCGGCAATTCCCCGATAGGGATTCGAACCCCAACTATATGAACCAAAATCACATGTGCTACCATTACACCATCGGGGAGAAATGCCTGCATATACTTTTGATATATACGCGCTTTAATTTGCACAAATTATCCCCCCGACGCAAGAAAAAACAGCTTGCCGATTATTTTATTTTGAAAGGGCGCGCAGGCTGTCTACAAATTTACGCATAAATTCGGCGTATTTGCGGTTGGCGGGCGCAATTTCCAGCGCAAAAAACAGGAATTTCAGCGGAAGTGTCGGGTATTTTGCCAACAGCTTGGGAGCAAACATTCGCAAGGGCTTGATTGCGCCGGTTCGGGTATCCATAGAGGCGTCGAAAACTTCGGCGGGCACGGGGGATTTTCGGGCGTCGCTTATGCAGCGGACATTTGCAAACGCCGCCGAATGTTTTGCGGCGACTTCCGCAAACAACGCGCCCTCCATATCGACCGCGCCGTAGCCTTCGGCAAAAAATGCGCGTTTTTTGGCGTCGTCGGCGGTGCGTTCAACGCAGCGGATTTTTACCGAAACCGCGCCGAGTTCCGAAAGGATTTTTTCGAGAATCGCGTCGGCCGTTTCAAAAACCACATCGCCTAATTTCAGTGCCGCCGAGCATCCGCCGCCAAATCCCGCCAAAACCACGGCGTCGGGCGAAAATTCCGCAACCGCCCGCCCGAGTGCCGCAGCCGAAGCCGCACAGCGCACGCCCGAGACGAACGCGCGGAAATTCGGCGAAATATCCAAATGCGCGCCGAGTTTTGCCCGCGCGCCGAACATTTTAAAGACGGGCGCCGCCTCGAAAACGCTGGGAAAGACAAGCAGAATTTTCATTTGTCGAAAGTAAGCTCAAAGGCGCTCTTTGCCGCGCTTTCCATTGTGCACGGCAGGTCGGTCTGAACCCAGTCGCCCACGACGTTGAAATTCGAAAATTCGCCCGAAACGCCGTTCTGGCTCGGGCGCGCCGCCTCGGTTTTGCAGTCTGCCGAAATTGTGGCGTCGGGGTAAAAAGACGGCAGAACTTCCGCTATTTCGACATTCCCGAAAAGCGCGCCGAGGTGATTTTGCAAAAATTCGGCGGCAACCTGTTTGGACGCGGCAAATTGTGAGTCGCTAATGGTGATTGCGTAAAGGCGCAGCGGCGAAGAGCCGCCGAGCTTGCGGGTGTGGTCGAAAATCCAGTGAATGGGCGAGTTGACCACGCAGGCGTAGTCGCCCTCTATGATTTTCTGCGGCGTTGTAAAATAAATGTTGGCGATGTTCGTTCCCTCCATTCGCGCGAGCGCTGCAGCAGTTTGGCTGTTTTGCGGAAGGAGCGTCGCCGCCTTTTTTGCGGGAAGCGCGCACACGAAGTAGTCGAATTCGGCGTCGGGCGTTTTCGTCGAATGAAGCCGCAGAGCGCGACGCCCGTCGAAATCCACCTTTTCCACGGCTTCGCAAAAATGCACCGAAGAGCCGCAGGCTTTCATATAGAGCCCAAAGTGTCCGAACGCGTCGGCTATCGGGCGTTTTGGCAGGTACAACAACGCAGATTCAAAGCCCCTGAGAATGCACTTTTGGAGTGTCCGCGCCATCAAAACGGCGTCGGCGCGCTCCAAATCCGTATTCAGCGCGGAGACGCAAAACGGACGCCAGAAAGTCTCGACAGTCTTCGGCGGAATTTTTTTGCGCGCCAAAAACTGCGCGGCAGTTTCGCCGCTTTCGGGAAGCGCGCCGAATTTCAGCCCCAGCAGCAGAAGCAAATTGCGCCAAGAGGCGAAACCATCTATTTTGGCGTAGCTTAGAACCGAAAGCGCGCGCGCAACAGCGCCGCGTTCGGGGTAGCGCACCGAAATTTCGGGGGCGTCGGGCGAAATGAAATCCATTCCCCGCACTCGGTCGAAAATTTCCGACATTTCCGTGCCGCATAGGGCGAACGCCTCCGCCAAATATTCGTAGCAGCCCATAGCCGCGTGCGAGGCGTTGTCGAGCCTTGCGCCGAACGCCGAAATTTCGGCTACGCGCCCGCCGACGGAGCCGCGGCTTTCAAAAACGTCTACGTCGAACCCGTCGAGCGCCAGACGCAAAGCCGCCGCCGCGCCCGATATTCCCGCGCCAATCACGGCAACCCTGCCCCACGGCGCGCGGCGTGGCGCGGGGCGTTTCGACGCCCGCACGGCTTTCATCGCCAGCATAATTTTGCCGAATTTTGAAATTTTGACGGGCTTGGCGGTGATGTTGAACCCGCCGCGTTTTATGCGCTCCAAAATCTCCTCGTAAATGCCCCACATTATGAGCGCGGGCGCGAGCGCGCGGCGGTCTTCGTCGGCTATCAATCGGCGCGCCTTGTTGAAAAAATGCTTGGCGCGGAAATACATCAGCGCGAAAAGCTTTTTGCAGGCTGGGTTCTTCGACGGGTCGCGCAGGTCGTCTTTCGATACGCCGAACGCCTCAAGCTCCTCCTGAGGAATGTAGACGCGCCCGTGCGAAACGGCGTCGTCGACGACATCGCGGAGAATGTTGGTAAACTGGAGCGCGTAGCCGAGCGTTTCGGCGAAGAGTTTCGTGCGCGGATTTTTGAAGCCGAAAATGTAGATGGAGACAAGCCCCACCGCCGACGCCACGCCGTAGCAGTAGCGGCGCACGTCGTCGAAAGTTTTGAAGTCGGCAGGGCGGGTGTCCGTCAAAACGCCGTCGATTATGTCCTGAACATAACACTGGGGGATTTTCCTGCGCCCAATCACGCCGCGCATTTCTTCGGCAAGCGGCGTGAGATTTCCCGCGCCCGCGTAGATTGCGGCTATTTCGTCTTTCCAGCGCATCAGCTCGGCGCGGCGGGCTTCGACGGGCTGCGTCTCCTCGTCGGCGATGTCGTCCATGAGGCGGCAGAAAGCATAGAAAATTTCCATGTCCTTGGCGCGGTCGCTCTCCATGCAGAAAAACGCGAACGCCAAGTTCGACTTTTTGCGCTCGGCGACGTTGTGCGAGCTTTCCGAAGACTGGCTTTGAAGTTGTCCGGTACTCATAGAAGCGATTTGAAAAGGATTTTTATTTTGTCGAATTTTGAAATTGCGGGACGCGCCGCGAGCGTGTCGAAATTCTGCGCGGCTATTTTTGAAAGTATGGCGCGCCCGCCCGCAAGAGTCGCCCTTATTTCGAGCGAAAGCGGGAACGGCAGCAGCGACGGAAGCTCCGCGCCCGCGTCGAAAAGCTCCGCAGTGCGCGACACCTCGAACTCGAGAACTTCGCGCAGCTTTTTGCATGCGCTGTCGGCGAAAATTTCCGCCTCGGCAAGCCCGCGCCAGTCGCTTTGGGGAATGTAGATTCTGTTTTTTAGCTTGTCCACGCTCATATCCTGCCAGAAATTGGCGAGCTGCAAAGCCGTGCAAATGTTGTCGGAAAGCTCGAAGCGGCGGGCGTCGCCGAAGCCGTGGAGCAGAAGCACGAGCCGCCCGACGGGGTTTGCCGAGCGCCTGCAATAGTCGAGAAGCTCGGGGAAATCGGCATAGCGCTTTTTGACAACGTCCTGCTTGAACGCGCTGACGAGGTCGCTAAAGAGCTGTTTGGGTATGGAAAATTCGGCTATTGTGGCGTCGCAGGCGGTGAAAATCCAGCGCCACGACGGGTCGCGTTCGGCGTCGGGAAGGTCGAGCTGCGCCTCGAATTTTTCGAGGGTTTCAACGCGCACGGGGTCGTCTTCGGCTACGGTGTCGTGCTGTTCGTCGGCTATGTCGTCGGCGGTGCGGGCGAACGCATAGACGGCGGCAACGTGCTTGCGCAGGCGCTTGGGCACCATCTTTGCCACGGGAAAATTTTCGTAGTGCGAGTACGCCAGCTGCATGCACTTTTCGTAGGCTGTTTGCGCGGAATCGTCCATATTATTCATTGTCATTTATTGTTTTAAATTGATTTTCTATGCCATCTGCCAAGACGGGTCTATCTTCAGCGTGCGCAGGCGGGCGGGGCGCAGCGCGTCGGGGCGCGCGAACGCGGCAAAGGCAATCATTGCGGCGTTGTCGCCCCTGTATTTGCGCTCGGCAACCAGAAATTTTGCCCTGTTGCGCGCGGCGAGTCTTTCAAAAGTTTCGGCAAAGAGCGAGTTGTTCGATACTCCGCCGCCTATGCCGATGCTTGCGTAGCCGCCGCGCTTTGCGAAGAATTCGGTGCGCAGCCTCAGCTGCTCGACAACCGCATACTGGTAAGACGCGCAAATGTCGGGCATTTTTTCCTTCAATTCTTCGGGCGAAAGTTTTTCAAGGTGGTAGCGCAGGCTCGTCTTCAAGCCCGAAAAGCTGAAGTCGGGATCGTCCTCAATCTTCCTGTTTTTGCCGCACGGAAAAAGGTTTTTGTCGATCTTTCCGCCGCGGGCAATCCGCTCCAGCACGGGCGCACCGGGGTAGGTTATGCCCAGAAGTTTTGCGCCTTTGTCGAGTGCCTCCCCTGCGGCGTCGTCAATAGTTTCGGCAAGAACGCGCAGGTTTCGGCTTTCGTCAAGCTCGAAAAGCACGGTGTTTCCGCCCGAAACCGTAAGCCCCAAATGCGGCAGCAGCGCGCGGAAATTTTCGCCGAATTTTTCGGGTTCGGCGGCGTGGATTGATATGAACGGCGAGAACGCGTGCCCCAAGAGGTGGTTTGCCCCGAAGAGCGGCTTGTCGAGCGCCATCGCCAGCGCGCTTGCCGCGGCAACGCCCATTTCAAGGCAGTTGGGAAGCCCAGGGCCCGATGTGGCAACGACTTTGTCGACACTTTCAAGCGGATAGATTCTTCGGGCTTCGGAAATCAGCACGGGCAGTTTTTTTAGGTGCTGCGAGCTTGCCAAGTCGGGAACAACTCCGCCGTAAAGGGCGTGCAAATCCACCTGAGAATGAATAAGCGAAAACTCCACGCCCTTGTCGGAATCGAAAACCGAAACCGCGGATTCGTCGCAGGAACTCTCTATTGCCAAAATTTTCATGAAAGCGATATTGCCTTTCTTGTTTCCGCCGCGCCCTTGCAACGGCGGCGTGCCGGCGCGGGTTCGGCCTCGTCGTAGAGGCAGTCGAAACGCCCGTCGCGCCTGAACGAAAAGCACGACCCCCGCCCGACAATCACGTGGTCTATAAAACTCAGCGATATGGGCTTGCACGCCTCGGAAATGCGGCGCGTAAAGCGCAAATCCTCTACGGAAGGCGTCGGATCGCCGCTTGGGTGGTTGTGGGCGAGCGCAAAAGACGACGCCCCGTTTCTTATTGCAACCTCTATTATGCGCCTGATGTCCACATTCGCCGAACTTACCGAACCCTCCACAAGCCTCACGGAAGAGTCGCCTATTATTCTGAGCTTTGTGTCCAGACACAGCATTTCCATAACCTCGTTGCGCTCGCCGCCTATCCTGCTCTTGAAATAGTCCACAAGCATTGTGATTGAGGAAATTTCGCGCCCCGTCTGCGCGAGTGAGTCGGCAAGATAAAGCGGAATTACGTCGTGCAGAAAGCCCAGCATTGCGGCGGTGTTTGCGCCGACGCCCGCGATTTTCTCAAGCTCGTCGCGCGGGGCGTCGAGTATTCCGCGCAGCCCCGCGAACTCGGCAATCAGGCGTTTTGCAACGGGCTTTACGTCAACGCGCGGAATCAGCAGCGTAAGCAGAAGCTCCACAACTTCGTAGTCGGCAAGCGCGGTTATCCCGCCCGCGGCGTAGCGCCGGCGCAACCTGCCGCGGTGTCCCTCGGGCGAATCCGGAGAAAAGTTTTTTGTGGAGGCTGCCGTCATTTTTCGGGGAAGTGGTTTATGAAATTCGAACCGCCGCTTTTGACGGGATTTCTCATTCCCGCAAGAAGATATTTGCGCGCGCAATCAACGGCGTCTTCAAGGGCGAACCCGCGCGCCAAAAAGGCCGCGATTGCCGCCGAAAGCGTGCAGCCGCTGCCGTGGGTATCTACGTTTTCAACGCGCGAAGATTCCCAGACGCGCACGCCCGCGCCGCGGACTTTCAGAACGTCGGTGATTTTGCCGCCGGCAAGATGTCCGCCCTTGAGAAGAACCGACACGCCGAAAATGCGCGAAAGGTCTTCCGCGGCGGCTTGCATATCCGAAATTTCGCGCCCGAGAAGCTCCCGAGCCTCGTCGAGATTGGGCGTAATCAAAAATGCGTTCGGGAAAAGTTCGCGCGTGAGAACATCTACGGCGTCGTCGCAAAGAAGGCGCGCTCCGCTTGTGGAAACCATCACTGGGTCTACCACTGCGGGCACGCCGCGCCCGCGCAGTGCCGACGCTGCAACGGATATGAGTTCGGCATTGAAAAGCATTCCCGTCTTTACGGCGTCGGGCTTGAAGAAGTCGAAAACCGCATCTATCTGGGCGGCGAAAACTTCGGGGGAAACCGCCTGTATGGCGCGCACGCCGTCGGGATTCTGCGCGGTGATTGCCGCGACCGCCGACGTCGCAAAAACGCCGTTTGAGGCAAAGGCGAGCATGTCCGCCTGAATGCCCGCGCCGCCGCCGCTGTCGCTGCCCGCCATAGTCAGGGCGCACCGAATTTTTCCCGAATTTTTCATTGTCGAAGCAAATTTAAACATATAGATTGCATTATTTGACAAAACTTTCAAGAAATGCTTTAGTTTTTCGAGTTAAAAAATTACGGACGCAATGCACGACGAACTCAACCTCTTCCCCGCTCCGCAGGACGAAAACCAAGCCGCAAACGCAGACTCGCATGTGTCGGCTTCGGCGCCGTTGGCGGTGCGAATGCGTCCGCGCACGCTCGCCGAAGTGGTCGGGCACAGGCACATTCTCGCGGAGGGCTGCCTGCTGCCGCGCCTCGTTTCCACGGACAATTTCGGCTCGCTGATTTTCTACGGCCCGCCGGGGTGCGGAAAGACGACGCTTGCCGAAGTCATAGCCCGCCAGATAAAGTCGCGGTTCGTAAAAATCAACGCGGTGCTTTCGAACGTGGCGCAGGTTCGCGACGAGCTCGCCTACGCGCGCCGCCGCAAAGACGCCCGCACGGTGCTTTTCATAGACGAAATCCACCGCTTCAACAAGGCGCAACAGGATTTGCTTCTGCCCGACGTGGAGGACGGTAACGTGCGCCTCATAGGCGCGACAACGCAAAATCCGGGCTTCTACATAAACGCGCCCCTGCTCTCGCGCAGCCACCTCTTCAAGCTCGAGCCGCTTTCGGCTGACGACATCGTGAAAGTGCTGCGCCGAGCCCTTGAAGATTCGGAGCGGGGGCTTGGCAACTTCAACTGCAAAGCCCAAGA
>ERZ808267.203-NODE-203-length-22065-cov-3.548614_pt1 | contig 22065 bp, 18 predicted proteins | sample MGYA00521241_ERZ808267 | MGnify/ENA primary metagenome ERZ808267 (study PRJEB31516, sample SAMN03275592) | gut metagenome | biome: mammalia-associated habitat; material: feces | host: Papio cynocephalus | place: Kenya | collected 2012-07-19 ...
GCGGGCTGTAATGAATCATCGCCATTCTTTTTGAGTTTGAGTCTCTTGCAATCGTCGCGGCCTGGCTTGCCGTCATGTGTTTTTTTTCTTTTGCCTGGTCAATAAGCTCATCTTCGAACATTCCCTCGCAAATCAGCAAATCAGAATTCCTGACTTCATTCGCAATGGAATCTTTGTACAAAGTGTCAGTGACAAAGCTGAATTTTCGTCCTTTGCGTGGCTTTCCCATCACATCAGACGGATGAATTATTTTTCCGTTTTCGGCCGTAACATCCTGACCTTTCTGAAGTTTTCCCCACAGAGGCCCGATAGGAACACCAAGTTCTGCGGCTTTTTCCGGGTTGAAAATTCCAGGTCTGTCCTCTTCCTCAAGCGTGTAGCCAACGCAAGTTTTTGTATGGTCAAGCGGAAAAGCACGGATTGAAAAATCTTCCCCGCTGTGAACTACACACGGAGCGGCAATTTCCTTTACAACAATCGGATAATTTATGTACATATCAAGGACTTTACGGCTTGTCTCAATATATTCTGCAATTTTTGGAGGTCCATAAATAAAAAGAGGTTCTTTTCTGTCAACTTGCGCTGAAAGCATAAGAATTCCCGGAAGTCCGGTCACATGATCTGCGTGCGTGTGTGAAACAAAAATCGCGCTGATTTTTTTCCATTTCAAGTTCAATCTTCTAAGAGAAACCTGTGTTCCTTCCCCTCCGTCAAAAAGAAAAAGATCACCGTCACGCCTAAGCAAGACAGATGTAAGATGACGGTAAGGCAAAGGCATCATTCCACCGCAGCCCAAAACAAATGCTTCCATATTCATAGTAAAATGATTTTAATGGAAAACACGTTTTGTTTCTACATAAACCGGATTTTTTGTTGGCATGAAAAAGATAAAAATTATCTTTTGAAAATTTATCTTCCGCGTATTTTTTTTAGGATTTTTTTATGCCAGAATGACCTTAAATTTTCCGCGGCAGAATATGCTTTGTAAAAAATGCCTGTTGGAATGTCAAAAGTTCCAGGACGATGGATATTTTTTCCGCCGAAACCTGTCTTGAACAGATAAAGTCCGTGCATCGGATGGTTCGGATCGTCTGTCGGCGGCATTCCGTACATATCATAATATCCGCTTCCGTAAGCTTTTGCGTCTTTCATCGCCGTCCACTGAAGCAAAAAATTCGGCATAAGATTACGTTTTTTGTTGCTTGAGCAACCGTAAAGATAGACGCTTTCTGTCTTACTGAATAATGTTATGATTGCGCCAAGAAAATCTTCCTCATGTTTCGCAATGTAAAGGCTGATTTTCGGGACATCTTTTCCGGCTTTTATCTCATCAGAACTTTTTTTGAGCAAATCCTCATAATATTTTTTTGAATGGATTGCAATTCCGTCGCGTTCCGCAGTGATTTTGTACAAATCATAAAAAATATCAAGATAATGTGAAAATTCCTGGCACTCGCCAGTTATGCAAAGAATTTCCACGCCTTTCCGCGCGCTCAGATTTATGTTGTAACGCCATTTTGCTTTCATAGAAGAAAGGATTTCTTCTTCTGGCCGCAATAAATTTATCTGTGTCGAATCCGGCGGCTGAATATCAACTTTATTTTTTTTGATTTTCAGGCGGTCCGCAAAAGAAACAATCCTTACACCAACATTGAATTCATCGCGTTCCTCTGGCGAAGAAAATTCAATCGCCGGATCAAAGCGGATGCACAAGGTGTTTTTGGGAAGAACTTCTTTTAAAGCTCCAGCGATATCAGAAAGCATAGCGCATAATTCAATTGTCTGCTCACCGGCAGGAACATCCTTAAACGGAAGAGGCGGAAAAAGAGGAATATAAGCGATTGTGAAATGCAGAACACCTTTTCCAAATTCGCGTGTCAAAACAGAAACTTCCAATTTTTTTTCTGAAAGTTCATGCTTCAGCTCTGTTTCAGGAGAAAGTTTCAGCTCATATCGCGCATTTTTCCAACCGTGAGCCGCCTTAAACTCAGCCCAGAATGGAGTCTGCAAAAATGAGCCAGAATTTGTCAAAGCTGTATTTTCAATTTTTTTTACCGCAACGGAGAACACTTTAGTTTACTCCGCCGTTTTCTGTAAATTCTGTAGAAATAACCTTTCCGTCCGCAGTAAGTTTTTTTCCACCGATTTCAACATTTTTATCCACAACATTGATTGCAATCTGGAAGAACACATCCGCAGAAATTTCAGCAGGCTTTTCAGCGTTCACATCGTCTCCTTCAAGGATGACTTTTGTTCCAGGAGCAGCCCAAGGAGCCGTAAGCGGTTCAACGCAATCTTTTCCTTCCTGATTTTTATAGTCTGCAGCCAAAAGCATTCCTCGGCTTTCAACACCGCGCATTTTTCTAGGAGCAAGATTATCCGCAATTATAACGTGTTTTCCCAGAAGTTCCGATTCTTTTAGGTAAGGAACTAGCCCAGACTGAATCACGCGGTCTGTTCCGCTTCCGTCATCAAGATGTTCAATGTAGAGTTTATCTGAATCCGGGTTTCGTTCAACAGAAACGATTTTTGCGACTTTAAGCTGGATATTTTTTGCAAAGAACTCAGGCTGTTTATCCGCCGGAAGAACTTCTGGTTCAGATTTCTTTTCCTGTTTCTTCTGTTTTTTTTCTGCCTTGCCGCCTTCTTTTCTTTCGTTTTGAGAACCAGCAAATTTTGCGCGGAATGCAAGCATTGTTTTTTGGTCCATAGGAGTAAAATACACCGCAGTTTCGCCGATTTCAGAAAGCCCGTCAGTTTTTCCCAAGTCGTTCCAGTCAAGTCCTTCCAAAGTCTCTTTTCCAACCTGAGATTCCCTGATTGTCTTTCCGAAATAACTCATTACTTTCTGGGTATATTGAGGCATATATGGATTCATCATAATCATAAGATCTTTTATGATGTAGCAAAGATTGAACAAAAGACTTTCCGCCTTTTCAGGTTCAGTCGTGCGCGTTTTCCACGGTTCTGTAGCCTGGAATTTCTTGTTGCAGATGTCGGCAATCTCAAACATTGTGTGGAACGCATCTTTCAGGTTTGCCCATTCAAGGTCTTCTGTAGCTTTTGCCTCAAGTTTCTTTACTTCTGTCCAAAGTTCTGTGTCAACATCAGCAGAAGGAATTTTTCCACCATAATATTTTGTAACAAAAAGCAAAGTCCGGTTCACCAAATTTCCAAGGTTTCCAATAAGCTCGCTGTTCATTTTTTCCTGGAAATCCTTCCACGTGAACTGGAAATCCTGTTTTTCCGGTCGGTTATAGAAAATATAGAAACGCCATGCATCGGCCGGAATTCCAGATTCAATCGCATCAGTTCCAAAAACGCCGATTCCACGTGACTTGCTGAATTTTCCGTCCTCGTAGTTCAGATATTCTGTTGAGCTCATGTGATAAAGCTTTGTCCAGTCGTGTCCGGAACCAAGCAATGTGCATGGGAAAATTACTGTATGGAAAGGAATATTGTCTTTTCCTATGAACTGGAACAAATCAACATGTTCCTTGTTTTTTCCTTCCTCGCTTTCTGAAGGAAGCCACCATGATTTCCAGTCAAAAGATTTTTTTCCGGCTTTTACAAGTTCATTCGCCAGCTGTTTTGTGATTGACATATATCCAATCGGCGCATTGAACCATACGTAGAAAACTTTGTTCTCGTAGCCTTTTTTTGGAACAGGAATTCCCCATTTCAAATCACGTGTGATTGCGCGTTCATTCAAGCCATCACGAATCCAGGCCTTTGTGATATTCACAGCATTGTCAGCCCATTTTCCTTCAACAGAAACTTTTTTCATCCATTCATCAAGTTTTCCGCTGATTTTCGGAAGATTTATGTAAAGATGTTTTGTCTCTTTTACTTCCGGTGTGCTTCCGCAGGTTGAACATCTTGGCTGCTTAAGCTCAATAGGGTCAAGCAAAGAACCACATTTGTCGCACTGGTCTCCACGGGCATCCTCATACCCGCATTTAGGGCAGACACCGTGCACAAATCTGTCCGCAAGGAACATATTGCAGTGGTTGCAAAAAAGCTGATTGTTCGTATGTTCTGTAATCAGACCGTTTTTATCAAGGTCATTGAACAAATCCTGTGTGATTTCAGTACATTCTTCATTTGATGTGCGGCCGAATTTATCAAAATTGATATGAAACCAGTCGTATATTTTTGTGTGCTCATTGTAATAATAATCACAAAGTTCGCGTGGAGATTTTTTTTCTTCAAGAGCTTTTGTTTCTGTTGCAGTTCCGTATTCATCTGTGCCGCAGATATAAAGTGTGTTATAGCCACGGTTCCGGCAAAAACGGGCAAATACATCACCAGAAAGCATCTGTATAAGATTTCCAAGGTGAGGAATATTATTTACATAAGGTAAAGCGGATGTTATTAATCTTCTGTTCATAAAGAAGATTATAAGATTTTTTGCGTATTCTAGTCAAATCAGAAAAAATTATTTACCTTGATTTTGGATGATTTTCAGTTTTTCCTGTTTTTTTCTGTTGGCTGAAAATGCTGAAATTTATGGTTTTTTCCATTTCCATTCCAGGGGCAAGAATTATGTCCCAGAACATTGTATCCGCAAAAGTCATTCCGGCTGGAACAAGCTCGCCAGTTGTGTATTCAGGACGTTTAAATACAATCGGATTAAAGGACATTCCGCAGGATTCATTCGGTTCAAATACAAAAGTGATATTGTTGTCCGTGTCAGTGACCCAGATTCCTTCAACATCGCTGAGTTTTCCAGAATCATTCAGCTCATGAGATGAAGTCTTTGTGTTGATTTCCTGCTTTTTTCCGTCCGAGACAATATCAAGGCTGAAAGCGTTAAAATCTTTCGCATTGAAATTTGTCTGTGCAAAACTTGACTCAACTGCGAATTTTGCATTTAAAATCTCATTGCTTTCATTCTTCAAAATATATTGAATCATCATTCCGCTTGAATAGCAGACATATTTTTTTCTGAGCGAAATTTTCTGCCGGCCCTGGAAAGTCGCCTCAGCCAGAAACTGAACTTCTTTATGCTGCGAGGAATAATTCAGCTCAGAATAAATGTACTTTGAAAAAATTCCGTTTCCAGAAGGTTTATTCTGAAGATAAGCGTTGAATTCATCATCCGTAAAAATGTGATCGATAAAAAGCCCGCGCTCGTAATTGTCGTTGTAGCCTTCAAAATCTTTTACGCAGTTCAAGTTATCTGCAAAGTTCCCGGAATTCTGAAGCACATCCAGTTCCCGTATTGCTCCGCCACCAAGACTGATTACTGCGAAATAATTGTTCATCCGGCAGATATATTCATTCAGGCCATCGCCAGTATAATCGTAAGAGGCAAACGATTCCTTGAAATCTCCGCACTGACGCACAATTTTTTCCGCTTCCGTAAGTTTTTTGTACGCCTGCTGCCTGTATGTGGCGCTTACAAACGCACCTTTCGAGGTACAGATAAAACCATCCCCATTCTGCGCTTCCCAGAGTTTTTCACGCGCTGACATTTTTCTTAATTTATCACCGTGGCTCTGATTAACAAGCATACTTACATAAAGCATCCGGTCATAGAGAGCCCGGCTCTGCGGATAAATCTGAAAAAAATCATAAATTGAGACAGGATAATGTCCGTCGGTTTTTACAGACTGATAAGGTTTGATTCCCCACTGCCCGACTTCTTTGCTCATTCCAGAAGCTATATACACAGGAATTCTAAGTTTTGCCTCTTTCACCAGTGTAAGTGGCGTCGCAAAATCAAAAACCTCATTTTTTTCGCTTACGGCCCTGCAAAGTTTTTCAAGATAACCGCTTCTTAACAGACTTTGGAATTCCTCATGCGTAAATTGGATATTAATTCCCTTCACGCAATCCTGAATCGGCTTTGCAGTATTTTTAGAGGCTTTTGTAACCTTCTTTAAAATATCATTAAGATAATCTTTTGCGTCATCCTGAATTTCAGGCTTGAATTCCTGGCAAAGAGGAAGAATAGAGATTGTTTTTCCTTTATCGGACATTATCAGCGGAATGAATTTCTGTTTTTCGGACGGAACCAAAGAATCATCAAGCAGAACATAATCCATTCCGCAGTTATAAAAACATGAGACAAGCGAGTAATCCCAGATGCTTGCACAGATATTTATTCCCCTAGGTCTTTTTCCGGTGATTGAGCGCAATGTTGAAGTAAGAAGCTCAATCTGTCCGGTTCTATCCATTGGAAAAAGAAGCGGAAAAGCCGGATCGTAGTAGCCGCCGCCAAGAATTTCAATCTGTTTCCTGGAGATAAGCTCGTGCAAAAGCTCGATAAATTCCGGATATTCCTTCTGAAGAAAATCAATCTGCACACCATTGAATGCGAAAGACATAAAAAAATCAGGATGAGAATAAAGGAATTTTGCCGCAGGTTTATAGACATTGATGTAATCCTTCTCAAAAATTTCTTTTTGGTTCGGACCAATGCGTGAGGACTTTAAACTGTAGCAAATATGGATTCGGTTCATTGATTTTTATATTTTTGTCTATTAATGAGTTTTGTTCAACAGTTTATAGCACGATTGCCATATTTTAAACCCTTTTTTCTTGGGATAAGATAAATTTTCTGCCTTTTTGAATGAATCACAGGTTGTCAAAGGCTGTTCATTGTTTCTGCAGAGGACAAGACTTTGAGTGGACACAGGAACTAACTTTATCAGATTTTTTGGACAATAAGATACACATTTTCCGCAGCCATTACAAAGCTCGTTTATTACAGCTGTTCCATTTTTTATGAAAATCGCCTCCTGAGTGCATACTTTTACGCAGTCACCAAGCCCAAGACATGAAAAACGGCAATCGTTCAGCGAACCGCAGGCAGAATTTATTATTGCGCAGGAATGGCCTTTTTTTGCTGAAAGATCAAGATTTCTCTTGAATTTTTTGTTGCAATTGCAAAGAACTACAGCCTGCTCCATAACCTTGAATTTTTCATCCGGCTCGTAAAGTTTCTTGAATTTATGTTCAGTTTCAGAAACAAGCATCTCGTTTTTTATGTTCGTCTGTTTTTTTAAGGCAGGAACAAAAAATAACGCGAGAAAAACAATCATCAAAGTGACCAGAATCAGAATTGCAATCAAAACAAGAATTTTTAGCATCACGGAAGAATCCTTTGGTTAAGCCATGAAACATTGCCCACAGCCAAGACAGTAACAATTATGGCAATAGAAACTAGAACCAGGCTTTTCCGGTTGCCATGAATCTGAAAAGTTCCCACAATATCAATTCTTTTCTTTATTGAATAAAGAAGCGGAATCAAAATCAGGAACGAAATAAAGCTGCAGCAAGAAATAAGCACAACATCTACTATATTAAGACTTTCGTTTAAAGCAAGCAAAATAATCAGAAAAGAAAGGCTGAAGTCAGAAGTTGTCCTTTTTGTGGCAATGCGAACCAATGTCTCTATAAACACAGAAAGAACAAAGAAAATCAGCAGAGCCGCGAAAGGATAAAGTTCCGCAAGTTTCAATGGAATCAGAAAATATTTTAAAATCAGCCACGACAAAACTGAAGTGCTCAAAATATTAACAAGAATTTTTATTACCGGCAGAAAAAGCTCGTGGATTGAATCACAGATTATTGTCGCAGAATTCAACCCGACTCCGTAAAGAATCACCGCCGAAGAAAAGAAAATATAATAAAAAGCTGTAAAAATCACTGTAAATCACCTGCCTTTTTTACAATCTGAAGTTTTTTTTCAATGCAAAGATACAAAGAAAGAAGGAGCGCGTTCAAAACCAATGAGCCTGGAATTGTCGCAAAAAAAGTTCCAAAAGAAATTTTATCCGCAGAAAAAAGCACGGCCTCAAAATGGTCGCCGAGAGCAGGAAGCGTTATTGTTCCAAAACCAACAACATCACGCAGCAATGAAACAACAAGAAGATAAGACGCAAATCCCACCGCAACCGGCATATTTTTCACCAGAGATTCTTTCAGCGCCATATCTTTCTCTTCCAGCAGAAAAACAGTCGTAAATGTGGAAATCGGCGGAAGAAAAATCACAAAGCTTAACTGCAGCGCAATAACCGGCATAATCTGAACCAAAAGCAGCTTGTAAAAAATCGCAAAGAAAATCACAAAGCAAAGAGTTGCTGCCTGGGTAATTTTTTCCAGATTCATTTTTCTGAAAAGGCTTTTTAAAAGAAGTCCAAAAAGCATAAGGCAAACCAGTTCAACGGCAAGCACAATTCCGCAGACAAATCTTCCCGGCGCAACGATAACGATGGCACAAGTCGCCGCCATATAGATTGAAATCGCTTTTCGTGTCATTTTTTGCTCCTTTCAGTTTTTTCAGACGCTTGTATCACAGAAGGAATCCGTTCAAGCCAATACGATATGCTCGAATCGGCATAATTTTCTTCAAGAAGTTTTTTGACTCTTCCCTGAACCGCAGAATATCCGGCAAATTCCGCGCCTTTCGAGCCGCTGTAAACAAAAACAGCTGGCATATGTCCGTACAAAGTTGTAATCCGTATTATCAGCGCGTAATATTTTTCCGCGGATTCACTGCTTCTAAGCTCAAAAAGAGCCGCGCTCGTTGAGAACGGAGAATTCAGAGGCACAGAATTTCCCACGGTCCATATTCCGGGATTTTTCTCATCAAGAACATTTTGAACGCTTTCCCTTAAGCCTGAATCCCATTTTTTTTCAGAAAGTTTTATCATTCCGACCAGAACTGCAAGAAAAAAAACGATAATTCCTATAAAACATCCAAAAATGCGCCAGAATCTTTTCTGATTTTCCTTATTTATCATTTTATGCTCCGTCTAAAGTTCTTTCAGCTCGTCAGCTTCGATTTTTCTAAAGGACTCAAGTTTTTTTCTTAAAGAAATTCTGTCTCTTCTGCTTTCCCACTGCTGAATCACAATTGAAAAAATGTTAGAGACAAGAACTGTAAAAATAAGTCCGCAAGGAGATGTTCCCGGTCCTGCTATAAAAAAAGCTGTGACACCTGCCAGAAATCCATAGATAATTTTTCCAGAAAGAGAAATTGGAACTGTTCCGTACCAGTTCAGGACAAAAACCGCAAAGAAAATCGTTCCGCCGGTAAGAAGCGCAAGCAGCATGTCTCCCTGGAAAGCGACTCCATTACAAATCAGCGGAGAAACAAGACGCACAAGAGCAATATAGACAACAAGGAAAGTTCCAGGAATCACGCACTTTACAAAATTACCCGCAAAAAGAACCACCGAAGAAAGCAACGTTATAAAATTGAATCTGAATGCAGGAATGAGCGACTGGTTGTCCCAGAACAAAGAAACATATCCGTTCGGAATCGAAACTTTAAAAAGTCTGAATACAGAAGCGTTCAATGCATCTGTTATTTCCGGGTCAAACGCGTACTGCGGAAGAGTTCCGTTCTCTATCAAGGTCTGGGAAGGATTTCTTACGGAAAGAATATCCATATTCACCAAATAAGACGGAAAAAGTCTTGCCCCGATTATCCACAGAACAACAACCGTGAAAACCGCCGGATTTACCCACGCATAAGAAAATCCGCCAAAAAAGTGTTTCACAACAAGCATCGTAAAAAAAGTGGCAATGACAACTGTAACCGGGGAATATGCTGAAGGAATCAAAAGTCCTGTAATCATTCCATGGGCTGCGCTTACAATAAACGAATACTCATCATTATCCTCATTATGAAAAAGTCTGTGGCTGAAAAAATCCGCGCCCAAAGACCCGATTACCGCCGCTAATACAATAAGAAGAGAATTGTAGCTTTTTGAAATAAAAAGCAGAACAATCTGCACCAAAAGCAACGCAATCATCTTTGTGGCTTCAAACGCAACTGAGTCGGTTATATATTTAAATGGCCGGACAAGAACTTTCCTTGTAAATTTATCGTTATTTTTCATAATCTGTTCCTTTTTCTTTTTTAGACTGCGCAAATTCATATATTCTCTGGCTCAAAGGCAATCTTGAAGGGCATACGGAATTACAAAGCCCGCAGTCTGAGCAATAATCTGCAGAATCAAGATAATCAGCAGATGCAATCATTCCATTTCTTATATATCTATAAATAATATCAGGTGACAATTTGCTTGGACACACCCGTCGGCAATTTCCGCAACGGATACATACAGTCTGCCGCTGGTCAGGACACTGCATTTTTGGGATAAAAGTCACAGATTTTACATATTTTGTAACAGGAGCGTCCAATGTTCCTGCAGAAACACCAGAAATCATTCCGTTCACAATAATTCCCTCCGGATTTTTCAAGAATCCGCCGCACTGTTCCGCAAGCATCCTGAAAGTTGTTCCAACAGGAACCCTAAGAATTCCGCTGGCAGGAACGCAGTCTCCGCTGATATGGACAAAACGGCTTATCACTGGAGTATCAAATTTAACGCAGTTCTGTGTCTCAAGTATTGTTGTCGCATCAACAAATAAATCATATTTTGTGATTCTGTTAAAAGGCTGAAGTTTAGCCTTTCTTTTTATTTCCGAGCAGAGATTTTTTTTGTATGTCGCAGGATAATCGCGCGAATTCAACTTAAGGAAAAAAGTCGGAATGTCAAAAGGATTAAAAATCTCAGGTTTTTCAAAATTATTGTCTGTAACAACCACAATTCCGTCTGCATCAACGGCTTTTATAAGAATCCTTATTCCTTCATTGATTTTATCCTGATAAAGATTTGAAAGAATTCCATCAATCATGCGCGAAGGATCATCGTCAAAAAGACGCACTATAACAAGACGGTTTTTATGTTTTCTGACTTCCTCAAGGTTTTCGGCCAGATATTCTGGCTTATCCGTTATAAAAGTGTTTAAAATTCCTTTTTTTGCAATGTCATTTATAATTTCAGTCTGAGTCAAGGTTCTTGCATCAATTTCGCGGCGTTTTTTTCCAAGATATCTAAAGCTTCCCTGAAGCCGGATTTTTACAGTCTCAATGTTCTTTCCGCTCGGCGAAGGATTCAGAAGCACCTGCTCAACAATTCCCGGCACAGAAGAATAAACGTAATGCGGAAAAACTGATTTTTTATCTTTATACTCTGCAAGGATTTGACCTTCTTCAACGTGTTCTCCGGGCTGAACAAGACATTTTCCGTCAATCTCAGAATCTTGGTTCAGAGGAATATAAACTTCTTTTGGAATAAATCCGTTTACAGTTATTTTATAGGAATTCTTTTTTATAGCATTAAGTTTTGGAAAAATCATTTCAGCTCCCATCTTTTCGTTGTCAAGTAAAAACTCAACGGAACAAAGAATGCGATTATCAGAATTATTATCATGACCAGAGAAATATTTTGCAAACCTGACGAAACATATCCGAATCTTGCGCCCTTTCCTTGATCCGCAAGCATTTTTTCCAGCGCCGGATAATCCAGTTTTCCAATTTCTTCTATGGCGTTTGTCTTGAATTCATCATTATAGCAGATTGAATTAACTGTTTCCTGAATAAATCCGTCTTTTTTCTGGAAATTTTTAAAAATAACCTCATCGCCTGTATTTTTTTTGCTTTTTACATTGATTGAACGGTAAGGAAATGTCAAGGCTTCCCACTTCCATTCCACAAAATCTCCCATTCCAGGCAAAGAAGAGACAGCCGCGGCACTAGAAGGAAGCTGTAGACCGGAAGTTTTTTCAGCCTGAAAAACAGAGCTGAAATTTGAGGAAACAGCCGATGAAAGCAAAATCAACAGAACAGAAAGAGCACAAAGCGGAAGAAGTTTCCGGTTTCTCTTGTTCAGAATTCTTATTGAAAACGCAGTCCTTATGCGAACCGGTCTGAACGAATATCTTGTATCAATCTTGTCGCGGACATTTTTATAAAGAAGAAAAATTGAAAGCTCTGAAAAAATCATGAGCAGGAAAAACAATCCTGCCTGGATTTTTGTAAAAACCATGCACAAAAAACTTGTCCCTAGAATTGTCATAAGCATGACATTCCTCAGAAGTTTTCTTGCGGAATTTTTCCGCCCCCAGAATTTTATGTAAAAAAACATGAAAAGCTCAAAAAGGCACAGGCCTGCGGAAATTGAACAGAACGGCATCATAAATGAAAAAACGACCGGAAACACAAAAGACAGACCACACAGAATTCTGTTCTCTGAAAAAAACACAAGCAGAACAGCAAAAACCACAACAACTGCAATAGAAAAAACAGGTAAACTTGCCGCAGCGTTGATTCCAGCCAGATATCCCTTTCCAGAAATCTCCTGGACCGCATTTTCCGCAGACTTTAATTCTTCCACCGGCACGTAAAAAATGTTGTTTTTCATTGACTTGTCATAGAAAAATCCCAGTCTGTCTGCTAAATATGTAGATTTTTCAAGATTTGATTTCGCAAGCGCTACTTCCGGGGAATTTTCATTCAGCAACAAGGGAATTTTCTGTTTTTCCCTTGAAATGATATTCCGGCAGCCATTTTCCTCAAGAATCTCGATGACATTTTTTTCAGGCAATTTGTCCGTAACAAAAACAATATCGTAACCTTTAAAAAATCTTGTGACCGGCATAATCCGGCAAAAATTCATCACAAAAAGAGATAAAATAATTATAAAAGACGGCGCGATATACTTTTTTAAAACAGGCATAGCAGTTTCTTAAAGGAATGAATACGCAAGACCAATGAATATGCCCAAAATACAGCCGAGCGTAACTTCCATCGGAGTATGTCCGTTCACTTCTTTAATTGACTTGTATTCAATCAGCTTATTCTCATCAAGTTTTTTTCCAATCTCGTTTATTTTTCTTGCCTGAATTCCGCTGGAACGACGGACACCAACCGCATCCCTTACCGTTACCATAAGAAAACACAGCGAAAGAATAAAAATATCAGAGCCAAGACCATTTCTGATTCCGATTGTAGTGCATAGAGAAGCGACCAACGCCGAATGACTGGAAGGAAGTCCTCCGGTTTTCCAGATAAGGCTTTCTGCAAGCTCATATATGCTATGAATTTTTCCATATAATATTGAAATTACGGTTTTCAAAAATTGAGCGCAAAACCAGCTTGAAATACTTGCAAGCATCACCGGATTCTGCAACAATTGTTTTATCTGCTCACTCAAAACATTCAGCATATTGCTTATTTTATCATTACAATTCTAAATTTACTAGTGGAATAAAAGAAAAATATCTGGACTAAACAGGCTAAATATTTTTTCTTGTGCCACAATAGTTTTATTCATATAATGAAAAAATGGAATTCAAGGAATTTACAGCAGGAAAAGATGACAATGACCGCAGGCTTGACAGAGTCATCCGAAAAATCGCGGAAAAAGAAAACCTTTCCGGATTGTACAAGGCAATCAGAAAAGGTCTTGTACGGCTGAACGGAAAAAAAACAGATGCGTCGGAACACATTTTTGAAGGCGACAAAATAAAGATTCCTGAATTTCTGCTCCAAAAAAAAGATGAAAATTCCGAACCGGAAAAAAATAAAAAACAGCCAGGCGAAAAATCTGAAAGCCAAAAAGCAAATTATGATTTTCAGATAATTTTCCAGAACGATGATTTTCTTGTGATAAACAAACCTTATGATGTTCCTGTCCATGGCGCAAAAAATTCCCTTGAAAAATCAGTCATCGAATTTTACAGAAACAATTTTCCGCATGAAAAGTCAATTTCATTCACGCCAGGCCCGCTCCACCGGCTTGACCGGAAAACAACAGGAATCATTGCATTTTCAATGAGCTTGAAAGGAGCAAGATGGTTCTCTGAAAACATTGCGAATCATTCAATAAAAAAAATCTATACAGCGGTGCTTCAGGGAAAAATTCCAGAACCGCAAAATTGGACAGATTTTATAACAAAGGAATACTCAGAAGAAAAAACATTCCAGACAGTAAAAATTTCCGGAAAAGCTGAAAGAACTGAAAAATCAGGAAATCACGGAAACACAGGAAATTTTCTTCTGGCAAAAACAAAAATCATTCCAATAAAATATTTTGAATATAAAAAAATCCCCTGCACGTTTGCAGAAATTGAAATTCAGACTGGCAGAACCCACCAGATCCGCGCGCAGTCCGCATTTCATGGTTTTCCACTTTTAGGCGACACTGCTTACGGCGGAACAAAAATCACGGCGGAACAGGATTTTTTTCTTCATGCAAAGACACTGATTTTCCCGGAAGAAAGAATTCCGGGGCTTCCAGAAAAACTTGAATCAAATCTTCCTTTTGCATTTGAAAAGTTTTGCAAAACTAACATGTTGAATATATAATTGAACTATGGGTAATATTTTTGAAGACATCGCCAGCACTTTTAAACCATGTACAGTTTTTGCCCTTGTCGGGGAAAGCGGAACAGGAAAAAGCTTCCGGGCAAAACTGATTGCGGAAAAATATGGAATTGACGCAATAATTGATGACGGACTTTTAATCCAGAACGATAAAATTCTCGCGGGACATTCCGCAAAACGTGAGAAAACTTATATGGGCGCGGTCCGGGTTGCGCTTTTTGATGATAAAGACCACCGCGACGAGGTTGCAAAAGCCTGGAAAAAAGCAAGAATCAAAAAACTGCTGATTCTTGGCACTTCAGAAAAAATGGTAATGAAAATCGCGACAAGACTTCAGCTTCCGCAGCCACAAAAAATCATCCACATTGAAGAAATTGCAAGCCGCGAAGAAATCGAGAAAGCCATAAAATCCCGACAGGTCGAGGGAAAGCACGTAATTCCTGTTCCATCTATTGAAATAAAACGGAATTACTCGCAGATTTTCTCAAATTCAATCAAGGTTTTCTTCCAGAAAAAAAATCTCTTCAAGAAAAACGACGGAAAACTTTTTGAAAAATCAATTGTCCAGCCGGAATTCTCAAAAAAAGGAAGAATTGAGATTTCAGAGGCGGCATTAACGCAGATGGTAATGCATTGCGTATCAGAATGTGAGCCGGCGGTGCGCGTGAACAAAATGACGATAAAGACAAATTCCCGCGGCTATAAAATAACGATTACAATCGATGTGCCTTTCGGAACACAACTTACAGGAAAAATCCACAACCTGCAGAAGTATATCATCGATAAAATTGAAAGCTACACAGGAATTCTTATTGAGGAAGTAAGCATCATCATCGACCGGATCACGGGAGCCGAATTTACAGAAACAAAAAAATCTTAAATTTCTTCAGGCTCTGTTTTGTTTTCAACATCAGCCTGTTGTGACGATTTTTTTGTCCGCTTTTTTGTCTTTTTTCTTTTTCCGGTAATCCCGATTTGCCCAAGGACTTCCCTTACCGCAAATTCCAGTTCAGTCCGCTGAGGATTCATCGGAAGAACAAAATTTCTACATTCGCGCCAAGTTTTCAGGTAAAGCTCACCGTATGCGGATTTATTCTCAATTTCTTTCTGCCAGTCTGTAAGGCTTAACACAAAATCCGAGATAAGAAAAACAAGCTTTTCACCAAGCCGCGCGTCCGGTTTTTCGTTTATAAGCTGATCCAGCTTCTGCATGTTCTTCATGTACGAAGCCTCGAACTTTTTGTTGTCATAAATCATTGCGGTTGCCGCTGGCTGAAGCGCCATGTAAAGATCTGTATCAAGAGCCTCCACCACAATCTGGGTGGCTCGCCCACTGTTCAGGATTTTCAGAAGCTCCTCCGTCAGCCTGGAAGGACTTACCGAGGACAAAAGACTCGCGCACTGGCGGATTTTTCTTCTGCAGGCAAAACTCATTTTTGAGCCGGTTTTCGCAGAATATTTTATCGCACGCAGCATACGAACAGGGTCTTCAACAAAAATCCGGTCAAGAGGAATAACAGGCTTCAGTATTTTTTTCTTTATATCCTTCATTCCTCCGACATAGTCAATAACCTGCTCCAGAATCGGGTCGTAATAAAGAGCGTTTATCGTAAAGTCACGGCGCTGAACATCCTCATCAATTGTTCCAAAATCATTTCCGACAGAACCATCGCAGATAGAGCGGAATGTGGTCACCTCAAAAATCTTTGTTCCAAAAATAACGTGGACAATCCGGAATCTTTTTCCAATTATCCGCGAATTTCTGAAAAGTCTTTTGATTTTTGAAGGCGTCGCATCCGTAACAATATCAAAATCCTTCGGTGTTTTTCCAACAATCAAATCGCGGACAGCACCACCGACAATATATGCGTGAAAACCTGAGTCTCTTAACCTGTCAATAATCTGGATGGCATCAAAATCAATTTTACTTTTAGGAATGCCATGTTCCTCTTTTGTATAGACAATCGCCTTTTTTACAGGCTTGCCGTTCTTATCAGTACCATAACGAATTAACACAATAGTCTGATATTATTACAGAGAAACATTTTTTTCAATCCAGTTAAAAATATCTGAAAGAATTTCATCGCTGTTTGCTTCATTCAGGATTTCGTGGCGGTCGCCTTCGTATATTTTTGAGGAAACATTTTTAACGCCGTTTTTCCTGTAGATTTCAAGGAGTTTTTCAATAGATTTTCCATAATTTCCAACAGGATCATCGCTGCCGTATACCGCAAGAACCGGAAGTTCAGCTGGAATCTTTTTCATGTTTGACGCCTTATGGATTTTTGAAAGTCCATGCGCAAGGTCGCGGAAAAAACTTACCGTTGAAACACCACCGCACCACGAGTCATTTTTATACATCATTCTGTTTGCAGGATTTTTGCTAAGCCATGACAAAGAGTCATTTTCCGCCTTGAACCGATTGTTATATGAACCGAACGCAAGGTTCTGGCAGAATTTTGACCTGCAGTTTTTTCCAAGGAAAAGGCAAGCCAAATTCACAAATATCTTGTCTTTCACCAAGCCCTTTCTTGGGCCGGAAGTTCCACAAAGAATGCAAGCTGAAATTTTATCACCGTGCTGTTCGATATAATTCTGCGCCACAAAAGAGCCGAATGAATGACCGAACAGAATCACTTTTTTGCCAGGGTAATCTTTTTTGACTTCATCAATTATCTCATCAAGATCGGAAGTCACTTTCTCAAAACCATTCTTGTCAGCAAGTTTTCCGAACATTCCAGTTTTATTGGCTTCCGCGTAATAAGCTGTTTTTCCGTGTCCCCGGTGGTCGTGCGCGCTGAAAAGGTATCCGTGTTCCGCGAATTCGCTTCCGACCCTATCGTAACGCAAAGCGTGCTCCTGCATTCCGTGGCTAAAGACCACAATCGCCTTGATATTTTCTTCATTCTCCGGAATCCATCTGTTTACTGAAATTTCTGTTCCATCAGACATTTTCTGCATGAATTTTTCTATCTGCATATCATTCCCGTCCTTTTTTATAATCTGAAAATTTGTTATTATTTTTTATCTTATGGAAACTATTATAACAGATAAAATGACATTTGGGGGAAATTGTTTAGCAAAAATAGGTGGAAAAGCTGTTTTTGTGCCATTTGCCATTCCCGGCGAAAAACTTGAAGTTGAAATAATCCAGGAAAAAAGAGACTACAGCTACGCAAAAATCGTGGACATCGTAGAAGCTTCGTCATTCCGGGTAAAACCTGTGTGTCCGCTGTACGAAAAATGCGGCGGCTGCAACATGATGCACATTGAGCCGGAATTCCAGCAGAAACTAAGAAAAGAAATCCTAAAGGACTGCATGGAACGGAACGGAATACATCTGGAAACTGATTCTATAGAAGTAATTTCAGGGAGCAACTTGAATTACAGATGCCGTTTCCAGCTGAATGACGGCGGATTCTGCGAACGGAATTCAAACCGCATAATTTTTGTGGAAAACTGCGCATGTGCGGTTCCAGAAATAAACAAATGGCTTTCAGACAACGGAATTTCCTCGCGGCCAAAAGGAAGATGCCACATTTTCGGCGCTGAGAACGTTATTTGCGAGGATGGAACAGAAGACGGCAAAGTTTTTGTTTCTCCTGAGGAAGAAAAAAACTTCACAGATTATTCCTCACTAAAAAAGAAAAACAAAAATATCCGTCAGGTAAAAAAACGATATTCCGGCACAACAATTTCTGAAAAAGACACTGTAAAAATCAAGATTTTGGACAAGGAAATCAGTTTTGATGTAAAAGGATTTTTCCAGTCAAATATTTCTGTCCTTGAAAAATCGATAAAAGCAATCTGTGGCGGACTTGCGGGAAATTCTGTTCTTGACATGTATTCAGGCTGCGGAACTTTCAGTGTTTTCCTTGCAGAGCATTTCAAGGATTTGACGCTCGTGGAACACAACCGCGACGCTCTTGTCTTTGCGGAAAAAAATCTTATGGGAATAAAGCATCAGTCAATCGGGCTTAGCGGAGCAAAATGGGCAGAATTCAACAAAAACGCATATTTTGACGCCGTGGTAATTGATCCACCAAGAAGCGGAATGGAGAAAGAAGTCCTGGAATGGCTATGCCGCTCTGAAGTTCCGCAGATCCGATCAGTATCGTGCGATCCGGCAACACATTCCCGCGACCTTGCCGCGCTGATAAAAGCTGGATACGTGCTGAAAAATCTTTATCTGCTGGATTTTTATCCGAACACAAGTCATATTGAAAGTCTTGCGGTCCTGGAAAAATAAACAAAAAAATGAAAAGCACGATTTTTTCCGCAGTAATTTTTTTTCTTGTCTCAGCAGTGTCATTTTCGCAGCAGAAAACCGAGCGGCTACAAAAACTTGGCACAGAAAATTCAAGCTGGACTTCTGTCATAAGCGGAAAAGCCATGTGCGAGCCAAAAAAGACTTCGTACGGCTTTGCGGTCCTTACAGACGGAAAAATGATTTCAGCCTGCACAGACAAAGGAACAAAACTTTGGGAAAGAGGAATTCCGGGGCGTCCAGAACCATATCTCACTGTTTTTTCAAGCGATTTTCTGCTGACTGTAAGCGACAAAACCTCGCTTTCTTTAATAAATCCAAGTGGACTTACGCTCTGGACAGTCAAAGTTCCTTTTGAAATCACAGAGAATCCATTTGTCGGGCGGGACTCAAGAATCATTGTGCGCGGAAAAAACAAAATCGCATGCTATGGCGTGAACGGAATCTGCAAATGGATTCTTGAGACACAGGAATTATGCGACACAGAACTTCTGGAACTAAACGACGGAACAATTCTTGCGCTTCTGGAGTCTGCAAAAAATGGAAAATCCGCAGGAATCCGCTTTTCACCATTCGGCAATATTATTGAAGAAATTTCTTTCACAGGAATAATACAATCTGCACTTTCATGTCCGGATGGAATTCTTCTTTCTTTTAATGGTGGCGGAGCCGGAATGTGCTCCGTGGAAAACGGAAAAACCTCAACAAAATGGACAATTCCATATTCTGACAGAGCTTTTTCAAACTCAAATGCTTCTGGCGGCTCAAAATTCGCGGCGCTCTCAAACCACAGGGCGGTGCTCGCTGTATGCGGTTCCGGAGCTGTAAAAACCAGGATTCTGGTTTTCAGCACTTATGACGGACGGGTTTCTGACTGGTTCAACGCAGACTGCTCATTCAATGAGTCAATATGTTTTACAGCAACTAGCGACGACAATATCTTTGTCTGCGACAAAAACAAAGGCTTCGTGCAGGCGACAAACGGCGATGTCTTATGGGGTGCGCTTCTTCCTGAAAAACCGGATATTTTCTCAAGCTGGAATTTCATGTCATTCACAAAAGAAAATTATCTTGTGCTCTGCAGCAACTCATGGGCAATGGCAGGATTCAGGACTCTATATAAAATCCAGAAAAAAAACACTGAAAGGCCAAAAAAACTGAATTACAACAATTTCTACAAAGACAGCTCAAAAGGACTGCACACAATCGAGCTGTCTGAAAAACTTCCCGAACGCTACATCGGAACAAACCGAAAGAAAGACTTGCAGAACGGAAGATATGGCGAAAAAGAGACAGAATATATTTCCGCGCTGATTTCACTTTGCAATGACTACAACAAGAAACTAATCCAAAGCAACAGTGGCGCACGCGTCGAGCAAAAAATGATTTATCTGCGCGACACAACAGGAATGCAGGATTTTTTCTCCCAGCTTGAACTTTTTGGAACGGACACATTTTCCCCATACCTAGCCTCTTTTATCAGGCTTGAGAAAGATGACGCAAACCTGCAGACGATTTTAAGAAGCGTCTCGGAATTCGGATATGATCCGGACGGTTCGATTCTGAATGCGATAGATATCCGATCACACAATATGCCGGCCGCAAAGTCAAGGAATTTCATACTTATATGCGATGCAGTCTACGAAATCTGCCGTTTCATGGGGCGGCCTGCGCTTTATTCCCACGGAATGGAGCTTTTGACAAAATTTCTTTATCCTCAATATGAAAGTTCCGTGCGGGATTATGCGCGAAATACACTAACAAAAATTGCGGGATTAAAAATTTAGTTATATAATAAAACGAATTGTTTTTCTGGAGGTTCTATGAAAGAACATAAGATTAATCTGTTGATTTTGCTTGCATTTGTTGCCGCAATTCCTCTTTTTGCCCAGAAAGTTGACGAAGAAGAATTGAAAAGCGCAGGCAATGACACAATTGTATTCATAAATTACACAGGTCCGCACTCAAAAATCGATTCCCTTGCAAGCATAAAGCAGCTTGGAACTGACCTTGGAACTGTTGTGGCAAAGGACACATCAAAAGCCACATCAGCAGGAAATTCCGCAAAATATTCAGTGGTCCACGCAATCGATCCTTCCGAGACCGGAAAACTTGACGCTGACATAATTTTCATCGGCGCAAATGCCACTGTTGACCATATTGACAACCTTAGGCATATAATCGCGTCCTATCTTGCGGCAGCCTATGGGTATTCAGAGAAAGACGCAGAGACGGTGGCCGTTTTTGTCACTGTATACAATGCAGTCTACCGGGGAAATTTTGACGCATATCAGAAAAAATATAAGAAAATCGTCCTTGACAACCTTACAGCCTCAAACTGCGGACTTTCAGTGAATTACACTGACTGGCCAGGAAAATCACAGATTGTCATTCCTCTTTTCGATGTGAAAGGCGGATTAAGCACGGTTGACACTTCCGTAATCAGCGACACTCAAGTTGTAAAAAGCATGCAGGAAGATGATGACAAGAATGTTGAAAACCGAAAAGAAATGGTTGACATAAAGGAGCGCGAAGCCGAAAACGCAAACCAGAAGGCTCAGAAAGCGCAGAAAACCGCTGTCCAGGAACAGAAAAAACTGACAGAAGAAAAACAGAAGACAGAGACTGCTCAAAAGGAAGCCGAGACTGCACAAAAGGAAGCTGAGGAAGCCCAGAAAAAGGCAGAAGAAAATCCTTACGACGCGGAAGCCTTAAAAGAAGCCGAGGAAAAGAAAAACGAAGCCCAGGAAAAACAGACTGCATACGAGGAACAAAAAACCGCCCAGGAAGAGCAGCAGGAAATCACAGACAATGCCGTGAAAGAAGCCGCCGAGCAGCAAGCAATCGCAGACAAAAAGACAAACGAAGCCCAGGAAGAACGGAAGACAATCGCAAAAGACCAGGCTGAGGTAATCAAAAAAGAAATCGAGAATGCAATTGCGCCATCGGTTTACGGAATTGAGCTAACAAATGATTCCTCAATGCTTTCAGGTCTTATAAAAGTGAACACCTCAACAGGTGAAATCATAAAATCCTCCCCTGTAACTTATATCCGAAACAGGACAATGTTCCAGGCCGGCGAAAATTTTGTCGCAGTCGCAGGAGAAAACAAAGGAAACGGAACTGTAAAACTTGTTCTCCTTTCACCTGACACAATGGAAATCATAAAGGAAAGCGATGAAACCGTCGCGGAAGATTCAGTTCTTGTACAGGACAGCGGTGAATATTACTGCATAATCCAGACAAGCAACGGCTATACGCTTGCAAAATACGACTCAGAGCTGAATTTAAAGCTAAAGTCAAATTCAAGCCTGAAACCTGCAACGCCAATAACTGTCGCAGGACAATACATTGTTGTCACCGGCGCGGATAAAACTGTAAAAGTCCTTAACAAGTCAGACTTGAATGAAATTTCCCCGCGAAGAAATTTCAGCGACAGCACAGCAGACGCAAAATAAAAAAATGATTTTTATCAGCCTCATCAAAAACTTCAAAAAGATTGAGGCTGTTTTTTCAGTTAGTTAAAACTAACTTTTTCTTCTATTATTTTAATTTTATGGGATAACTTTTTATTAACATAAAATTGAAAACATACTATACTTGAAGC
>ERZ808267.204-NODE-204-length-21799-cov-3.346900_pt1 | contig 21799 bp, 16 predicted proteins | sample MGYA00521241_ERZ808267 | MGnify/ENA primary metagenome ERZ808267 (study PRJEB31516, sample SAMN03275592) | gut metagenome | biome: mammalia-associated habitat; material: feces | host: Papio cynocephalus | place: Kenya | collected 2012-07-19 ...
TTCCAAATCAGGCGAGCACTGTTCCCTTCGTTATGGCCATTCCACAATCGACTTCGACACAAAACCTGGCAGCTCATATTCTGTCTCATGGCAACATGATAGTCTGAAGATGCAATGAAAAGCCGGGAAATATTCGTACTTTTGCAGTTTGCGAATCACTGACTATGGCAGAGTACGGAAACATTATAATAAAAGGTGCAAAGGTCAACAACCTTAAAGACATCACGGTTGAGATTCCAAGGAACAAACTTGTGGTAGTGACGGGAATCTCAGGTTCAGGAAAGTCGTCCTTGGCATTCGACACCCTTTTTGCGGAGGGGCAGAGGCGTTTTGCTGAGAGTCTATCATCGTACGCCCGTCAGTTCCTTGGCAGAATGAGCAAGCCGGATGTCGAATCAATTGAGGGGATCCCTCCGGCTATTGCCATTGAACAGAAAGTCAACGTCAAGAATCCTAGATCAACCGTTGCGACCACAACGGAAATTTACGACTACCTTCGCATCATCTTCGCTAGGATTGGTAGAACATATTCCCCTGTAAGCGGAAGAGAAGTCAAATGCCATAGCATCAATGATGTGATGGCCAGTATCTTAAGCGGTGATTCAAAGACTGCCTACATCCTTGCTGACCTTAATTGGGCAGGTAGGGAGGACAAGGTTGAGTTGATGCTTCGTCTGAAAGAGGAAGGCTATTCCCGTTTCTTCGGTGACGAAGGAATAATTCGCATCGAGGACATAATGAAGATGGCGGACAAAGGGGAGTATCCTGCTCATCTTGATCTGCTTATTGATCGTCTGAAACTTCCTGAGTTTAAGGATTGTCTGCCATATTCAGAAACAGGGGAGCCATGGTCGCAGAATGAGTGGGAGGATCTGCAGACAAGGCTCCGCTCCTCAATAGACACTGCATTCAGGGTGGGCGAAGGCAAACTCATTCTCCGTAAGGACAATTCGGTGGAGGAATATTCCAACCGCTTCGAATTGGACGGCATTACTTTCCGGCAGCCTGATGAATATCTCTTCTCATTTAACAGCCCTTTGGGTGCCTGTCCTGTCTGTGGTGGACTTGGAAAGATTATCGGTGTGAGTGAAGATCTGGTTATTCCGGACAAGACCAAAAGCATCTATGACGGGGCCATCGCCTGTTGGAAAGGCGAGTCCATGGGGTGGTTCAGAGATCATCTGATAAAAGTGGCTTCTCGTTACGGGATTCCTGTTTTCGAGCCGTACTGCAATCTATCTCAAAAGGTTAAGGACATAATCTGGGACGGTCACAGTGTCGAGGGGGATGACAATTCGATTGTAGGCATCAATGAGTTCTTCAAGTGGGTGGAAGCTAACCGCTACAAGATTCAGTACAAGTACATGCTCAGCCGTTTTTCTGGTCGAACCACCTGTCATGCGTGTCATGGCACAAGACTCAGACCTGAGGCTCTTTATGTCAAGGTCGGTGGAAAAACGATAGCTGAACTCCTAGACATGAATGTGGATGCTCTTCTTGATTTCTTTTCCTCTTTGAAGTTGACTGAATATGAGAACTCCATAGTCCGCAAGGCTGTCGAGGAGATTGTGTCTCGGCTTAAGTACATAAAGGACGTAGGCCTGTCTTATCTGACTCTCAGCCGTGCCTGCAACACTCTTTCCGGTGGAGAAAGCCAGAGAATCAATCTGGTGACTGCTTTGGGCAGTTCTCTTGTTGGGTCTATGTACATCCTTGACGAGCCGAGCATCGGCCTGCATCCTCGTGACACAGAAAGACTTATAGGAGTCTTGAGGAAATTGAGGGACATCGGTAACACTCTTGTCGTGGTCGAGCACGATGAGGAGATCATCCGGGCTGCCGATGTGCTGATTGACATGGGTCCCTATGCCGGAGTGAATGGAGGTGAGATTGTGTTCCAAGGAAAGATTAGTGACAAATTGCCTGATAAGGTGATGGCAAAGTCGCTAACTCTCCAGTACCTAACCAGTAAGAGGCAGAGATTCGTAAGGGAGAAGCACCCGTGGACATATTCAATTACTGTAGAGGGTGCGCAGGAACACAATCTTAAGAATATTGATGTGCAATTCCCGTTGGGCGTTCTGACTGTAGTTTCAGGAGTAAGCGGTAGCGGAAAGTCATCCCTTGTGGGGGACATCCTTTACCCGGCACTTTATCGCATGATCAATCAGACTGGAGACCTTCCGGGAATATTCAGAAAGATCTCTGGCAACACAGACCGCATCAAGAATGTTGAATATGTTGACCAGAATCCGATAGGCAAGAGTTCCCGTTCAAATGCCGTGACCTATCTTAAGGTCTATGATGACATTAGAAAGTTGCTGGCCGAGCAGCAGTATGCTAAGATAAACGGCTACACTCCGTCTTTCTTCTCGTTCAATCAGGACGGGGGACGTTGCCCGGAATGTCAGGGTGACGGATTTGTCCGCATCCCGATGCAGTTCATGGCCGATGTGACAATGGTTTGCGAGACGTGTGGTGGCAAACGGTTCAAGCCAGACATTCTGGAGGTTCGATTCAAGGGAAAGAACATAGACGACATCTTGAATATGAGTGTGGAAGAGGCTATAGCATTTTTTGGTTCTCAGCCTGAGGAACTTTCAAAGCAAATCGCGCGCAAGCTTCAACCTCTTGTGGATGTGGGACTTTCCTACATAAAGCTTGGTCAAAGTTCTTCTACTTTGTCTGGTGGCGAAAGTCAGAGAATCAAACTGGCTTGGTTCCTGTCCAAGAACGCGGAGGATCCTGCCAATGCGCGGAAAAAGATTCTGTTTCTGTTCGATGAGCCGACCACAGGACTGCATTTCTATGATGTGGAGAAATTGTTGAAAGCCTTCGATTTTCTAATCCGTAGCGGTCACACTGTGATTGTGGTGGAGCACAATCTAGATGTTATCAAGGCCGCAGACTGGGTGATTGACCTTGGCCCGGAGGCTGGTGATAATGGAGGTGAAGTTGTTTTCGCTGGCACACCAGAGGACATGATTAAGAATGGACGCTCATGGACAGCGAAGTACCTACGTGGTTAGCCAATGCTATATCACCGACTGATATTAAAATTTCCTTGACAGGGATATATCCTTGATTCTTTATCTATGGTCAGAAAAATCAAATTGGAAATTTTGGTAACGTGCAAAATTTTCAATTTGCTTTTTTTCTGACCGTTAGTTGACGAAAATCTTAAACTCGCGGTCACTTCGACAGGCTCAGTGACCACGAGCTAGTCCTTCCAGTAGAAAGTGATGTAGCTTTGAAGAGGTTTGCGCTTGTTCTCAGGCGGAAGCGTCATGAAATCCCCGTAGGAATCACGTAGTATTTTGTCGTAGCCGCTCCAGACATAAAACTCGCTGTCTTCGAAAGGCAATTTGACATATTCATTGATCTCATCGTCATTGAAGAACTCATCGGTCCCTGCGTCAGGACAGCAAAGCTGCGACCAATGTTTGCTTTCTGCGGGTGATACTAACGAGATCAATGTGTTCATGTCCTTGACAATGTCAGCTGGATCCCTTTTGATCAGCCTTGGGTGCATTCTTTTGAGTAGCCAAACCTTCAGCCTTTTCTTGATTGAAAGCCTAGAGGAAGAAAATGTGTGCACCTTGCGGATTCCAATGTTGAATTTCATGAGCAGCAACAAGGAATCATAAACCCTTCTGAATGTGTCCAAGTCGTCAGGAACTCGGTCAATCGGGAATATGTCAATCCACACTCCGACATCCTTCTTGACCCAAGGAATGCAACTTGATGCGATTGTCTTTTCGGTGTCAAAAACCCTCCCGAAAGCGATATAGCAGTCTGGAGTGTTACGGCTATCAATGAATGAATATTTATCTGAACGGTAGAGAGTTCTGAACCTTTCATAATCTTCCCTTGGCATCATGACATCAATGTCGTCATCCCAAGGGATGAACCCCTTATGACGCACGGCTCCCAGAAGTGTTCCGTAGCCTAGTGAATATCTTATCCCGTTCCTTTCGCAGAAGCCAGCCACATCCTTGAGAATCTCAAGGTTGAATGACTGCAACTCTTTAAGAGTAAGTTGTCTCATTGTTTAGCTTAGTTTGAAGACGTTTTTCCCGTTTATGTAGTTCTCTTGGATTTCAGTCATTTTCAGAATTTCATCCTTTGTCAGAAGATAGATGCTTTGACCAGGGTTGAGAATGTGTGAGATGAACTCTCTAATCTCGTACCTTAGGCCTTCTCCCATGAACGGGAAAAAACATTTCCTATTAAGGTTTTGATCTTCAAAGCGCTGTTCGAAGTAATCCGTCTTCCACCATGGAGCCGGGACATAGATGTAGCCCTTTGTTCCGGAAACAGTCATGTTGCCTTCTGTCTTGGCACCGAGTCCTACTTGAAAAGAGGCGGTCGCATTGTCGTAACGGAACACTGCTTTAGTGTAAATGTCAACATCATTCTTCATGATCGAATAGAAGTTGACGTTGCGAACCTCTCTGCCCAACAACTTGATGATCGGCAGGAGAGGGAAGCATGCATTTTCGTTCATGCTGCCACCGAATTTGTTGTGATCTAGTTTGGAAGAGCACTCATCAGTCAGAGTGGTGACAGACGCATTGATGTCCACAATTTTACCGATGACCCCTGATTTCAGCATCGTCACAAGATGCCTGAAAGCTGGACAGTAAGCAGTCTTGTGAGCAACCATCAAAGTCCTGTGATTGGATTCAGCGATAGAGTAAAGCTCCTTAGCTTCAGAAAGATGAAGGACGAAAGGCGTCTCGCAAAGGACGTCTTTCCCGGCCTCCAAAGCTTTTTTTACATACTCAAAATGAGTGTAGTGAGGAGAAGCAACATAGACTGCATCACAGTTTTCCAAAAGCTCCTCTAGATTATTGACCGCTTTTAAACCATATTTTGAACAAAAATCCGAGCACGCATCGAAGTCAGGGTTGTAAGCAGCGGTGACAACATTTCCGCTGACGAATTTTGCTTCTGGGATGAAACGCTTCGCTATACTGCCTGTCCCGATCACACCGATTCTGACTGAAATCTGCTCTTCTCTTAGCATTGTGCTTGAGATGCCTTGAGTACGAGGAAGATAGACTACCTCGCAGTACTCTTTAAGATAGTCAAAGTAGCCTTCCCAGTCGGAGCCAATAGCGAAAACATCCACATTGTACTTCTGGATGTCATCGATTTTTTGCCCTTTGTATTCCTCAATGATGACCTCGTCAGCGAATCCAGTTTCCTTGACAGCCTGTACCCGCTTCATAACACTGTCACGAGTGTTGAGTTTGCCGCGCTCAAGGTCGAAGTTGTCCGTAGTGACTCCGACTATCAACCAGTCACCCAACTCCTTGGCCCTGCGCAGCAGATTGATGTGTCCTTGATGGAGAACGTCAAACGTTCCGTAGGTAATCACTTTCCTCATCGGGCAGATTCTTCTTCGATTGTGTGGATGTGAAGCGCAAGTTCCCGAAGCTCATCATCGGATTGGATGCCCATGTGCGAGATTCGGTAGAAACCAGGCAGTGAACCAGGCATTATGAAAGTCTCGTAACGGTCGATGAGGCCTCTGAATATCCTGCGTTCCGCTGTGTCTTTGGTCTGTAGCGCAGTGATTGCCTGAGATGGAACTTCTGCCGGCATCGTCCATCCGTATTTCCGGCATTCCTCACGGAACACTTCTGCTCTGTGACGGACCTCGGAGATGTTGAAGGATTCTCCTCCTTGAGACTCTAGTTGCTTAAGTCTAGCATGGAGTTGGAGATAGATAAGAGTAGCTGGGCTGAATGGAGTCTGACCTCTTTGGAGGTTGGACAGATTGTCCTCAAAGTCCCAATAATAACCTCTGTGAGCATATTCATACCCCTCTAGCCTTTTGCTCAAGAAGATGATTGAAAGTCCCGGTGGAATGTTCAGACCTTTTTGGGTGCTGGTAATGCAGATGTCGATTCCGAGCGCATCCATGTTCAGTTCTTCCGCTAGAAATGTGCTGATGACATCAACTACTAGGGAGACATTGTGGCGGTGGCAGATTCCAGAAATCTTCTCAAGGTTGAAAAGTTGCCCCGTTGAGGTCTCGTGGTGCTGGCAGAGGAACACGTCCGGTCTCTCTGTCTCTATGGTTCTCTCCAATGCTTCATAGTCAATGTCTTTTGCGAACGGGACCTTGAAGTCGATCACAGGAACACCGTAATATTCACATAATGAGACCCATCGTTTGCCGAATGAGCCACCGTTGATAGCTATTGCTTTCTTCTTGGTGCTGACGTAGTTTTCCACGACAGCACTCATGGCACCTGTGCCAGAACCCGTGTAGATGATTGTCCTTCCGCCCTGACAATGAATGAGGTCTAGAAGGATGCTCTCTGATTCGAGATTGATTCTTGAGAACTCATCGGTCCTCATGTAAGGGATCGGCTGTGAGCCGATCGCAGCTATTTCTTTGTCCAGATCGCCTGGAAATACGTATGAATGCATATTCCGTTTGCTACAGATTCACAAATTTAACAAAAATCAATTATATTTGTAAATATCAGGCTATAATTTAGAAAAGTAATGCAAAAATTGTCACATAGGGAGATTCAACTTTATCTTCTGGACATTCTTAAGGTGGTGGATTCCTTTTGCGCAAAAGAGGGAATACGTTATTCTATTGCTTACGGAACGCTTCTAGGGGCGGTGCGCCACAAAGGGTTTATTCCGTGGGATGATGACATAGATTTATTGATGCCAAGGCCTGATTATGAGCGTTTTGTTGCATCGTTTGGCAAGGGAAATGGTTCTCGTTACCGTTGTCTTTGTCATAAGGAGGGAGCTAAAGGTGACCGTTTTGTCCATTTCTTCGCAAAGGTTGAGGACACTCACACCAAGAGCCTTCAGGGAAAAGGCTGTGATTATGATTTTGGCTTGAACATCGACATATTCCCGATGGATGGTAAACCGGAAGAGCCTGACATTCAGAGAAAAAGGGAACGTCGTCTAACTCATTGGTCCCACAGGCTCAACATCTGCGGAACGCGTTTTGATCTTTTAAATTTTCATCAACCATTGTTTTCCAAACTAGAAGCTCATGTGATGGGTGCTGAATATTGGTGGAAAAAGATTAATTCAGAGGTCTTGAAGTACCCTTATGAGACTTCCCGTCTTGCGGGAGCAGTCTCCGTCACCTACAATGGAACGAGGGAAATATTCGAAAAGAGCATGCTTGAGGAATATTCCGAAATTGAGTTCGAGGGCTGCTATTTTAAAGCATTCAGTCGTTGGGATGAATGGCTGACACAAGAATTTGGAGACTACATGATCTTGCCTCCTGAAAAAGACCGCAAAACGCACGACCTCACAGTTTTTCTTCTTGATAATTAATTCTATGGATGCAGTCATAACCTATGTCAATGGCCTTGACCCTGTTTGGAGGGAGGAATATTCCCGTGCTTTGAATATCCCTGCTTTGGACAAACGTTTCCGTGATTGGGGAACCTTGAAATACCTTCTCCGTGGCATAGAGACTTACATGCCGTTTGTCCGGAATGTTTATTTAGTCGTCTCTGGCAGGACCCAAGTCCCAGATTGGGCTTCCGAGCGCTTGAAGGTGGTGACTCATAAGGACATTATCCCGGAAAAGTTTCTGCCTACATTCAACAGCACAACCATTGAGATGTTCCTCCATAGGATTCCTGGACTGGACGAGCGATTCATCTATTTCAATGATGACATGTTCCCTGTTGCTCCAAGCAGTGAGGAAGATTATTTCCGTGACGGAAAGATTGTGATTGGTTTCTCGCGCCACCTTTTTGCTGGTGGAATGTACAAACGTCAGTGCCGTAACTCTGACCGCATGGCCAGAAAGGCGCTTGGCCTTGGTGAGAGTGTGCTGTTTGTTCGCCCTCAGCACATCTGTTCTCCCATGATTCGCAGTGCCAATGAAGAGGTTTTTGAAAAGATGAAAGAGCCCATTTTCGCGACTCTCTCGCAGGTCCGTACAATGGAGAACCTGAACCAATACCTATTCCTTGACTATCTTTTCCATCAAGGAAAGGCCATTCGGAAGCGCCTGTCCGGCAAATTCTTCTCCATAGCTACCTCTTCTGCTACTTCAATTGGAGAATATCTTCTTGAACCGTCTCGTAAACTAGTTTGCATCAATGATGTGCACCTGAAGGAGGAGGCTTATCTGTCGGAAAGGAAGATTCTGTTGGACTCTTTTGAGCGTGCGCTACCACTCAAATCGAGTTTCGAGAAATAGAGCTAGAAGATTCTTTGAAAAGCGAGTTCCATTTTTCCATCGTCTTGTCCAAAGTGAAATTTTCAGAACGGCTTTTGGATTCGGCTCCGAAGCGCTTCCTAAGTTCTTCGTTGGAGATGACACTGCATATTCCTTGTGCTAGGGTTGCTGTGTCCCCGACTTTTGCAAGGTAGCCGTTTGCCCCGATGGTGACAATCTCGGAAGGCCCCTTAGGACAATCGTAACTAACTATAGGTAAGCCTGCTGTCAGGGCCTCAAGAAGGATCATAGGGAATCCTTCGAATCGTGACGACATCACAAGGCATGAACTGTCAAGCAATTCCTTTAGCACATTGTCAGTGCTTCCTTCCAGTATTACTTTGTCCTTTAACCCTAAGTCCTCAATTTGGCCTTGCAATGCTTCCTTTAGGCTTCCCTTTCCGTAGATGTCGAGGATCCAGTCTGGATGCCTTTCATCTACGATTTTCCAAGCAGTGATGATATCTTTAAAATTCTTTTGGCTTTCCAATCTACCCACAGCGATGCACCGTTTCCGTGAGAGGGGAGAGACGTCCTTTGAGATAAACGAAAGAGGATTGTAGATTTGCTCAACGTCCGGCCTGACTTTTTCCCAGTCCTCCTTGTCAGCTTTAGTTAGGACAACGAAACGGTCTAGCTTTTTGACCGCATTCTCAAGACGCTTAGTCCTTAACATGGCATAGAGCCTTCCTATAGCGTTTGAGCCGTACTTCATAAGGAACTTCTCGTGGGAGAAATGAAATTCTCCAATCTTGATGCCACCATTCTTGCACCCTGTTAAGGCATAAATTCCATTGTCACAAACTGTTATCGTGATGTCTGGCCGAATCTTTCCTAGGAGAGAATCCAATCTTTTCTTGTACTTTCGGACGAAAATTCTGTCATTGACATTCAGATCGTGCCTAATGATGTTATCGCTGAGTTTGAAAAATTCCTTTCTGCCTTTTTGCCGGGCCGTGATAATGTGAACCTCGTAACCCAAGACATCGGCCAAATAATTGGCCTTGGTCGTGAGCACTCTTTCTATGCCTCCTGAGAGGTTAAGAGCGTGTATGCAATATGCAAGTCGCATCATTCTCGGATTTCGGTCGCAATTTACGAAGTTTATGCTTGATATCAAAACGTTTGAACAGAAGAATACTAGCTTACGCATTTCCCGCTGGCCTTGCACGCCATCTCGGATTAAGAGTAAAAGCAAGTTCGAAATTTGAGTGGATACTGCGGCAGAACACCGCGATGTGTTGTGATTGGATCCGTAAGGCAATGAAGGCCATTGGCGGGATTGAAGCGTAAAATCGGACTTGTCGGACTATCATCAGCTGGACAAAAACCTGAGACAAAGGTAGTTCGATAATGAAGTACTTCTTGGGGTCAAAAAGAAATATTACGAATATTTTTCTGTTTTTTATAGAATAGTGGCGAAATTGCGAAATAGATTGTAAATTTGATGCATCATAAAAAATATTTTTAGAGTTTTAGTTTTTTCTTTATGGGCATATTTAAAAGAATGAAGACGTTCTTTGGGAGAAACGGGCATGATTTCGTTCCTATTCTTGCGCAACAGACCGATTTCTTGAGCAAGACTTCATCGCTTTTGGTAGCAATGTTCGGAACTGATGATTTGGAACAGCGCTCTAGAATGGAGAAAGAGATCAAATCATGTGAAGCTCAAGGTGATGCCCTTCTTACTGAGTTCCATGAGATGCTTTCAGGGCTTCCGTTTGTTCAAGTCAATAAGTTGGACCTCCAAGCTGTTGCAATGGCTATGGACGACTGCTTGGATGTCATAAAAGACACTTCGAAGGCTGTCTTGATCTATCGTCCCGCCAAACTTGACGACCAACTTAAAGAATTGGCTCTGATGGCTCAGTCGCAGTCGGAAGTCATTCACGACACAATCCCGTTGCTTGTTGACCTAAAGAAGAATGTATCTTCAATTTCAATGGCTTGCGAGCGTGTTACAGAGTTGGAGCATGCTGCTGATGATGCCTACGAAGATTACATGGGGTACATTTTTACTAATGAAGAAGACACTCGTGAACTAATCAAGTATAAGAATCTAGCTGAGATGTTGGAGAATGCGACAGATGCTCACAAGAAAATTTCCGACAACATTCGTAAGCTGTTGCTCAATCATCTAGTTGATTAACTTTTGCTAGACTCATTACGGCTGTCAATTCGGCAGTGAATAATTAGGGGCTTAATAATTGTAAATGTCTTTGATTATCATTAAATTTGTAGGATAATCAGAGACATTTAGGATTTTTATGGCAATAGCAACTATTCTTAAAAAAGTGTTCGGCTCGAAGGCCGACAGGGATCTTAAGCAGATTAGGCCTGTCCTTAATAAGGTTTTGGAGGCCTATGGTCCTATTGATCAGCTCTCCAATGATGAACTGAGAGCTAAAACGGAGGAGTTGAAGGCGAAGTTACGTGACTGTGAGGCTCCTTTCGAGAAGAGGATTGCTGAGATCAAGGCCAAACTGAACGAGGATATTCCAGTACATGAAAAAGAGGAATTGGCAACCGAGTCTGATAAATTGGTGAAAGATGAGGATGCGGAGATTGAAAAGGTGTTGGAGGAGATTCTTCCTCAGGCTTTCGCGATCATGAAGTCAACAGCTCGAAGATTCAAGGAAAACCCTACCATTGAGGTGACGGCCAACGACTTCGACCGTTCGTTAAGCATCAATCATGATTTCGTCCACATTGAAGGTGATAAGGCCATCTATCAGAATCATTGGTTAGCCGGTGGAAACGAGGGACATGGTTCATTACGATGTCCAGTTGATTGGTGGTATAGTACTGCACCAAGGTAAGATCGCTGAGATGGCTACGGGAGAGGGTAAGACCCTTGTCGCAACTCTTCCAGTGTTCCTTAATGCCTTGGCCGGCAAGGGAGTACATGTCGTGACGGTCAATGACTACCTCTCCAAACGTGACTCTGAATGGATGGGACCTCTTTACATGTTCCATGGCCTTTCTGTAGATTGCATTGACAAGCATGAGCCTAACAGCGATGCCCGAAAGAGAGCCTACAACTGTGACATCACCTTCGGAACAAACAACGAGTTCGGTTTCGACTACCTTCGTGACAATATGGCAGTGAATATGACAGACCTCGTCCAGAGGAAACATCATTTTGCCATTGTCGATGAGGTTGACTCCGTACTCATTGATGATGCTCGTACTCCATTGATTATTTCTGGCCCTGTTGCCAAGGCTCAGGATGACGAGCAGTACATGGAATTCAGGCCTTACGTAGAGAATCTCTATCAAAAGCAGCGCGCTCTTGTGACTCAGGTTTTGAACGATGCCAAGAGGGCTATAGCCGCAGGTAAGGAGGATGAGGGAGGAATGCTTCTTCTCAGAGCCTATAAAGGTCTCCCTAAATACCAGCCACTCATTAAGTTCCTCAGCGAGCAAGGTATGAAGCAACTGATGCAGAAGGCTGAGAACTATTACATGCAAGACAACGAGCGCGAGATGCACGTGGTCACTGATGAACTGTATTTCGTGATCAGCGAGCAGCAGCATTCCGTTGACATGACCGACAAGGGACATGATTTGTTAGCAAATGCAGTCTCCAATCCTGACTTCTTCGTCCTTCCTGATGTTGGAAGCCAGATTGCTGAGATCCAGAAGAACACAGAGCTATCTGCTGAGGAGAAGCAGGAGAAGAAAGATGCCCTCATGGAGGACTATTCCCTTAAGAGTGAGCGTGTCCACACCGTCATCCAGCTCCTTAAGGCCTACGCTATGTTCCAGAAGGACGTTGATTACATCGTGATTGACAACAAGGTCAAGATTGTGGACGAGCAGACAGGTCGTATCATGGAAGGACGTCGTTGGAGCGATGGACTCCATCAGGCTGTCGAGGCAAAGGAGAATGTCAAGGTTGAAGCGGCTACTCAGACTTTTGCAACGGTTACTCTTCAGAACTATTTCAGAATGTACCATAAGTTGGCTGGTATGACAGGTACCGCTGAGACTGAGGCAGGTGAGTTTTGGTCAATCTACAAATTGGATGTTGTTGTCATCCCAACGAACCGTCCAGTCATCAGGGACGACCAAGATGACCTTATTTATAAGACGAAGAAAGCGAAATACACTGCTGTTATTAATAAGGTAGAGGAACTTATTTCGAAAGGTCGTCCAGTTCTCGTGGGTACTACAGATGTCGAGACTTCCGAACTCTTGAGCCGTATGCTTCGCATGAGGGGAATCAAGCACAATGTCCTCAATGCTAAGGAGCACGCGAGGGAGGCTGAGATCGTTGCTCAGGCCGGTCTGTCCAGTACTGTTACCATTGCCACGAACATGGCAGGTCGTGGTACCGACATCAAACTTTCTCCAGAGGTAAAGAAGGCTGGAGGTCTAGCAATCATCGGTACAGAAAGGCATGACAGCCGCCGTGTGGACCGCCAGCTCAGAGGTCGTGCCGGTCGTCAGGGAGACCCTGGCTCATCGGCATTCTATGTTTCTCTTGAGGACAAGTTGATGCGTCTGTTCGGTTCTGAGAGAATTGCGGGAGTAGTTGACAAGCTCGGAATGGCGGATGATGAGGCTTTGGTGAGCGGAATGCTCTCTAAGTCAATCGAGAACGCTCAAAGAAAAGTAGAGGAGAATAACTTCGGAATCCGTAAGAGACTCCTTGAATATGACGATGTGATGAACTACCAGCGTGAGGCTGTCTATGCTAGAAGGCGCAACGCTCTCTCAGGAGAAAGAATTGAGATTGATGTTCGGAACATGATGATCGACTCAGCTTCTATCATCGCAGGACGTGCTGAAGGGATGTCTTATCAGGATTTTGAGGAATATGTGATGGCTCAACTGTCTATCGACCTCGGATTTGATGAGAAATTCTACTCAAATGCTAAGGGTGATCAACTAACTGATGCACTTTGCAAGCAGATGCAAGCTGTCTATGAGCGTAGGATGAACACTCTCGCAGAGAAGGTCTATCCGTTCATCAAGATGATCTTCGAGAAGCAGGGCAACATGTACAAAAACATTGCTATTCCTATTTCCGATGGTCGTAAGATGCTGACCCTCAGCGTTGATCTTGAGAAAGCGTACAACACTCAAGGTAAGGAAATCGCCAAGGCTCTCAGCCGTTCAATCATTCTCTATCAGATTGATGAACACTGGAAGCAGCATCTTCGTGACATGGATGACCTTCGTCAGAGCGTGCAGAACGCTGCCTACGAGCAGAAAGATCCTCTTGTTGTGTACAAGTTGGAGAGCTACAACCTCTTCGCTACCATGCTTGAGGAACTAAACAAAGATGTCCTTTCATTCCTCCTTAGGGCTTTCGTCCCTCTCCGTGAAGATAGCGAGGCTCGTCCAGCACAGGCTCCTAGAAGTCAGGACATGAGCAACATGAGGACTCAACGCAACGATCTCTCTACCAACGGTGAACAGAAGGCGAGGACTCCTATCCATGTGGACAAGAAGATAGGTCGTAACGATCCATGTCCTTGTGGATCCGGCAAAAAATACAAGAATTGTCACGGTGCCGGTTTGGTATAATGGTTAGATAGTGATTAATAATATAGATTGCCTCACCACATGAGGCAATCTTTAAAATTTGATTTAAGATAGTATTATGGGTGCGAATTATGGTTCATCGGATTCTGCTAGTGTAAATGATATCAGCAGAATATCAGCCGGTTCGGTAATCAAAGGTGAGATTACATCTCCTAATGACATAAGAATTGATGGTACATTTGAAGGACGTATCTTCTCTCAAGCAAAGGTTGTTGTCGGTGAGAAAGCTGTCATCAAGGGTGACATCATCTGTAACAACGCTGACTTTTGGGGAAAGATTAACGGAAACTTCTTTGTAAAGGACACACTGACCCTTAAGGACACGTGCGTTGTGGATGGTGATCTTCACATCAGAAGACTTCAAGTTGAGCTTGATGCCAAGTTTAATGGCAACTGCAAGATGATCACTGAAGAAGAGTTTACCAAACTGACTTCTGGAAGCCGTCCAGGAATGTACGAAGTGCAATCTGCCACACCGAAGGAAGACGAGTTCACTGTCGGTTCTGGCAAGTCACCATTCTCAATCCCTTCAAATAACGAGATTCCGGAAGCTTAGTGAGTTTCCTCTAGAATGCAGTCGCCCGGAGCTTTGATGTTCTGGTCAAGAATAATCTCACCAACGGAGCCGTAGCGTATGAAACCGGTGCGTGGGTTCTTAATTGAAGGGACATGACCCTTGACTGTGGCTTTGACTGAGGAATATTCAAACGCAAGATCTGCGTCAACGCCCATTGTGCAATCCTCCAGAACAAGGTCATCGCAGTAGCACAGTGGCTGTGTTTCGGTGATGTGGCAGCGTACGAGGCAAAGGTTCTTTGAGTACCATGCGAGATATTCACCATTGATAACAGAATCAATGACGGTGACGTTTTCTGCTTCCCAGAAAGAATCCTTGGAGTTTAGGATGCAGTTTCTGATTTCTACGTTTTTTGCGTACTGAAAACTGTAGTTGCCATTCAGCTTGACATTGGACAGCTTGACATTCTCACAGTGCATGAACACATAGTCGGCTCTATCTATGATGGAGTCCTCAATTTCTATGTTCCGGCAATCCCAGAAAGTCTCTGTCCCGCCCGGAATCTGGACGTTCTTTAGCTTGATCCCGTCCATTCTTCGGAAAGTCTTCGGAGCATCAATAATTGTGTCATAAATCTCGCAATTCTTTGAATACCAAAGTCCTGAACGAGCTCCTACGGTGAGTAGGCTATCCTTTATGACGAATCCATTGCATTCCCAGAAAGGGTACTTGCCTTCGAACTGACAATGAACAGCGGTTATGTTGCTGGTCTCTTTAAGTGCTGATTCTCCTGCGTGGATTTTGACGTTTTCTAGATAAAGGTCGTGCTTGCAGTACAGCGGTCTCTCTCCACCGAATTCTTGGTTGATGATCTTTCCCATATCTTCAAGTAATCTTTAGTTTCATCCATTTCTCTCCGCGAAGTCTCCAGTAGAACAGTAGTCCGCGGACATTTAGCTCTATGCACATGGCAATCCAGTAGCCAACAAGCCCCATCCGAGGCGTCAAAATCAGTGCCAGTCCTATGCGGACCACCCACATGCTTCCGAAGTTTATCACACTTGGCACTAGCGTGTCGCCTCCACCAACGCAAGAACCGTAGCCTGCGATTGAGAATGCGTACAGAGTCTCAGCGAAGGCTTCAATTCTCAGCACTTTAGCCCCAAGTTCAATGACATTAGGATCTGAACTTAGAAGCATCATCAGATCGGTCGCAAAGATGAACATGAGAGCTCCCAATAATGTCATGATTCCAGCGGCCATCAGCATGGTGATCTGCGAGAAACGTTTGGCAACATCCCTACGTTTGGCTCCGAGGCTCTGTCCGACAAGAGTAGTGGCCGCTTCCTCAATGCCGTAACCTGGCATGTAGCAGAAACTCTCAGCAATGATGGCTAGTGAGTTGGCTGCTATAGAAATTGGGCCGAGAGGTGCCACAATGATGGTGCTCATGATGTGCGATCCCCTCATGATGATGTTCTGGAGCCACATCGGAGCAGTGATGCCCCAAGCGTTGCGCACAGTTTTGCGCTGAGGAACGAACGTACCTTGTTCTCCCTTGATATTCAATTCTTTGGAGCGCCTAAGAATATACCAGATTACGAATATTGAGGTGACGACCTGCGCAGCCCCCGTCCCCAACGCGGCTCCTGCCACTCCCATGTCATAGATGTAAATGAATATGTAGTTGAACACCACGTCAAGGGCGCACATCCCTGTGTACATAAGGCTAGGAATCTTCATGTTGCCGCTGGCTTGAAGCATCGAGTTTGCCGCCCAACCAACCGCGCCTATGGGAATGAACGCTGAATATATTAAAAAATATTCCGAGGCGTCTTCGTTTATCTCCGGAGTCCCGCCAAGCCAGTGGGGGAGTGCTCCGCTGATGCTCACACCAATCACAGCAAGAACAAGTCCGATGATGAAAACGGTGGTAAGCCCTTGCCTCATCACGGCTCTGGCACCCTTGAAATCCTGAGCTCCACAAAGATGGGCGATCTGGACTGAGAATCCGGAACTTGCTCCGGACTGGAATCCACCCATGATCCATGTCGTTGTGGCGACCAAACCTATTGATGCCGCCTGGTTTGCTCCAAGATGTCCGACCATTCCGGCATCAATGTACTGCATTAGTACAGAAGAAAATTGAGCTGCGATTGCTGGTAAACTCAGCAGAATCGTAAGTCGAATCTGCTGTCCGAGGGTCATCGGTTGCCCCTTCCGAATCATTCCAAGGAGTATGTCTTTCTGCCCTGATGCCATAAACAATGCAAAGATATTCACTAAATGGCATTTCACCAAGTTTATTCCACTGCTCCTATAGCGCTATTCACAGAGGTTTTTGTTGCGGTTATTGATAGAGAATATTCATGAATTTCTCAAATAATTTGTGTAGGTTTGCATTATGAAAGTTGCTGTGATTGGGGCCGGGGCAGCGGGGTGTTTCTGCGCCATTGAACTGAAACGGAGGATTCCATCCGCTTCGGTGGAGGTCTTTGAGGCGGGGCCGAAGGCTTTGGCAAAGGTGGCAATTACTGGGGGAGGGCGGTGCAATCTGACCAATTCTTTTGAAGGAATATCTTCTCTGTCAGAGGCTTATCCTCGCGGTGACAAGTTGATGAAGCGTCTTTTTCGCTCTTTTGACAACAACGACACATGGCGTTGGTTCGAGAATGAAGGCGTGCGACTTGTCCTTCAGAGTGATCATTGCGTTTTCCCCGCTTCACAGAACGCGATGGAGATTGTTAGTACTCTGCTTGCCCGGATGCGTCAGGAAGGAGTCGTGCTCCGCACAAATCATAAAGTCACAGGAATATTTCCACGCCCAGAAGGCGGCTACACGCTTTCTACTGAATTTTCCGGTAGACAGTCGCTTCGACAGGCTCAGCGGCCAGTTTGTTCAGCCCCTGAGCAAGTAAATCCGGTCCCTGAGCTTGTCGAAGGGCCGACACTCCCAAATTCTCAACGACAGCATAGACTCGATTATTCCGCAGACATCGTGATTGTCACCACCGGTGGCAGCCCGAAACTCTCAGTCTTAGGATTCCTAGACGCCTTGAATTTGGAAATCATCCCTCCTATCCCATCCCTTTTCACTTTCAACCTTCCCGACAGTCCTGTCCGAGAGTTGATGGGCACCGTGGTTGAGAATGCCAGCGCATCTCTGGCCGGGACGAAATTCAAGGCCAACGGTCCTCTTCTTATTACCCATTGGGGAATGAGCGGTCCTGCGATCTTGAAACTCTCCTCTTATGCGGCCCGCTATCTAGTTGACAATGAATATTCTGCCACTCTTTCCGTGAATTGGTTCGGGGAAGCAAGCGAGCTAGATGTCAGAAGCAGAATCCAGTCACTGTCCAATGCCAATCCACAGAAATTAATACTCAACACTCATCCATCAGAATTGCCTTCTAGACTTTGGAACTACTTGATTTCCAAGTGCGGCATCCGGGAAGATGCCCGCTGGGCTGAACTTGGCTCAAAAGGTATGAATCGTCTTGTGAACACCGTGAGTAACGATGAGTACCAAGTTCGCGGAAAGAGCCGTTTCAAGGAGGAGTTCGTTACCTGTGGTGGTGTAGCCTTGTCCAACATTAACCTCAGCACACTTGAATGCAAGACTCATCCGGGCCTCTATTTCGCTGGCGAAGTCCTTGATGTTGACGCGATTACTGGAGGATTTAATCTGCAAGCAGCGTGGTCAATGGGCTATGTCATCGCCCAGTCCATTTCAACAAAATAATGGTTGGCCACAGAGTTTGTCAAAACGTGCCAACCATATTGGTGAATCAATGATGCACAGGTCACTGAGCTTGTCGAAGTGACCTGTGCTCAATTTGCAAGTCTTGCGGAAGGTTATTCAGAATATTCCGCGAAATCTGATTTCGAAGCTCCACAGACCGGACATTTCCAGTCCTTCGGGATGTCTTTGAACGGGGTTCCGGGCTTTATGCCACCGTCTGGATCACCTTCCGCTGGATCATAGATCCAACCACAGCGCAGGCATTCGTACTTTTTTGAGTCACTTGCCATAACAGTTATAGTTTTAGTGCAACATTATGGTGCGCCACCGCAGCGCACCAACATCGGAACCCTGCAATAACTATTCCATCAATTTCTTGTACTTGAACCTCTTAGGCTCTGTGTTGCCGAGGCGTGCCTTGCGGTTCTCCTCGTACTCAGCGTAGTTGCCCTCGAAGAACACCACGTTGGAATCACCCTCGTAGGCGAGGATGTGAGTGGCGATCCTGTCTAGGAACCAACGGTCGTGGCTGATCACCACGGCACAGCCCGCAAAGTTCTCAAGACCGTCCTCCAGAGCACGGATCGTGTTCACATCCACATCGTTCGTAGGCTCATCCAGAAGCAAGACGTTGCCCTCATCCTTGAGAGTCAGCGCAAGGTGCAGCCTGTTCCTTTCACCTCCTGAAAGCACTCCGCAGAGTTTCTCCTGATCGGAGCCGCTGAAATTGAATCTGGACACCCATGCGCGGGCGTTGATGTCCTTGTTGCCAAGGCGCACCCACTCGGAGTTGCCGGCTATGGTCTCGAACACGGTCTTGTCCGGGTCGATGCTCCTGTGTTGTTGGTCCACGTAAGAGATCTTCACTGTCTCTCCGATGTCAATTGAGCCGGTGTCCGGTTTCTCGATTCCCATAATGAGTCTGAACAGAGTAGTTTTTCCAGCTCCATTAGGACCGATGACACCCACGATTCCGGCAGGCGGAAGGGCGAACGAAAGATGCTCGAAGAGAACCTTGTTCCCGTAGGCTTTGGACACGTCCTTGAATTCGATGACCTTGTTGCCGAGGCGCGGTCCGTTCGGAATGTATATTTCCAGATTAGCCTCTTTCTCCTTAGAATCGGCTGCGGCCAGTTTCTCGTAGGCTCCAAGACGAGCCTTCTGCTTGGCCTGACGGGCTTTAGGGGCCATGCGCACCCACTCCAACTCGTGCTGGAGGGTCTTGCGACGCTTGCTCTCCTGTTTCTCCTCCATCTCAAGCCTCTTGGTCTTCTGCTCCAGCCATGAGCTGTAGTTGCCCTTCCACGGAATGCCTTCGCCTCTGTCAAGCTCAAGAATCCATCCGGCCACGTTGTCGAGGAAGTAACGGTCGTGGGTCACGGCGATGACCGTGCCCTTGTACTGACGCAGGTGCGCCTCCAGCCACTGGATGCTTTCAGTGTCAAGGTGGTTGGTAGGCTCGTCCAGAAGCAGCACGTCCGGCTCTCGGAGAAGCAGACGACAGAGAGCCACACGGCGGCGCTCGCCACCAGAAAGAGTGGAGATCTTAGCGTCTGATGGAGGGCAGTTCAGAGCGTCCATCGCCCTTTCAAGTTTTGCGTCGATCTCCCATCCGCCCAGATGCTCGATTTTTTCGGACAGCTCGCCCTGACGCTCGATGAGCGCGTTCATCTGGTCGTCGTCCATCGGCTCCATGAACTTGAGAGAGATCTCGTTATATTCATTGAGCACATCCATCACCTCCTGCACGCCTTCCTGCACGACCTCTAGCACAGTCTTGTCAGGATCCATTTGCGGCTCCTGCTCTAGGTAGCCCACTGAATAGCCCGGTGCCCAGACCACCTCGCCCCTGTAGGATTTCTCAACACCGGCGATGATCTTCATCAGGGTCGATTTACCGGAGCCGTTCAGACCGATGATGCCTATTTTTGCTCCGTAGAAGAATGAAAGGTAGATGTCTTTCAGAATAACCTTGTTGTTGTGCGGGAGAACCTTTCCCACACCGTTCATTGAAAATATTATCTTTTCGTCCGCCATTTTGTTGGTAGATGTTTTAATTGTTGTCTATGAATATGTAAGTGTCACTCCCGGCCGCCAAAACTGCATCCTCGGCGTCGGCCAGACGTTTGAATGTCAATAGCTTCCTCCTCCGATGAACCCTCTAATCAGCGATGTCGGTGGGATCTCCTTGTCCGAAACTGGCACGAAGTAGTGCAGAAACTTCAGCAGTCTGTGCGCCTCGCTGTACTCCGGACAGTTCTTCGGCACGGTCGCCAGAATCCTCTCCGCATGGGTGCGCAGCACCGCGAACTCCACTAGATAGGCCGAGTTGAACAGCACGTCAGCATTCTCCTGGAAAGGATAGATCCATTTGACCTCAGCTCTTCGCACGTTTGGCCAGTTTGAGATTGACTCACGAGCCGTGAACGCTCCTTTGAGATAGTCCCTCACAATTCTTCGCAACAGACGGTTGTCACTCGTCGGAATACAGTTGTGGCAATCCAGCGAGATGGAGGTGATGGTGTTTATGAATATCCTGAACTTTTCCTTCTCAGGGACCTTTTCCGTGAGGCGAGGGTTCAAGGCGTGCAACCCCTCGATTAGCAGCACGGACCTTTCGCCAAGCTTTAGATTCTTGCCGTTAAATTCTCTACGACCTGTGACGAAGTTATATTCAGGAACTTCAACTTCCTCTCCATTAAGAAGTTTGACAAGGTCTTTCTGGAGATATTCATGATCCACGGTGTCGAAGTTGTCGAAGTCGTAGCTTCCGTCAGGGAGTTTCGGGGTGTCAACACGATTGACGAAATAGTCGTCAGTCGAGAATGAAATCGGGTGCAGCCCACAGGCTTTCAGTTGGACGCTGAGCCTTTTGCAGACAGTACTCTTTCCGCTGCTGCTCGGCCCCGTGATGAGCACCAGTTTCACCGGATTTTCAGGGTCGTTGTGCCGTCTCTCAATCTCCTCAGCGATCTGGACTATCTTCTTCTCCTGCAATGCCTCGGAGATCTGGATGAGGTCTGATGCGTTACCCTTGAGAATCGACTCGTTGACGTCTCCGACATTGGAAAGCCCCATTATCCAGTTCCATTTGTGCGTCTCCGCGAACACCTCGAATGTCTTAGGCTGCTCGTGAAGCGGGGCCAGATCCTCTGGATGGTGACGGTCAGGGACACGCAGCAATATTCCCCCGTGGCAGAGCTTCACACCGAATGTCTTGAGGTAGCCGGTGCTCGGAACGAGCTCATCGTAGTAGTAGTCAGTCACATCGCCAAGCGAGTAGCAGGTGATGTAAACCTCACCGCACGTCTCCAGCAGTTTCACCTTGTCGAGGTCTCCTGATTCCTTGAATATTTTGATAGCCTCCTCGATCTGGAGTTCCTTGCGCCTGAAAGGAATATTCTCGATCACGAGTTCCCTCATCCTCACTCCGATCGCCTCCACGTCCTCTTCTGTGAGGAAAGATCCATCGTTCTTGAAGACTGAGCAGAAATAGCCTTTGGAGATCGGCCTGCGGATTGTCATCCTGCTTTCCGGGAACAGATCCCTTGTGGCCTTGTACAGAAGGAAGCAGAGCGAGCGGCTGTAGAAACTGCGTCCGATGTAGGTGCGATAGTCCAAAAACTCCACGTCACGGTTGTGGAAAACCCTGAATCTTAACCCCTCCGCTACATTGTTCACCTTGGCGGCTAGTATGTCATACGGTTTGTCGAACTCGAATGCCGGAGCGATGTCCAGCAGGGGAGTCCCTTCAAGGAAC
>ERZ808267.205-NODE-205-length-21719-cov-3.544913_pt1 | contig 21719 bp, 18 predicted proteins | sample MGYA00521241_ERZ808267 | MGnify/ENA primary metagenome ERZ808267 (study PRJEB31516, sample SAMN03275592) | gut metagenome | biome: mammalia-associated habitat; material: feces | host: Papio cynocephalus | place: Kenya | collected 2012-07-19 ...
GAACCTGCACGCAATATCGGCATTGTAAACGTAAAAAACGAAAAGAAACGCATGCGATCCAAAAGAAACAGAAATATTTTTCTTTATTTACGATTCTGATACATCAAGACCACTGGTACAAATCTCCTCCTTCTCCAACTTGCCAGATTTCCCAATCATCCATTCTTGGGGACGATTGGTAATCCGGGAATATTCATTATCTTTGGTGAATGGACATCAAATGGTTGGCTATATGGAGGTAAAAAGGATAAGGTACCCGATCGGGGTGCAGACTTTCAGAGATATTGTCGAGGGAGGATACCTTTACATCGACAAGACGGGTATTGTTCACGACTTGGCGGAGACATACAAGTACGTGTTCCTGAGCAGACCGCGGCGTTTCGGAAAATCGCTGCTGTCCTCCACGTTCCACAGCTACTTTGCCGGGGAGAAAGAACTATTCGAGGGTCTGGAGGCGGGGCGGCACAAGAAGGAGTGGACTCGACATCCGGTGTTCCATTTCGACATGTCAACAGCGAAGCATCTTAATGAGGAGCAGCTACAAAGGACACTGTCCTACAAGTTATCCGAATACGAGAATGAACTGAGTGCGGATTACGGCATCGCGGAGGATGACATCAACGCACGGTTTGAGCGACTTGTCAAAGCGGCTGTCCGGAAGACCAGCGAGAAGGCGGTCATAATCATTGATGAATATGACGCCCCGTTGCTGGATGTGATGAACGACAAGGAGAGACTAACTCCTATGCGTCAGATAATGAGGAACTTCTATAGTCCCATCAAGAGCCTTGACCCTTACCTTAGGTTCGTGTTCATCACGGGGATAAACAAATTCGCCCAGCTCAGCATATTCAGCGAGTTGAACAACCTTCAGAACATTTCTATGATGCCAAGGTACTCCGCTATCTGCGGCATCACACAGTCCGAACTGGAAAGGGACATGAAGGAGTCTGTGCGCAACCTTGCCTACAGCAAGGGCATCTCCTACGACAACGCATTGCAGCAGCTCAAGAACAACTACGATGGCTACCACTTCTGCCACGGGTCCGAGGACATCTACAACCCGTTCAGTCTGATCAAATGCCTTGACGCCCATGAGTTCGGCTCCTATTGGTTCGAGACAGGCACCCCGACATTCCTCATGGAAAGGCTACAGAAGAATCCTATGGACGAGACAAAACTGGACAAAATGACAGAAATCGCACAGAGCGACTTCGACATCTCTCCGGAGCTGACGGAAGACACCCTTCCGATGCTGTACCAAACGGGTTATCTTACAATCAAAGGTTACAACAGGGAAGATCAATCCTACACTCTTGGCTACCCGAATAGGGAGGTTCGGGAAGGTTTCTTGAGAGGTCTTCTTGCCAACTATAAAAGTTCTGAGGGTATGAGCGCATCTTTTGTGCTGAAGTTCAACAAGGCCCTGAAAGACAAAGATGTGAACGGAGCCCTTGAACTCCTTCAAGCCTTCATAGCCGGCATCCCTTACGACTTGGAGAACAAGACCGAGAGGCACTACCAGACAATCATCTACCTTGTCTTCTCGCTGCTGGGCTACTACACCCAGACCGAGGTCAAGTCGGCTGTCGGACGCGCGGACGCTGTCTGCAGGACAAAGGACTCCACATACGTCTTCGAGTTCAAGGTGGACGGTTCAGCTGATGACGCATTGAGGCAGATTGACGGCAAAGGCTATATGATCCCGTATAAGAAAGAAGGCCGGTGCGTCAAGGTGGGGGTGAACATCTCATCAGCCACAAGGACGCTGGACTCATGGAAGGTTTCCGAGGAGTAATTGATTTACCCTATAAAAAAGGAGGACGGCCAAACTGACCGTCCTCTTCGACATCAATGAATTAATTGATTACTGCTGGTCGGAATCCCACCAGACGTTGATTGTCCAGGCATCCTCAGCAGCGTTCCACTGGTCACGAGTCATATCCGCGCCTGGCACCTGATTGCCGATGGCCTGAAGATTCTTGGAATTATAGTTCATTTCATGCGAGCACTGAATCCAGCGGCGGAATTGCTTCCCGTCAGGAATAGCCTGCGTCGCTTTTACAACCTGCGAGTGGTAGGCAGGGATCTTCCATCCAAGGAAATATTCCGGGTTGAAGTCGTAACGACGCATATCATTCCAGATTTCAACCGAGAAATGAAGAGCGATACGCTTCTGGGTCAAAATCTTGCCAAGGGTAAGCTCACCCGGAGTTCCAATGCCTTTTGCAAGGAAATTATCAATCTCACTTTGCTCCATAGGTCTGAACGAAGGGCAATCAGCAAGATTCTGATCACCGCTGACCCAAGACTGAAGGGACACATTCATCAGTTCCATACTTGCTTTGATTCCCTCCTTGTAAGCAGCGTATGCCCCGGATTGATCGCCTTTCTTGAAAAGGACCTCAGCCTTGATGAAGCAAGCCTCTGAATATGTTCCGATATAGGTCGGAGAAGACACTCTCGTATAAAAAGAGCCTGACTCTTTAGAAGCATCAAAATCGTTGTTTCTTCTATAAAGAAGGTCAGAAGCGGCCGCATAACCCTTTGATGTGCTGGTACACTCTACATAAACTGTATCTCCCAGTCTTGATGGCTCGTCAGAATCAATCCACCAACCTGATTTCTTTCCGCCATAGTCAGCCCTGAGCGGACCACCTTGGAAATTAGGACAGGCATCTGATGTCATGTCAACACCAAGAGAGCGTCTCCAATCGCCATCCCATTTAATATCTTTGACCGTCTTGTCTGATTTCTTTGACAGCGCCCAAGGAATGATTCTGTCAGCGCGAGGATCCTCTACACCATAACCAGCGAAATTGGTAAGGTTGTCATAGAGCATCTTCGTCACCATATAACCGCCATTCATTCCACAGACAGAGTATAACGGAGAGTAATCAACCGGCTCGTCCCAACCAAGATTGTCGTGTGTCGCGCTGTTGTCATCAGTGTGCCATACAACTGTATTGTCAGAATTGCTCTGCGGTCCTTTGGCAAGAGCCGCGAGTATCGCATCTACATCGTATTTACCCTCGCTGTAGCTTCCAGCCTGTTTTTTAGAGAGCTTCACACAGTAGCGCGCCTTTAGCAAGTTGCCAAGCTTGATCCACTTGTCGACATCACCATTGTTCCAGGAATCGCCTTCCGACAAAGCAGGAAGAGCTGAACCCTGCGGCTTTGCAAGAAGTTCCAGCCCCTCATCAATGTCTTTCAGGCATCCGAGATAGATAGTCTTTCCATTGTCATATTCCGGAAGGGCATACTGACCGCAAGCCTGAGTGTATGGCATCTCTCCATAGATGTCAGTCATCAACATAAAGCCGTAGGCATTGATGATTTTGGCGGCTCCCGCATAGTGCCACGCCTCAGCGTTCATCGCTTTCTGGTACATATCATCCACGTTGCAGGCAGCACCGCAGAACCACCACTGGTAAGGAGTCGTCACAACACTTGATGTCGGATACCACAGGGACATATTCCAATATGTGCCTCCTCCATAATATCTTGTCCAGTCCCCCATCGACATACTTGAACGCCATGCCGCGAACTGAGTCGCACTGTTTGTGTAAAACTCAATATGAGCCAAACGGGATTGATAAGGGGCCGTGTCACTTGTCGGATTCTCCGGATCCTCATTGACGTTCAGCCAATTCTCGCAGGACGATAGAGTCAGCCCGGCAAGGCAGGCTCCGCTCAATATAATAGTATTTAATATTTTCATAATTGTCTGGGTAATATTAGAATGTCAGATTAACGCCAAATGTCATTCCAGCGGTGGAAGGGACTCCGCAGTAGTCGAATCCAACAGATGATGATCCTCCGACTCCAGCGCCGGCTGCGGCTACTTCAGGGTCGCCATTGTAATTTGTAATCAAAAGCAGATTGTTGGCAGATGCCGAGACACTGGCTCTTTTGATGAAGCCTACCCTCTTAAGAATGGTTTGTGGCAGTTCATAACTAAGAGAGACCGAACGAAGCCTTAGCAGGTTAACCTTCGTGATGTAATTAGCTGCCTCGACAGTGTAATAGTTCGTGTAGTAGTTCTTTATGATATTGTAGCCACTCATCTCGTTACCGTTGAAAACATAGGTCTTGTCAGCCTCCCAAGTGTTGCTGACAGGCTCACCCTCACTGTTGACTCCAGTAATTGTCAATGACTGGTTCCTGATGTCCCCGGAGAACTTGCTAGTTCCGTTGACATCCATCGCATACTGGGTACCGTTCACAACGTCACCGCCAACTCTAAACTCCCACAACATATTGAATGATAGGTTCTTCCATGTCAAAGTGTTGTTTAGACCACCAGTGAATTTAGGTTCACGGTTTCCAACCTCAAACAACGTCTTATTGTCGTATGTAGGCATCCCGTTCTTGTCCAGAATGACATTGCCGTTGTCGTCTCTATACCATCTCTTACCAGCGATGGCCATAAAGTTGCCGTTATTGAATGATGCGGCCTGCATCCCTGCATACTGAACATCAGTAACATACATCACATCAAGACCTTGTGGAAGGTTGCCGAGCGTACCGCGGTTTCCGGCCATATTCAAGCCGACATCCCATCTGAAGTCCCTCGTCTCGATCGGAATACCGGAAACAGTAAGCTCCATACCTTTATTATAGACATTTCCAGCGTTCATAGAGAAGAAGATATATCCAGTTGACTGAGGACCGCGAGGGCTTAGAATCTGGTCGTATGAGTCATTGGTGTAGTAAGCGTAGTCAAAACGCAGCCTGTTGTTCAGGAAACTCATCTCAAGACCGATTTCCGTTGACTTTGTCATCTCTGGCCGCAGGATAGGATTTCCCTTTGACCAAGAATTGCCGACTCCAACCTTGCCGCCAAGATAAACACCGGTAGGCCAAAGTGTAGTGGCAGTCTCATAAGGATTCGTGTCCTTGCCCACCTTCGCCCAAGACACACGGAGTTTACCATAAGACAAGGCCGTGTTCTTTGGAAGCAATTCTGTAAACACAAATGAACCGCTTACCGAAGGGTAAAAATAAGAACGATTCTCCTTTGGAAGAGTTGAAGTCCAGTCATTACGTCCTGTAACTGTCAAGAAAAGCATATTCTTCCATGATGCCCGGAACTCTCCGAAGACACCTGCAAGCCTTTTCAGCGAAGCAGCGTGCTTGAACTGTTTGTTGTTCGTCGTCGTGTTGGCATAAGAGAAGAAGTCCGGTACCGAAAAGTTCCACGCCATCTTGTAGTTGCTGTCAGTCTTGGTGTCATCAAGCTGTGCTCCCAAAAGCAGATTCAAATCGAAATCGCCGAACTGTTTGTTCATATTCGAGATAAAGTTGTGGGAGAGGTATCTGAAATGCGAGGTATTGTCACTCATCATACCTTTCTGCCAAACCTGTTTGATGGCCCCGTTGGCAGCTATTCTGTTGGATGCCGTCTGAGTATAAGAGTCCACACCTGCCTTGTACTGAACATACCACCACTTCGCTATGTCGGCCTTGACACTGACGCTGCCAGTGAAACGCTCGACATTATCGTACATGTGGTTTTTGTTCACAAGCCAATAAGGGTTGTCCCTCTCCTCCCAAGGATCAAGCCTGTTGTCAAACATACGATAACGTGTGCCATCATCGTTCAGATAGTGCTTCATATCGTCAAAAGGTGACCAATTGTAGACAGCGTAAAGAGCACCCGTACCTGAAGAACCGTAAAGTGCGGCTCCTGTCAGAGTCCTGTCCGTATGAGCGTCAGAATACGCAGCACTGGCGTTGAACGTGAAAACACCCACTCTTTGTTCTCCATTGAATCTGAATGAATACTTGGTGTAACCAGTGTTAGGGACTATACCGTTCTGATCATAATAGGAACCGGAAAGGTAGAAATTACTGTTCTTGGTACCACCGGATATGCTGAGACTTTCGTCAAGGATTGTACCTCCCTGGAAGAAATCCCCTATGTTATCATAGGTCTGGGCGCTTGACCTTTCTCCCCACGAGGTGTAGGCGAAGTCATTGAAAGTCGTCCCCGTATACTTCTTCGAGGCATCGTAGTTATCCTGCATATAACCTCTTGTATATTCCTTTTGAACCTTAGGCAGATTGGTCGCCCAGGAAGTGGACAGTTTGGAGTTAAGGTTCACTTCAATCCTGCCGTCCTTTCCTTTCTTTGTGGTGATGAGGACCACACCGTTTGCAGCGCGCGATCCGTAAAGAGCGGAAGCTGCCGGTCCTTTGAGGATTGACATGCTCTCGATGTCCTCCGGATTGATGTCCATCACACGGTTGGAGGACGTGGTGGCTGATCTCATACTGCCGTCGAACGCGGAATTTCCAACAACGTTTGTAGAGTTGTCGTAGATGATTCCGTCAACCACGAACAACGGTTGGTTATCTTTGCCCTCAGATCCGGAAGTTCCGCCACGAAGGATGATCTGAGCTCCGGATCCGGCCGCGCCGGATGACTGGGTGATGTTCACACCGGCAATCTTGCCGGACAGAGAGCTGATCGCGTTGGCGGTCTTGTTCTTCATGAGCTCGGAGGCGTTGATGTCCTCCACAGCGTAACCGAGGGACTTCCTTTCCCTCTTGATACCAAGGGCTGTTACCACGGATTCATCTAGAAGCTCGTTGTCCTCAGCGATGGTGACATTGAGTGGCTGGCCTTCATAGACAACCTCTACAGTCTTGTAACCGATGCTAGAAAATACAATAGTGGCACCATGAGCCACATCTGAAATGGAGAATGTACCATCAGCGTTGGTCAAGGTACCATTCGTTGTACCTTTCACCATCACACCGATGCCGACCGCGCCTTGGCCGGAAGCGTCAACGACCTTTCCGGTTACAGTGCGGTTCTGTTGCTGGGAAGCGGTAGCCTCCGAGTCCGAACCAACCTTTGACTCAACGGCTTGCGCTGTCGTTCCTGCAAGGAAAGACCCCGCAAGAATCATCGCGATAAAGGCGTTCGTTCTGTAAGTGCGATTCTTTTTCATTGAAAAAAAGGGTTTTGTATAAAAGTGTTAAATCGTTATCTTGCGGCAAGATAAAAATAATCCAGAAATTAAACAAAGAAAATATCTTTTTTATAATTAATCGTCTAACATTGTACTACATCAACAAGCAATTTTTGTTAATGTGCGTCTTTAACAAAATTTAGATCAAGTCAAAACAGATTCTTATTCTTCCAATGGAATTGCTTATCTTTGTAAAATACTATTAATTGGCTACTGAATATGTTCGATAATTTACAGGAGAGACTTGAGAGATCCTTCAAGATTCTGAAGGGCGAGGGCAAAATCACAGAGATCAATGTCGCGGAGACGCTGAAAGACATCCGCAGGGCGCTGCTGGATGCGGACGTGAGCTTCCGAGTGGCTAAGGATTTCTGCGACAAGGTGAAGGTCAAGGCGATGGGACAGAACGTCCTCACGGCCGTGAAGCCTCAGCAAATGATGGTCAAGATCGTCCACGATGAACTGGCTGAGTTCATGGGAAGCGCCTCGCAGGACATCAACATCAAAGGCAATCCGGGAATAGTTCTGGTGGCCGGTCTGAACGGTTCCGGTAAGACCACGTTCTCGGCCAAGCTGGCGAACAACATCAAGAGCAAGAGAGGCATGAAGGTACTCCTTGCGGCTTGTGACACGTTCCGCCCTGCTGCCATCGAGCAGTTAAAGGTGCTCGGAGAAGGAATCCAGGTCCCTGTCTATACTGAGGAGGGAGTCAAGGACCCGATCAAAATCGCCAAAAACGCCATAGCCAAGGCCAAGGCGGAAGGATATTCAGTGGTCATCATAGACACTGCCGGCCGTCTAGCCGTGGATCAGGAACTTATGGACGAGATCTCAGCACTGCACAAGGCCGTCAATCCGACAGAGTCACTGTTTGTGGTCGATGCGATGACCGGTCAGGATGCCGTCGAGACAGCCAAGGTGTTCAACGAGAGGCTTGACTTCGACGGAGTCGTGCTGACCAAAATGGACGGTGACACAAGAGGCGGTGCAGCGCTTTCCATCAAGTACGTAACCGGTAAGCCGATCAAGTTCATCTCATCGGGTGAGAAGATGGAGGCGATGGACGTGTTCCATCCGGGGCGTATCGCTGACAGGATTCTCGGCATGGGTGACGTTGTTTCCCTCGTTGAGAAAGCCCAGGAGCAATTCGATGAGAAACAGGCACGCGAGACCAGAAAGAAACTGGCCAAGGACAAGTTCGGGCTGATGGACTTCTACAACCAGATTCAGCAGGTCAAGAAGATGGGCAACATCAAGGATCTGGCAGGGATGATTCCGGGACTCGGCAAGGCCATAAAGGACATTGACATCGACAATGACAAGGCGTTCAAGGGCATCGAGGCTATCATCATGTCCATGACCCCGGAGGAGAGGGACAATCCTGAGATCATCAACGGAAGCCGCCGCAAGAGGATTGCTGACGGAAGCGGCACAAACGTGGCAGAGGTAAACAAACTCCTGAAGCAGTTCGAGACCACCCGCAAGATGATGAAGAGCGCGCTGACCGGGAACCTTGCACATAGGCTTCGCGGGTTCAGAAGGTAGGAATATGATCGGTCGCTTCGACAAGCTCAGCGACCGAAATAAAGTCTCAGCGACCTAGAAAATAATCCTTCCGCCGAGGAGCTTCCAACAAGCGGTCTGAATATACAGCCGGAGCGAACGGGCGCATGTTGTAGTGGGAGGCCATCACCTGGCCGTAGGCTCCAGCGCTGCGGATGGCGATAAGGTCGCCCCTATGGCTTTCAGGCAGCGAACGTTCCTTTCCAAATGTGTCAGCTGACTCGCAGACTGGGCCTACGACATCATAAACGCATGCCCCTCTCGAATCCCCGTCCTGATAATGGGCGGAAATATTCTCGATCTTATGGAACGCCCCGTAAAGCGCTGGCCGTATAAGGTCATTCATCCCAGCGTCAACCATCAGAAAACTGCGATTCTCCCCTTTCTTGACATACACCACCTGAGTGACCAGTGACCCGCACTGAGCCACAACTGAACGACCCGGCTCAATGTGCACAATCTGGTCAGGCCTACGGACAAGGTTTCTGTCTATAGTCTTGAACCATGTTTCGAAATCAGCTATAGGATCGCCATCTGGGTCATCATAGTTGACACCAAGGCCACCTCCAAGATCTATATTACTAACAACCAGCCCTTTGGACTCAAACAAAGCAACAATTTCGCTTACTTTCGCGCATTCAAGGCTAATGACATTCTCCACGTCCAGAATCTGAGAGCCGATGTGAAATTGAAGACCGAAAAAATCCAAAGCAGGATCTAACTCCAACATCGCCACCGCACCATTGAAACTCCTGTCAGAAAGGCCGAACTTGTCCTCGTAGAGACCAGTTGTGATGTACTGGTGCGTGTGAGCATCGATGTTCGGATTGATCCTAAGACTAATGGAAGCCCTCCGGTCTAGCCTTCGCGCCAAAGCACCAATCACCTCGATCTCCTCCAACGACTCAACCACGAAAGCCCCGATTCCTGCCTGAAAGGCCTGGCAGATTTCCCGATCCGTCTTGCCTACTCCAGCAAAGAAAATCTGTTTCGGGTCGTAGCCGCATCCAACAGCGAACTCGATCTCATCCCCGCTGACACAATCCGCTCCGAAGCCCTTAGAACTCAGGATGTCGTTCAAGCGACGGTCGGAATTAGCCTTTATGGAATAATGCGCATGGATTCCGTAACGCGCGGAAAGTTCCGCCACCTTATCGGCTGTGCGCTGAAAAAGATCAATGTCGTAATAGTAAAATGGTGTGGCCACCTTGCTGAAAGCATTGTAATCGCCTATTTTTAACATATTCGTAAAAAGTCTCTTTGAAAAAATCCGTCTCTTGACCAACTGAAGTGACTTGATTTTACAAGAATAAACCTCTTCAAAACCAAAACAATTGCAAAAGTAATCTAAAATTTCTAAATTCGCACACTATTGTACGTTCAGAGGAGTTTTCTGACACGAGATAGCATATTGAAAAATACTTTTAACATTAGGACAAAAAATGGAAAAAGGACCTATTTCACAATTCATCACCCACCACTATCGCCACTTCAATTCGGCATGCGTGGTTGACGCTGCGAAGGCCTACTGCGACCTTCTCGACAAGGGTGGAAAGATGTTCCTTGCTATGGCCGGTGCGATGAGTACCGCCGAAATCGGACTTTCCCTCGCGGAGATGATCCGTCAGGACAAGTTCTCGTTCGTCTGCTGCTCAGCCAACAACCTTGAGGAGGACATCATGAACCTCGTCGCGCACTCTCACTACTACAGGATTCCAGGCTACCGCGACCTCACTCCACAGCAGGAGCAGGAACTGCTTGAGAATCACTACAACCGCGTGACCGACACCTGCATCCCTGAGGAGGAGGCGTTCCGCCGCCTTGAGGGAGCTCTTGTCGATGTGTGGACAAAGGCGAAGAATGAAGGAAAAAGGTATTTCCCTTATGAATATCTCTACCAGATCCTCCGCAGCGGTGTTCTAGAGCAGTACTATGAGATCGACCCTAAGGACAGCTGGGTAATGGCTGCTTGCGAGAAGAATATTCCTATCATCTGCCCAGCTTGGGAGGACTGCACCACAGGTAACATATTCACTGCTCACTGCATCCGCGGAGAGTTCCCTACCGACCTCGTTAAGACCGGAGTCGAGGTGATGATGTTCCTCGTTGACTGGTACAAGGCCAATGCTACTGGAGCTGGTGTCGGATTCTTCCAGATCGGTGGCGGTACCGCTGGTGACTTCCCTATCTGCGTCGTTCCTATGATGGAGCAGGATCTCGGATGGAAGGGCACCCCGCTTTGGTCGTATTTCTGCCAGATCTCCGACAGCACCACATCCTACGGTTCATATTCAGGAGCCGTTCCTAACGAGAAGATTACCTGGGGAAAGCTGTCCCCTACCACCCCACGCTTTATCGTGGAAAGTGATGCTACAATTGTAGCACCGTTGATCTTCGCCTACGTGCTTGGCTGGTAGCCACACCAATCTAAGACTAGCAAGTAAGGTGATGGCCGAAATAAGTCCTCGGTCATCACCTTTATTTATAAGAAAACCATAATATCCAATTGACACAACCAACATGAAAGGACTTACTAAAAACTATCCGATTCTCTCTAGCATTTCGCTAAAGCTTAGGAGAATCCGCCAGAGCAGCGTTTCTGGCATTCGTGAAACAATCAATGAAAGGAAAACAATCGGAAAAGTTAGAAAGAAACTTGACGATTGGATTCAAGAAGGGAAACACCATGACACTTACGAATCCATGGACATGCTTTTAGACGAGCTTGAAATCACAAGCGAAGAACTCAGTTTCTATTGTTCCAAAGTCTTGAAGAAGAAATTCGTCTCATGGAGAAAAGAGCTTCGGATTAACGAGGCGAAGGAATTGCTTCTGCTCTACCCAGAAACTCCTGTTTGCCACATTGGCTATGCCGTGGGACTCTACGACAAGTCTAATTTCCGGCAGCAATTTAGGTCAGTTGTAGGGTGCACGCCTACGGAATGGCGAGAAATGAATCTTAAGGAATATGTCAATTCCGATAGGTGAGCGGTCTCTTCGGCAAGCTCAATGACCAAAGCAAACGGCCACAGAGCCTGCCGAAGTGACAAAACAGCTTCTAAAAAATGCAAATAAATTCTTTGATTTCAAAAAAACTTCATTATCTTTGCGGTGTACTAATGAACTATTACACTAGCAAAATATGATAGAAATCAGAGAGCTGGCTTTCAGCTACGGCAAGACGCCCGTCCTGAAAAGCATCACAACAACACTTGAGGAAGGCCGCATCTACGGCCTTCTAGGCGAGAACGGGGTCGGCAAAACCACCTTGCTCACACTTCTGTGCGGCCTGAAAAAAGTAAGTTCCGGCAGCATCTCCACTGATGGAGAGAATCCTTTTGATCGCACCCCTACCCTACTCCAGAAGCAGTTCTACCTTCCTGACGAAGTCCTGCCCGTAGCTATGAAAGCAGAATGCTTCGCCAAGGAAAGAGGTGCGTTTTGGCCGAACTATGACCATGCCAAGTTCATTGAAATCATGAAAGAATTCGAGAACGACCCGGCCAAGAAAATGAACCAGATTTCAGCGGGGCAGTTGAAGAAGACCTATATCTCGCTGGCTCTGGCCTGTGGCTGCAAGTACATATTCATGGATGAGCCGACTAACGGCTTGGACATTCCTTCCAAGACGCAGTTCCGCAGTGCCATCATGAAGTACACTTCCGATGACTCCACAATCGTCATCTCCACACATCAAGTAAGGGACCTTGAGAACATCATCGACCCAATCATAATCCTTGACCGCCAGGATGTGCTGCTGAACGCCTCTGTGAAAGAGATAACAAGCAAGTTGTACTTCGACTATGGCACCCAGCTTCACACGGAAGCCCTCTACAGCGAACAGCTTCCAGGCGGATTCATTCAGGTTTACCCTAACATGACCGAAGAAGACAGCAAGATCAATGTGGAAGCTCTATTCAACGCTGTCCACAATAAGAAAAAACTGATTAAAGGAATGTTCAGCATTAAATAAGGAGGAATGACAATGAGCAATACATTCAACTTCAATAGGTTTGGAAAATATTTCGTCTATGACCTCAAAAGGCAGTGGAAGAACATCGGGTTGCTGATGCTGATCTTCGCCCTGTTCCCGATTATTTTCTATATGATATACATGTTCTTCGCGGCATTGTTTGATGGAGGCTTACTAAGAATATTCTCCGGAATAGAAATCGATGGGCCTGCGGGATGGACAAGATTCGGAGTGTTCGCGATAATGACAGTCATCTTTGTAATGATATACCCTTCAAGAGCCTACGGAGAGATAACCGACAAGGCCAAGGGTTCGGAATGGCTTATGCTGCCTGCTTCAAGGCTCGAGAAATTCGCTTCCATGATGATAATCTCACTTGTTGTCATTCCGATCATCTACATCTGTGTCTATTTCCTCTGTGATGCGTTTGTCTGTCTGCTGGACAATTCCTGCGGTGACTCTCTGATGTCTTTCAGAATCAACAAGGAGATTGGGACATCAGACTTTATTGTCCCTGCCAACGGCTTCTGGATTCTGGCCGCGAACATCGTGGAATACGTGAGCATATTCCTGCTTGGCGGCTTGATATTCAAGAAATGGAAGGTGGTTGGCACCGCACTCGCGATCTTTGTACTTGGAATGGTGTTCTCCGGCCTGCTCAGCGCCTTTATCACCAACGCTGACCTCGAATGGTGGGGAATTTGGATCAATGACTGGACGATAAGACACGCTGACAACATCAACTTTTGGCTGAATGCCTTCCTCAACTTCTGGCTTCTGCTGATTGTGGCTGTTTGCGGCACTTGGTCATGGTTCCGAATCAAAAGGATGCAACATTAATCTTATCAACCATGGAATTCAATTCAAACAAAGCGATCTACCTACAGATCAGCGACATAATCTGCGAGAAAATTCTCTCCGGGGCACTGAAGACCGATGATAGGATTCCGTCAGTGCGGGAATATGGTGCCTCAATCGGTGTTAATCCCAACACGGTGATGCGTACCTACGAGAAGCTCACCAACGAGGGCATCATCTACAACAAGCGCGGCATCGGCTACTTCATCAGCGATGGAGCCAAGGACATAGTTCTGGCGAACGACAGGAAGGAGTTCCTCGAAGTCGAGCTGCCTGCTTTCCTCAAGAAGATGGAACTTCTGGGGCTAGATCCTAAAGAATTGCTAATCAAGCGATAAATGAATATATAGATTACTGAGATTTATGAATATTATGAGAATATTTAAGAATATCCTGACCGCCACTGCGATTGTACTTATGGCAGCAGGACTCTCATCCTGCTACTTCAGATTCAGTGATGACGCGAAGAAACAGTTCAAATACGACATGAGGTACCGGATGCACACTGCAGAAGGAGAAGTTGATACCGTGGCCTACACCCCTGGCGAGTTCAATTCGGCACGTTGCAAAGGGGGCATCAATGACGTGATGATTGTCCAGACCGAGAACGAATTCAAGGTGGAAACAATATCCTACGAGATGATGACTGACTCAATCCAGGTGACAAATGAGAATGGTGTCCTAACGGTTGGATTCACGAACAAAACAGCAAGAATCTTCGGCCCGACCCAAGTTCGGATTTACGCTCCGGCTTTGACAAGCATCTCATCCACTGAATCAAGCAACATACGCATTTCCGGATATCATGGAGACTCACTGCGCATAGAGACAATCGGATCAGGACTCATCAAAGCATTCAATCTTGAGATTTCAGGAAAGTTGACAATCATAGGTACTGGAAGCAGTGACCATGAACTCAAGCATATCACAGCAAGTGAAATGGTCATCGACAAGAATGGCTCCGGAGACGGAGAGTACAGCGACCTGAATGTTGGCACGCTATCTGTAGCGTCTAATGGTTCTGGAGACGCAAAGCTTTCTGGCAAGGCTGACTCTGTCGTATTCAGCAAGGCAGGTTCCGGTGACATTGATGCCAGCGAACTGAAAGCCAAGCATGTAGAGACTCGGAAAAGCGGAAGCGGAGACCTTATAATCAACGGGGAAGCAACAAAATAATAATCACAACGAATATGCGGAAGACATTATTTCACATTTTGGCCGTGGTTCTTCTCGGCCTGACATCAGCAGTCGCACTGAATGCAAGAACCAGCAATGATGATGACGATTACAAGACCAAAACATTCGATGTAGGCACCGTCACATCTGTTGATGCTAACGGCTTGTTCCGCGTCATCTACGAACAGACAACGGGGAACACAGAAGTCTCAGTGAGGGCTAAGGACAAGGTGTTCGATTGCCTTGAAGTCAATAACAACGACGGTATGCTCGTTCTAAAGCTTAACCTTAAGGAAGGCAAGAGCTACACTCTTCCTCCGATTGAGGTTAAGGTACGCACCAAGCATCTGACTTACGTAGAGTTGTCAGGCTCAGGTAGTTTCACCTGCGAGAACGGCATCAAGACCGAATCCCTGAAGATCAGGTCATCAGGAGCCGGAAGCGTGGAAATCAAGGATTTGTCCGCAAAGAGTTCAATTGAGATCATGACTTCTGGTGCCGGCAAGGTCAATCTGGACGGGGCCAAGTCCAAGGATCTCAGTGTCGAGATGAACGGAGCCGGCCGAGTTGAGGTACAGAGAATCGAGTCAAAGACCGCCACAGCCGTCATCCGTGGTGCCGGCAAGATCACTCTCGGAGGCAAGACAGGCAGCGCTAACTACAAGATTAATGGAGTAGGTGTCATTGATGCCGAAGCTTTGAAAGCCGACAACGTAAAGACCACCAGAGCTGGAATAGGCACCATCAAGTACTAGCCCTTACACTCTAATACATTTATGGAAGTCCGGTCACTGAACCCGTCGGGCACTGAGCCTGCCGAAGTGACCGGCTATTTATATAATAGCCACTTCGACAAGCTCAGCGACCATGCGAAATCCTTTTCCAATAGACTGATACCCCACTCAACCCAAGAATTTTGGTAACGTGCAAAATTCTGGTTGAGTGGGGTATCAGTCTATCCATTCAAAGTTTGAGCTATACGTGATGTAGATTCGGCAGAATCAGAAAATGTAGAACTCACGACGGTACTGATAATTGGAGCGGAGCGACTCAAAGTTTTCAGGAGCCATACGGAGCATGAAATCATCGGTAAAAATCGGGTAGTTGTACTGGAGGACAGAAGCTATCTCACCTTGAGTCTTTCCTTTAAGATCAAGCCTAATTGATTCCAGATCAATTATTTCAGTTTTCGGAAAGAAATCATAGAGAGCTTCAATGCCAAAGAAACGTGCAAAAGCACGAACTGCCATGGTTGTACCATTCTGCTTGCCTTGGTAAGAATATCCAGCGATGTGTGGAGTGGCGATGTCAACCATGTCCAGCAACTCTCTGTCAATGTCCGGCTCATGATTCCAAGTGTCAATGATCACAGGGCCAAGCTTAGGGATAGCCCTTTTCAGTGCTGCCTCATCCACGACCTCACCACGAGAAGCATTGATAAAAATCGTACCAGGCCTCATACTGCTAAAAAATTCATCATTAGCCATTCCTCTAGTTGTCTCGTTCAAAGGTACATGCATCGTCACTATGTCTGCATTAGCTAAAAGATAGTCCAAAGGGCAGAACCCCTCATTTCCCTCTTCAGCCATTCGTGGCGGATCGTTCTTCAGGACTTTAAAACCAAGAGAACCAGCCACAGAATCCACTCGTCTCCCGACATTTCCAACACCGATAATTCCAAGCTTGTCACCTTCAAGCCTGATTGCCTTTCGGGCTGCAACACCGTAAAGTGCCGAAAAGACATAGTTCATCACTCCTCCGGCATTACACCCAGCGGAATTGCGTACTATGATGCCCTTACTGTTACAGTAAGGCAAATCAATATGATCCATTCCAATGGTCGCAGTGGCAATGAATTTCACCGGAGTGCCTTCAAGCAAGTCCGCATCACATTTTGTTCTGGTTCTGATGATCATAGCATCAGCATTCATAACATCATCTCTGCGAATTGAACGGCCTTCCATGTACTTAACATCTGCATACGGCTCAAGCACACCCTCGATAAAAGGGATTGCATCATCAATTATCACTCTGACCGGATTCATATTCTTTTATTATTTCAGGATCAATTCTTTGACAAAACCAACTTTCTCATAATCCTTGACAAACAGTTCATCTTTTTCCAGAAAACGGTTAATCGCCTGAATTAAAGCCGGTTTCTGAAACTCTAGATGATTCCGTAGCATAGAAGAAGAAATCGTCACATACAGCTTTCCATCTCGGTAAAACTTCCGCAACGTCTGACCTGAGAGTCCGGAAACAGCATCCCAGGCAGCGAAAACCCGTTGGGTATTAAGTCCGGCACTCAATTTCAACGCTCTGATGTACAGCGGGATTAACTGATCCATGCCCAAAGCCTCTTTTCGGGGAGTTCCTTTAATCTTTTCAAATCCTGACATGATCAAATCTCCTTAAATTCACCACCAGAAGCCTCGAAATAAGCTCTGTCAGAAGTAATTCCATCAACAATCCCTGACATCCGGACCTTATTGCTGTCTGTTATGAATATCTGACCGAAATCACTGCCAGCCACCATCCCCAAAAGATTCGAAATTCGGTCCATGTCCAACTTGTCGAACACATCGTCCAGCAGCAACATAGGTGGAAAACCATACCTTCGTTTCATCAATTCATACTGGGCGAACTTCAAAGAGACCATGAAGGATTTCTGCTGCCCCTGTGAACCGCACCGTCGGATCGGGAATCCGTCCATCTCAAATTGAAAATCATCTCTCTGAATCCCGGAAGTAGTGTACTTGAGCATTCTGTCTTTCTCTCTTGAAGCCTTAAGCAAATCCACTAGGGAGCCCTTACTTAGATCAGACTTATAATCAATCGACACCGACTCACGGCCTCCAGAAAGCGAAGCATAATGTTCAGCAGCAAGCGGAAGCAGGTCCTTTACAAAAGCCGTTCTTTTGGAATAGATCACACCGGAATATTCATTCATCCGCTCGTCGAACACATCTAGCAGCCCTTCGTCAGAAGTTCCATCCTTTAGCATTTTGTTCCTTTGGAAGAGAAGACGATTGTACTGCTGCATCGCGGCAAGATATTCCCGATCCATCTGAGAAAGAACGGAATTGACGAAACGGCGCCTGTCCTCACCACTTTCGCTAACCAACGAAGTGTCTGATGGAGAGACCATCACAATCGGTAGCACCCCGATGTGTTCAGAGATTTTCGAATATACCTTGTCATCCCTCCGCACCTTCTTCTCGCCTTTGCCGTCCACCTGAACAGAGAACCGCGCGTCTGGCCCCATATTCATTGAATATGTTCCCGAAACCGCGAAATTGTCAGTGCCGTGTCGGAAATTGAATCGATCCGATGAGGCAAAGGCACTCTTTGTCATTGACAAGTACCACACCGCATCCATGAGATTAGTCTTTCCCTCCCCATTATTGCCCCAAATGCAATTAATGTTAGACGAGAACGACAATTCCTGAAACGCGATGTTTCTGAAATTCTGGACTACTATTTTCTTTAGAACTGGCATCCGAATCTTCTTGAACAGAGGACAAAGATAGTCATTTTAACCCGAAAAGAGATAGGGGCTCAATATTGCAGGTTTAAACATTTTTTTCTAATTTTGCGGACTATTATTCGATAATAACAAAAATTGTATAAAAATGTCAAAACAAGAAGCTATTTTAAAGGAGCAAGAGCAGGAGCGTGAGGAGAAGGTCATAGAGACCGTTTCCAAGACCGACCAGTTCTTCCGTGAGAACAAAAAAACAATCTATGGTGCTATTATTGCGCTAGTTGTGGTCGCACTCGCGATCGGTGGGTATCAGAAGTTCTATGCACAACCTAAGGCTGCCGAGGCCGCTGCCCAGATGGCTCCGGCTGAAGCCAATTTCCGCAACGGGGAGTTCGAACTCGCACTTAACGGTGACGGCAACGTGCTTGGATTTGCCCAAATCATCAATGATTTTGGAGCAAAGGGCGGCAAAGACATCTACTACTATGCTGGTGTCTGCGAGCTCCAACTTGGAAACTATCAGGAAGCTATTAACTATCTCAAGAAATACGATGCAAAGGAATCTATCCTCTCAGCTAGAGCAACCGCTTGCATCGGTGATGCGTACGTAGGCCTTGAAAAGTACAATGAGGCAGTCGGTTACTTCGAGAAAGCTGCTGCTGTTGCTGACAACATGTTCGCTGCTGCTTATCTTTTGAAGGCAGGTGTCACTTGCGAAGAGCTTGGCGATAACGCAAAAGCCCTCACTTTCTACAAGAAAATTAAAGATCAGTACCCCCAGTCTGTTGAGGGCTACGACATCGACAAGTACATCACTCGCATCGAGAACCAGACCAAGTAACGAACTATGGGAAGAGCGTTTGAATTCCGCAAGGAGAGAAAATTGAAGAGATGGGGCCACATGGCCAAGACCTTCACAAAGATCGGAAAGGAAATCACCATCGCGGTAAAGCAGGGCGGTCCTGACGTTGTTGGCAACTCTAGACTTAGGGCTCTTATGGCCGAGGCTAGAAGCGAGAACATGCCTAAGGACAATGTTGAGAAAGCAATCAAGAGAGCCCTTGAGAAGAATCAGGGGGATTTCAAGGAGGTTGTGTTCGAAGGCTACGGCCCTCACGGAATCGCCTATCTCGTTGAGACTGCTACCGACAACAACACTCGCACCGTGGCCAATGTCAGAAGCTACTTCACAAAGTGCGGTGGCTCTCTCGGCACCAGCGGCAGCGTGAGCTTCATGTTCGACCACAAGTGTGTGTTCCGCATCAAGTATCAGGAAGGGATGGACATCGATGAGCTCCAGCTAGCCCTTTGCGACTGCGATGATGATCCTGAGGTGTTCATCGAGGAACAGGAGGACAAGGATGGTGAAATCACCAAGGATGTCGTGATCTACGGAGCGTACGAGTCTTACGGTGCTATCCAGAAATACATTGAGGACAATGGGTACGAACTCATCTCCGGAGGATTCGAGAGAATCCCTAACGTGGATCTAAAGGATGTCACTCCAGAGCAGCGTGAGACTCTTGACAAACTCACCGGACTCCTTGAAGACGATGACGATGTCACAAATGTTTACAGCACGCTAAAACCGGCTGAGTAATACTCACTTGAATCTTAGGGGCTGACTGAAAGTTGTTTTCAGTCAGTTTTTTTTATTATGGACGCATTGCATATTATGGGTGCAAAAAATTTTTCCATGGCAAATTTTTCACGTTACAAAAATTTGCTATGGAAAAATTTCTTTGCGCTATGGTGACATCACAAAAGTTGCGACTGTGCTTAAAGAGTCGCTTCGGCAGGCTCAGCGACCGGAACATTAGGTACACAATTATATTCAGAAATTAGCATTTTGCCACAAGAGACGGAATTTTACGATTTTGCGGGCAGGAATTTTGAATGAATGGGGATTCTTGATAAATTTGTGATTCTGAAAATTTGACTAAAGTAACAAAATATGAGCATCCAGCAGGATAACATCAAGAAACTGGTCGAGCGCAGAGCCGCGGCCAGGATGGGTGGAGGCCAGAAAAGGATCGACGCCCAGCACGAGAAAGGCAAGTTGACAGCGAGGGAACGCCTCGCACTGCTGCTTGACGAAGGAAGCTTCGAGGAATTCGATATGTTTGTCCGTCACCGCTGCACGAACTTCGGAATGGAAAAGCAGCACTTTGACGGAGACGGAGTTGTCACCGGCCAAGGCACAATTGACGGTCGTTTGGTTTATGTGGCGGCCCAAGACTTCACTGTCTCAGGAGGTTCTCTGTCAAAGACAATGGCGGAGAAGATCTGCAAGGCGATGGATCTAGCAACTCGCAACGGTGCGCCATTCATCTGCCTCAACGACTCTGGTGGAGCGAGAATCCAGGAAGGAGTTGATGCGCTTGCGGGCTATGGTGAGATATTCGAAAGGAATATCCTTGCGTCTGGAGTGGTACCGCAGATTTCGGGAATATTCGGTCCTTGCGCTGGAGGAGCGGTTTACTCCCCTGCCCTCACGGACTTCACGGTGATGGTCAAAAACACATCCTACATGTTCCTCACTGGCCCGGCTGTCGTGAAGAGCGTCCTCGGTGAGGTTGTCTCGCAGGAGGAACTCGGTGGGGCAAGCGTTCACGCCTCAAAGAGCGGTGTCGCTCACTTCGCAGCCGATAACGAGCAGGAAGGAATCGCCACCATCAAGGAACTCCTTAGCTACATTCCTCAGAACAACATGGAGGAGGCGCCAAGGGTTCCGACCAATGATCCGGTCAGCAGGGTTGATGACTCTCTTAACGAAATCATCCCGGACAACCCTAACCAGGCCTACGACATGTACAAAGTCATCACGAGTATCGTGGATGACGGGAAGTTCTTCGAAATCCACAAGGAATTCGCCAAGAACATCATCGTGGGATTCGCACACATGAACGGCCGCAGTGTCGGCATCGTGGCGAACCAGCCTAAGATGCTCGCTGGGGTGCTGGACATCAACGCCTCACGCAAGGGTGCCCGTTTCGTGCGCTTCTGCGATGCGTTCAACATCCCGATCGTCTCACTGGTGGACGTGCCGGGATTCCTCCCTGGAACCCAGCAGGAGTACGGCGCTGTCATCACCAACGGAGCCAAACTGCTCTATGCCTACGGTGAAGCCACAGTCCCTAAGGTCACGGTGGAGCTCCGCAAGAGCTACGGTGGGTCGTACATTGTGATGAGCAGCAAGCACCTGCGTGCAGATCTTGTTTATGCATGGCCATCGGCCCAGATCGCTGTAATGGGAGCCGACGGAGCTGTCAATGTGCTCTACGCTAAAGACATCAAGGCTGTCGAGGATCCCGCTGAACAGCAGAAAATCCGAGCCGCAAAGAAAGAGGAGTACGAAGAACTCTTCAACAATCCTTATCAAGCCGCGGAAAAAGGCTACATCGACGATGTGATCGAGCCTCGCAACACCCGCTTCCGCATCATCAGAGCCCTCGAACAACTGGCCGGAAAGAAGCAGCTGATGCCTGCGAAGAAACACGACAATCTTCCTCTATAGTGATTATGAAGAGATTAGGGCAATTACTATTATCTGTCGTCCTTCTGCTCTCCGGACTGGAGCTCAACGCACAGAACCTGGCGGATCTGAGAATAGGAGAGGTCCTCGTGGAGAACACCAATGGACTCACGGACGGCTACGGACAGCGGACCGGCTGGATCGAGATCT
>ERZ808267.206-NODE-206-length-21708-cov-3.496929_pt1 | contig 21708 bp, 15 predicted proteins | sample MGYA00521241_ERZ808267 | MGnify/ENA primary metagenome ERZ808267 (study PRJEB31516, sample SAMN03275592) | gut metagenome | biome: mammalia-associated habitat; material: feces | host: Papio cynocephalus | place: Kenya | collected 2012-07-19 ...
TCTATGGACTTGTACCCCATCCTCATCCGATAGTCCGTGAATGCGACAGTGGTGTTTGAGAATAATCTTCCGTTGAACACGTGGTTCCATCTTGCGGATGTAAGCAGGTTGCCCCATCTGATGTAGGTCTTGTTGTCAATCTCGCTATTGTTTTTGATTCCGTCCGCGGCAACATCGTCTTCGTTGTCCTTGTAGTAGAAGATGTCACGGCCGTAATAGGCATTGATGAACAGCCTGTCTCTGTCACCGAACCTGTGCGTCACCTTGCCGTTGAGGTCGTAAAAATAGTAGTTTGCCGGGATTTTGGCGGCTCTGAATATTCCGTCGAACAGGAATGTATGCATTCCTCTCGCGCTTATTGAATATGCCGTCTTTCCCTTGAAGATCGGTCCTTCGAGATGGAACTTGTCGCTGAGGACTCCCACACCGATCGTCCCGTGCGTTTCCTGAAGGTTTCCGTCATTTGTCCTGACATCGATGATGCTGGAGGTTCTGCCTCCGTAACGGGCCGGAAACGAGCCTTTGTAAAGCGTGACTTTCTTCACGGCCTCCGGCTGAAAGATCGAGAACAAACCAAGCATGTGCTCAGCGTTGTAGAGCGAGATTCCGTCAAGGAGGAGCAGGTTCTCGTCCGGCCCGCCTCCTCGCACGTATATTCCCGAAAAGCCTTCGGCTCCACTCTGCACTCCAGGCATCAGCTGGATTGTCTTAAGGACATCGGCCTCACCGAAGAGAACCGGAGTGTTCTTGATCATATTCATAGGGATCTCTATGGCACTCATCTTCGTGGCCATTATTCCGGATTCCCTTTGCGCTGAGACGACAGCCTCCTTGAGTTCGGTGTTGGCTTTCAAGGCGACATTGATTGTGGTGTCCCGGAGAAGGTCAATGGTGACCGTCGCGTCATCGTAGCCTAAGTAGGAATATTTCAGTGTCACCTGCCTGCCTTGCGGAATCGTCAAAGTGTAGAATCCGTAGTTGTTTGTGGCGGCACCGGTCCCTTCGCTGAGTACTCCGGCTCCGATCAGGGTTTCCCCTGAAGCCTTGTCCGTGATGTGACCGCTCACGGTGACTCTTGTCCGTTGGGGCTGGGCATGAAGGCTTCCTGCGATCGTTAATGCCAGCAACATAGAAATCGTGGCTGTGATCAATCGGTTAAGATATCTCATGTTCATATAAAGTTTAGTTATGTAATCCTTTAATTCAATCTTTCCGTCATTACAAAATTCCAAAAAGTCAAATTATTGCAATCAGTCGGCCAATTTTTTATGGAATGCAAAATTGGCCAATTTTTTTCGATTAACTTCTTGTTTCGCAGGGGTTTTTCTTAAATTTGCATTTATGCAAAGAAAAAATCTTTATATTCTTTTTGTTTTTTTAGCCTTTGCCCTCGTTCTGGCCTCATCAGGATGCAAGAGGAAGGTGCAGGACAATGAGACGGAAATCGTTGAGGAAGTGAAAGATACGCTACCTCCCATGGGCTTTTGGCCGGATTCCCTTGACCTTGCCGAGGAAGTTGTCAGAAATGGCGAGTCATTCACTGTGCTGATGAACCGGTTGGGGCTTTCGATGAATGATGCCATGAAGGTGGCGCAGGCCTGCGACACAGTCTTCGATGTGAGGAAGATGCGCGCGGGCAACAAGGTCCAGGCTTACTACCAATTCGACACGACCGGAACCGGAAGCACTGACGGGCCTGCTTTGAAATATGTCGTTTACGAGCGCAACAAGATAGACAGGGTAATCTTCAGAACTTCCGAACCATTCAAGGTCTGGAGCTGGACGAAGCCTGTCGAGAGCACACGTGAGTACGCTGATGTGACCATTAAATCATCTCTTTGGAATGACATGCTTGCAGCCGGAATCTCTCCTCAGTTGATTGTGCCGCTTTCTGAGATCTACGCATGGTCGGTTGATTTCTTCGGTCTGCAACCGGGGGACCGTTTCAGGGTACTGTACGAGCAGAGAAAATGTGATGACGAGATAATAGCCGTTGACACAATCTATTATGCGGAGTTTGTCAGGGACGGGAAGATGATTCCCGCGATTATGTTTGATCAGGGGGACAACGGCAACCTTTATTGGAACGAGAAAGGGGAGAGTCTCCGTAAAGCTTTCCTCAAGGCTCCTTTGAAATTCACGAGGATCAGCTCCGGCTTCTCCTATCATCGGAAGCATCCTGTCACCGGGAAGGTGCGGGCACACACCGCTGTGGATTATGCGGCCCCTACCGGTACTCCTGTGATGACTATCGGTGATGGCACCGTCATTAGCGCCGGTTGGACAAACGGAGGAGGAAACACGGTGAAAGTCAGGCATAACTCGGTTTATACCACCAGTTACATGCATCTTTCTCGCTACGGAGCCGGAATCAAGGCCGGGGTACGGGTACGTCAAGGAGATGTCATCGGCTATGTCGGTTCCACAGGAATGTCCACAGGGCCTCATCTGGATTTCCGGGTGTGGAAAAACGGCACTCCGATCAATCCTTTGAAGATGGATTCTCCACCGTCCGAACCGATCAAGCCTGAAAACATGTCGGCATTGGATTCGACATTTAGACATTATCGATATGTAATTGATTCACTTGCAATATAATAATTTTTTCAAATAATATTCATGAAAAAGAATCTAATCCTTTTATCCTTGACCTCGCTGCTGTGCGTGTCCCAAGGATGCGTTGAAAGAAAAAGCCAGTCTGTGACTCCAGCCATCAGCCGGGATTCCGAGATTGAGGCTAAAGTCGAGAAAGTCTTGAAAGGCATGGATCTGACGGAGAAAGTGGGTCAGATGATCCAGCTTACATCTTCGACTGTCACAGTTCAGGGCAAGCCGGAAATCGATCCTGACAAACTCCAGAAAGTAATAGGGGAGATGAAAGTCGGCTCCATTCTGAACACTTTCGCGGATGTCGCTCAGTCCAGAGAACTTACAGCCAAGCTTGTCAGTGAAATTCAGAAAAAGTCGATGGAAGAGATAGGGATTCCTTGCATCTATGGCCTTGACATGATCCATGGCGCGAGCTATCTTACGGACGCGACATTTTTTCCTCAGGAAATAAATCTTGCGGCGACTTTCAATCGTGAATATGCTCGTGCCATGGGCGATGCGATGGCTTACGAGACAAGGGCCGCGATGGTTCCTTGGGTGTTCTCACCTGTCATGGATCTTGGCAGGAATCCGGTCTGGCCAAGGCATTGGGAGAGTTTCGGAGAGGATCCGTATCTTAATGCCGAGATGGCCGTGGCTGAGACAAAGGCTCTTCAGGGTGACGATCCGAGCCATATTGACGAAAAGCATGTCGCAGTAAGCGTAAAGCATTTCATGGCTTACGGTGTTCCAGTTTCTGGAAAGGACAGGACTCCGGCTCTTGTTCCTGAAAATGAATTGAGAGAGAAGTACTTCCGTCCGTTCAAGGATTGCCTTGAGGCAGGAGCCTTGACTCTGATGGTCAACTCCGCTTCGATCAACGGAATCCCTACACATGCCAACAAGGAACTTCTGACCGGTTGGGTCAAGAACGACCTGGATTGGGATGGCCTGATTGTCACTGACTGGGCTGACATCAACAATCTCTTTGAGAGGGATCACGTGGCCAAGGACAGAAAGGAAGCCTTGGCCATGGGAATCAACGCTGGAATAGACATGATCATGGAGCCATACGATCCGTCCTGCTGCACTGAGCTTAAGGAAGTTGTGGAGGCTGGAATGATTCCGATGTCCAGAATCGATGACGCTGTCCGCAGGGTGCTTCGCCTGAAGTTCCGTCTGGGGCTGTTCGACAATCCGACTTGGGATGTCAGCGGCTTTGACAGATTCGCGAGCAAGGAGTTTCAGGACGCTTCCTACGCTGCCGCGGTAGAATCTGAGGTCCTTCTCAAAAACGAGGGGAATATCCTTCCTCTTGAATATGGGAAAAGAATCCTCGTGACTGGACCTAACGCCAATTCAATGAGGACTTTGAACGGTGGTTGGTCCTACACCTGGCAGGGTGATGCGGATCGTTTCGCTGGTGATTACAACACGATTTATGAGGCTTTGGCCCAGAAATTCGGTGAGAGGAATGTTGTCTATGAGCCGGGAGTGACCTACGATGAGACTGACCGTTGGTCAACCGGAGCATGGCAGAAAGAGAACGCACCTCAGATCGCAAAGGCTGTGGCCGCTGCCTCAAGGGTGGATGTGATCGTTGCATGTGTCGGAGAGAACAGCTACTGTGAGACTCCAGGCAACATTGATGACCTGAATCTTTCCGGCAATCAGAAGGAACTTGTCAAGGCTTTGGCCAAGACCGGGAAACCGATCATCCTTGTGATCAACGAGGGACGTCCGAGGGTATTGCGTGAAATTGAGCCGCTTGCCAAGGCTGTCATTGATGTGATGCTTCCGGGCAATTACGGTGGAGATGCCCTTGCCGCCCTCATGTCCGGCGAGGAGAATTTCAGTGGCAAGCTGCCGTTTACCTATCCTAAGTACGTCAACTCGCTTCACACTTATGACTATAAGGTCAGCGAGAGCCGTGAGACGATGGCCGGAGTCTATAACTACGATGCAATCATGGATGTCCAGTGGCCTTTCGGCTTCGGACTCAGCTACACCACTTTTGAATATTCAGACTTCAAGTGCGTGAGCGGTGCTGCCTTTGCCCCTGGCGATGACCTTAAGTTTGAGCTGACTGTCAGGAACACCGGCTCGCACAACGGCAAGGAGGCTGTCCTGCTATATTCAAGTGACATTGTCGCAAGTTTGATCCCTGACGTGAAGCGTCTTCGTGAGTTTACCAAGGTTGAGCTTGCACCGGGGGAGAGCAAGGTTGTTGCGTTCACGATTCCTGCCAAGGAACTTGCCTTTGTAGGCTCCGACGGCAAGTGGCGTCTTGAGGCCGGTGATTTCAGAATGAGTTGCGGTGGGCAATCGCTCATGATCACCTGCTCTGATACCAAGGTTTGGGACACACCGAACATCTAGTGTCGCTTCGGTGCTTCGACAAGCTCAGCAACCGAAACCTCTTCGGTCACTGAGCCTGTCGAAGTGACCAATAGTGACCACAAAATGAATTTTATCCAAAAGACATGAGATTATTCAAGAGGATCATCCTGACGCTTGCCGGACTGCTGATTGTGTCAGCACCGTCGTGGGGCGTGTTTAACGAGAAGGATCTGGCGCAGACGCTTCAGGTGCTGAGATATGAGCTGCGGAAGGCGTATGTAGAGATGGAGAAGAGCCAGGTGTCGTACGAGTCACAGGATGACAGGCAGCACGAGGAACTGGTGCATCTTATCCAGAGCTGCAACGAGCTGTCGCTGATGCTGTACTCGCAGAAGCAGGACTTCACGTTCGACCTTACCTACGCCCTCCAGCAGGTCACAGACCAGTACCATAATTTCACTCAAAGCCGGATGCCGTACGACAACATCATCTCTTACCTTGATGTGGAGATCGACAGGTACGACAGGCTGGTGATGGCTCTGAAAGTGCTTCCTCCTGAATTGATTGAGTTGCCGGACAGCCTTGGAGGATCGTCTTTGCTGGACTCTTTGGCGTCAACGCTTCAGACGCATATTCTTCCGAATGATTCCTACACGGACGCTCATGCCGGGGACCCGGCTCATGTCGGACACAATCATTTTGTCGGTCTTGAGGAGGAGCACGAGCATGGTTCATTCCATCTGGACAGCCTGTCGCAGGTGGCGCGGGACAGTTGCCTTTTCTATTCCACAAGGTTGCTGAAGATGTTCACGGACATCCGTGACCACATGATAGAGGACAATGAATATTATGACACAACCGACAAGCGTCTTAAAGAGGCCTACGACTATGCCCAGGACCGTTACAAGATGGTCCAGAAGAAGATATTCATCGAAGGACAGGACAATTTCTGGACAATTCTGACCCACGTCAAGTCTTATGCGTCGAGAGCCGCTAAGGATTTCAGCGACAAGTACGGCAGGGCTTATTTCACTGATGTAAAGAGTGAATGGCGCGGTCCGATGGTTATCGGTTTCTCGTTCATGGTTCTGATCTACCTTGCGATTGCCACGCTTTTGAGCATGTTGATTGTCAAGATGTTGATGAGGAGGGTCAAGTTCTTTAGGACGGAATGGTTCCGCAAGAGGGAAGCTGCCATATTCATGCTTGGCGCCGCGATTCTGTTTGTGGTAGTCATCGCGGTTGCCAGAAACGCTTCCTCGACATCGCATTTCTTCACCATGGCCGCCGGACTGCTGATCGAGTTCGCACTGTTGCTGATCGCGGTGTTGACCTCGCTCCTGATCCGCCACGACAGCAAGCAGATCAACTATGGAATGCGGATTTACACGCCGATCATGCTGATGGGACTGCTGGTCATCACGTTCAGAATCATATTCATACCTAACAGCCTGATCGCTTTGATATTCCCACCTCTTTTGGTCGTCTTCGGCTTCTGGCAGTGGGCATCCATCCATCGCAATGGTCCTAAGGTGCCGAAGAGTGACAATTCCTACGCCATCGCATCGTTTGTGGTGACGGTCATCACCTTTGTCATTTCTATCGTTGGCTACAGTCTGTTGGGCTTGCAGGTCTATATCTGGTGGATCTTCCAATTGACGGTGCTTCAGCTTATTGTCGCTTGTGATGACCTGCTTAGAAAGTACCGTCACAAGAGGGTTGACGTCCTTGTACGGGCCTACAGGCTAAAGCATCAGAACGATGTCGGAAAGGATAAAGGCTCGTTCATCCTGGTTACTTGGCTTTACGATCTTGTGGAGATGGTCTGCATTCCGGTGCTTTATCTGCTGTCTATTCCGTTCTGCCTTTATATGGCCTCGGAAGTGTTCGACCTGACGGAAATCTGCATGGACATGTTCTTCTACCCGTTCTTTAACTACGAGTACCTGCATCTGTCTGTTTCCAAGATGGTTCTGGCTGCCGGCCTGTTCTATGTGTTTAAGTACATCTGCTATGTGGCGAGGGCTCTTTACAGGATTTACAAACTGCGCAAAACTCTCAGACAGACTGGCGCTTCCATGATTCGGGAGAACGAACTGAACCTGACGCTCGCAAACAATGTGATCGGAATCATGGCCTGGGGCACTTATTTCATAGTGACAATCTCACTTTTGAATATTCCTACGAAGTCTCTGTCGGTGATCACTGCTGGTCTTGCGGCCGGTCTTGGTTTCGCGATGAAGGACATCCTGAACAACTTCTTCTATGGAGTGCAGCTTATGTCGGGTCGTCTCCGTGTTGGCGACTACATAGAGTGTGACGGCATCCGTGGAAAGGTGGACAACATCACTTACCAGAGTACCCAGATCGAAGCTACGGACGGCAGCATCATGGCTTTCCCTAACAGCTCCTTGTTTGCCAAGAACTTCAAGAATCTGACCCGCAACAATTCCTACGAGTTCCTAGGTCTGCCTGTCGGGGTGGCCTACGGGACTGATGTGGAACAGACAAGGCAGGTGATTCTAAAGGCTCTCGCACCGCTCCGCCGCGCTGACAAGTTCGGACGTCCGGTGGTAGAGGAAAGCTATGGGATTCAAGTTGTGCTTAATGGGTTCGGTGACAGCAGCGTTGATCTGGTGGTCAAGCAGTATGTCCTAGTTGACCAGCGCGTGGGCTATATTGCCGTTGCCAATGAGCGGATTTACAACGCGTTGAACGAGTCCGGAATAGAGATACCGTTCCCTCAGCGCGACATCAACATCCGTCAGGTACCCTCTTCTGACGGCAAATAATTGTTAATGAATATGATAAGGTTAGCGGTTTTCGCTTCGGGAGGCGGCTCCAACTGCGAGAATATTATCAAGCATTTCAAAGGCTCTGACAAGGTGGGCGTGGCTTTGGTTGTCGCTAACAAGGCCGGGATTCCTGCCTTGGAGAAGGCTGAAAGACTTGGCGTGCCGACTCGGGTGCTTCCAAAGGCGGAGTTGAACCGGGAGGACGTCGTCATGCCGCTGATGCGGGAATATTCAATAGACTTCATCGTGCTGGCAGGCTTTCTGTTGGTCATTCCGGATTTCTTGATCCATGAATATGACCGCAGGATGATCAATCTCCATCCGGCCCTTCTTCCGAAGTTCGGTGGGATGGGGATGTACGGCCATCATGTCCATGAAGCGGTCAAGGCGGCTGGTGAGACAGAGACCGGCATGACGGTCCATTGGGTCAGCTGCAAGGTTGACGGTGGCGAGATCATAGCTCAGTTCCGTACTCCTATAAGCCCCGATGACACCCCTGATGACATCGCTGCCAAGGAACATGTCCTTGAAATCGAGCACTTACCTCAGGTCATCGAAGATGTCCTTTGCAAGTCCTTCTCCCTCGTGCGCGAATAGGATATTTTGGCTCACGAAATAGCTTTCCTGGCTCCTTCGTGCGTGAATGACACGATTTCACTCACGAAACTACGTTTGAGTGCCTTCCGTGAGTAGAACCAGTGATTATGCGCACAGCTTGTTGTCCTTTAGCTATCCTGGCATCAGTGCCTTGCCAGAGAGGGCTTGATATAGGGTGGGTTGGTAGGTGTCGCCAATCGGGATGCGATCTGGACCGATGAGTATGTGGTTGCGCTCTATGGCTTCGATTGCAGCTAGGCGGACGATAAAGGATTTGTGGACGCGGATGAAATCATCTTTGGGGAGTGTGTCTTCAAGGGTCTTCATGCGCATCAGGGACAGGATTGGGGCGGACGATCCGCTCAGGTGGATCTTCACGTAGTCCTTTAGGCCTTCGATGTACGTGATTCTATCGAGGTCTATCTGCTGGAGGCGATACTCGGTCTTTACGAAGATGCTTTTGATTTTTCTCTGTGCGGTCACTTCTGCAGGTTCAGTGACCGAGGTTGAAACCACATGCTTAGTCACTTCGGCAGGCTCAGTGACCGAGCCGGATGGTCGCAGAGCGTCAACGAGTTCAAAATATTCTTTGGCCTTGAGGGCAGCGGAAATAAAATCATCGTAGGAAATAGGCTTCAGTAGATAGTCAAGCGCCCGCACTCGAAAGCCCTCGATGGCATATTCACTGAAAGCGGTGGTGAAGATGATTCTGGTCTTCTCTGGCAGCATCTTCGAGAGTTCCATCCCACTGAGGTTTGGCATCTGGATGTCGCAGAAGAGCAGATCGACCGGATTGTCTTGGAGGAATGAATATGCCGACGTCCCACTCGTGAAACTTCCCTTGAGCGAGAGGAACGGAGTCTTCACCACGTACGATTCCATCAGCCTGACAGCCAATGGTTCATCGTCAACTACTATGCAGCTAATCGTGTTCATACTCAAGCCTTTATTCTAAGCAGTGAACGATAGACGCTCTGAACCCTGCCATTTTCAAAGGAATATGCTCCCGGATAGAGCAGGTCAAGCCTTCGCTTGAGGTTTGTGATTCCTATTCCTGAGCCGCTGCGGTCTGTGTTGTCCTTAGGGTAGCAGCTGTTCTCGACAAGGCAGGTGACATATTCATTATCCTCGTACAGCCTGATTCTGATGAATGATTCCGCTGAGTCGCTGATGCCATGCTTGAAGGCATTTTCAATGAGGGGTATGAAGAGCAGCGGGGCGATTTGTCTGTCCGAAGTGGCTCCTGGCAGAGATACTTCCAACCTTACTCCTGAAGTCAACCGCGCACTCATCAACTTGACATATTCCTCCAAAAATTCACACTCCTTGGAGAGAGGTACCGTGTTTTTCTGGCTTTCGTAGAGGACATAGCGTAGCATCCCGCTGAGATTGTGTATGGCCTTCTGCGCTTCGGAAGGATCTATTTGAATCAATGAATAGATGTTGTTCAGAGTGTTAAACAAGAAGTGAGGATTAACCTGACTTTTAAGGTTGGCTAGTTCCGCTTCTGCCTGATTTTTCTCAATCTCTTTTCGTTGGGCTTCATTGGCGTACCATTCAGTAGTCATCTTTACTGCCACGGAGATGCCCACAATTGCAACATAAATTACTGTGTTACGTACCGTGAAACTGATAGTGTCGAGAACTGAGCGAGGCGGTGGTGTACCAATAGGAGCGAGAACGTACCTAAAGAACATGTGAACAGACACACTCGCTGCTGCGATCAAGGCGACATTCCATAGTAAAAATAGCCATGTTCTATGGCTGGAAAGGTACCTCTTGATAAGTACTAGGTAATTTGTGTAGAACACTATCACAAATGAGACCACAACTGGAAGATATCGTGAATAATCCACTCCACCGTGAAGCGGCCTTCCCGGCTGTGGTGAGAAGAAAGGCATAGCCAGAATCACGGTCCAGATTGCCAGATGAATTAGCCAGCCGCTGTTTTTTCGCATATTCATTATTAATGTTGTTGCAAGGCTTTGTGAAAGAACTCTTTGCGGAGATTTGGAGAAATTGGGTGTTGTGAGACGCGGTAAATGTCCGAGATGTCTCCAGACAGGTTGCAGACATTTAGTCCGCTGATCTCAGAGATGTACAGGCAGTTGTACTTGGCTGCCTGTACGTCCTGAATGTCCATTGTGTAGCGAAGAATGTCCATGATCTCAATCTCGCTGAGGCTGTCCTTGCTGAACACGTACAGATCAAGTGTCTTGAAGGATCCGTAGAACCCGTCTCCGGCCTTGCGGACCTTGCTTTCTATGATCCGCCGCATCGGAAGTGCCATTGACCAGTAATCATATTCTTTGGTGCCGACATAACGTCCTCCCTGAAGACCGTAGCTATAGCCGGAAGACAAAATCGTGTCGTAATCCTCCCTTTCCTCCGGGACCGGCTCAATTCCGGCCATCTCCTTGAGCATTGACTGCGCGGCCTCCTTCGTTTCCGGCATCGCCCTTGTCACTTCGATCCCCAGTGAGACCCCGTCCGGGCTCTGAAGGTCAGGCCTGTCCTTGTTCAACAACTCCGCGAACCTCTTGTCCAGCAGCGTCTCCAGCGAAATCTTCGCATATCTCTCAAAAAAGCAAGTGTCAAACTGACTCATATTCTTTCTTTTTCCAAATATCGCAAATCCGAGTTGTTTTTACAAATTTAATGGTGTTCTTACCGTGGCAACGAGCGTTCCGTGAAAGTGATGCGGTTACTCGTAACGGATGGCCTCGGGTCGAGGTTGGAGGCTTTGCGTGCGGGGTACCAGCCAAAGAAGATGCCGATTACCGTGCAGACAAGGAATGAGAGGATGATGCTCCAGGATTGTATGAGGATCGGATAGGACAGGACAGCCTTGACTATGTACGAGGCCGCCACTCCAAGGATAACCCCAAAGAGGCCACCGGTTATGCTGATCAGAGTGGCCTCGATCAGGAACTGCGCGAGGATGTCCCGGCCTTTGGCACCGATGCTCATCCTGAGACCGATCTCTTTTGTCCTCTCGGTGACGGAGACGTACATGATGTTCATGATTCCAATGCCGCCAACGAGGAGGGATATTCCCGCAACTGCAGCCAGAAGGGTTGACATCATGTCGCTTGTGCTGGTCATCATCGAGGAAAGTTCCTGCTGGGAGCGGATGTTGAAGTCATCATCATCGGATTCCTTGAGCTTGTGGTTGCGTCGCAGGACATCAGTTATCTCGCTGATTGCCTTGTCGGTATATTCCTCGCTCAATGCGGAGCAGACGATTTCCTGAAGATAGGTTACAGCTAGGATGCGCTTCATCACGGTGGTGTATGGCGTGATGATAAGGTTGTCCTGATCCATTCCCATGCTATTGTAGCCTTTGCTCTCCAGCACACCTACGATGCGGAACGGAATGCTGCCGAACCTGATGACCTTGCCTACAGGATTCTCACCGTTAGTGAAGAGCTGGTCAATGACCGTTTTCCCGACCAGGCAGACCTTGGCTGCTGTCTTGATGTCCTGTTCAGAGAATATGTCACCGTCCTGCACCTTGTACCCTCTGATCTCAAGAAACTCCTCGTTGACACCATAAACCGAGGTAGGTGTGTTGTTTGCACCATAGACCGCCTGGCCTGAGGAATTGACGGAAGGGGAGGCGAGAGAAATGTGCGCGCACTCCTTGCGGATGTCCTCGAAATCCTTGACTTTCAAGGTCTGCATATCATCAGCGCTGAGGCGCACTCCTCCACGCATATCCTCTCCCGGATGGATCATTATCATGTTGGAGCCCATCTCGCTGATCTCGGCCTGGATGCTCTTCTTGGAACCTTGGCCGATGGCGAGCATGGTGATGACCGATCCGACACCGATGATGATGCCGAGCATCGTGAGAAACCCTCTGAACTTGTTGTTGCCCAATGCCTTCAGGGCAATTCTGAATAGATTCGCGAAATTCATGACTAAAATCTTTAGTGAATATTCATACTCATCACAGAGCTATCATTGAATATGTCAGCAATCCTTCTCCTCCGGCAACCTTGCGAGCGCCTCAGCGGCATCAAGAATATGCTCGTTTCGCACATCGCTTGTCACGCGGCCATCCCGAAGGGTGATGGTTCTTGTGCTGTAGTTGACAATCTCCGGATTGTGGGTCACGAATATGATTGTTCGTCCCTCGGAGTGGAGTTTCTGAAACAGTACAAGTACCTCGAAACTCGTGCGGGTGTCCAGATTGCCGGTAGCCTCGTCCGCAAGAATCACTGCCGGGTCGTTCACAAGCGCCCTTGCGATGGCCACCCTCTGCATCTGCCCTCCGGACATCTGGTTGCTCTTGTGCTCCAGCCTATCACCAAGGCCGACCGCCTTCAACGCCTCGACCGAGCGGTCGTACCGTTCTTTCTTTGAATATTTCGGATTGTACATCAGCGGTAACTCCACGTTCTCTATGGCCGTGGTCTTTGCCAGAAGATTGTAGTTCTGGAACACGAATCCGATCTTGCGATTGCGCAGTGTGGCCCGCTCGTTCTTGTCCATTGTCCTGACCGAAACCCCGTCGAGGTAATATTCCCCAGAAGTCGGAGTGTCAAGGCATCCAAGAATATTCAGAAGCGTGGATTTGCCAGAGCCGGAGGTGCCGACTATTGTGACGAACTCGCCTTCGGTGATGGTGAATGACACGCCCCTTAGCGCATGGACAGTCTCGTCACCGACTATGAAGTTCCTGCGAATGTCCTCAAGTTTGATGACTTCTTTCATATTCCTACTTCTTTTTATCTCCTCTTGGCCCCGGTGCGAACGGACTTCTTTCCGCGGTTTCGGCTTTCTTTGGAAGTTCGGCTGTCAGTCCGGTCACAACTTCCTCACCGTCAGACAGTCCCTCGGTGATGCCGGTCTTGTCTCCGCTCGTGTGCTCCGTAGTGACGGATTTCGGTGAAATCGCGTTTCCGTTTTTAACCCATACTATCCTTGACTCTCCGCCAGGTGTGACAGCTGAGCCGTTTACCGTGATTCCGATTTCCTTAAGCACTTCGGGGTCAGGATTGAATCTCAGGGCCTTTGTCGGAACAGCAAGCACGTCCTTCTCTTCCAAAGTGTTGATGGTCACGTTGGCGGTAAGGCCAGGCTTTAGCTTAAGATCTGGATTAGGTGCTGTGATCACAACCTCGTAAGTCACAACGTTTGAGGTCGTTGTCGCTTCCAATCTGACTTGTTGAACGGTTCCCTTGAACACATCGTCCGGATAGGCATCGACAGTGAATGTCACGTTCTGGCCATCCTTGACCTGACCGATGTCGGCCTCGTCCACGTCAGCGATGACCTCCATGTCCGTGAGATCCTTGGCAATCGTGAATAGTGTAGGAGTCTCGAATCCGGCTGCCACAGTCTGTCCTTCCTCCACGGCTCTGCTTATGACAACTCCATCGATAGGGGACATGATGGTCGCATAGCTTAGATTCCGTTTGACCTTAGTGAACGATGCCTGTGCCTGGTTATAAGCGTTCTTTGCGGTTTCGTACTGATAGTATGAGGAATCATATTCAGAATCACTGACCAACTCTTTGTCGTGCAGGGTCTTGATGCGGTTAAATTCCTTTTCCCGGTACTCGAATTCAGTCTTGGCGGTGGAGAGTTGGGCCTGCGAGGAGGCAAGCTCGGCCTGTAGGTTTACCTTGTCCATCTCAGCGATGACCTGACCGGCCTTGACGATGTCGTTGTAGTCAGCGTAGAGCTTGTCGATGATGCCTGAAACCTGCGTGCCGACTTCTACTTTGGTGACTGGTTCGACTGTACCCGTGGCTGTGACTGAACTGGTGATGTCTATCCTTTCGGCTCTGGCAGTCTCAAGCGTTACTGTTTCCTTCCCGGTAGGACGGAAGATCAGCCAAAGCGCTAAGGCAGCGCAGATGGCCCCGATGATAATCCATAAAGTCTTAGTTTTCATATTCATTGTATTTTATAGTTTCCTTGATAAATGTCGAGTAACACATTGTTCATCAATGCTGTGTATTTTGATTGGAGCAGCTGGACACGTGCGTTCAGAAGGTTGTTCTGGGCTGTTATAAGCTCCACCGTGTTCTTCATCCCGATGTTAAATTGTTCGGCAGTCAGCTCATAACTTTGCTCAGCGTACTTAGTCTGTTCTTTGGCTGATGTGTACTTGGATTGTGCGGAGACAGCCTCTAGATAAGTGTCTTCAACTTCCTTGAGCAGAGCCTTTTCCACGCTCATTTGCTCTAGTCTGCTGTTGTCAGCTTCAATCTTCGCCTTGTTGACAGCTGTCTTAGCCTTCCTGCCTTGAAGGATCGGAATCTGAAGACTCAAGCCGATGCTCTCGTTGAAGTTCTTCTCTAGTTGGCTGCCGAAAGAATCGCTAGTTCCAGAGACATTGGTCGTTCCGAGGCTTGCTGTCGCTGAGAGGGTTGGGCAATATGCCGACTTTGCCTGTCTGATGCTTAAATCAGCCGCTTGTACGTTTAGGCTGGCTTTCTTTATTTCAGGCATTGATTCAAGCGCGTTTGCGTAGACTTCTGCCTTGTCTGGTAGCAGCCTCAAGATTCCGGATTCGTCATCGGTCGGCTCTTCAAGCTCAATCTCAACGCTGACTCCTAGTTCTAGAAGTTGCTTGAGTTGCAGCTTGTAGTTGTCCAGAGTCGCCTTGGCGGTTGTGATCTGGTAAAGGTCGCTTGCGTGCTGGCTTTCCAATTGAGCTACGTCAACCTTGCTAAGTTCACCTGCGTTTTTGAGCTCAACAGCCCTGTCAAGCTGAGCCTTCGATGCCTTGGCAGTGCTTTCACTTACCTTCACCGCCTCACTAGCATAGAGGCACTGCATGTAAGCTTTCACAATTGAGATAACGACATCATTCGTGTTTTCTTCCACTGACAACGAATCTACTGAGTTTTGTAATCTGCTTTGCTTCAACGCTGTGCGAAGACTACCTCCGCTGTAGAGTGTTATCCCTGCGTTCAGTCCATAGTTTCCTGACCAACTTGTGGCCTTTGAGGTGCTATAGACATCAGAGCCGACGACCGTACTGTTTCCGCTTTCAGAGAACGGCCTGTTTGTGATTCCTTGACTGGCTGATGCGTTGAGTGATGGGAACATAGCTGCTTTGGCCTGATACGTGTCTTCAAGTCCGGCCAGATGTGCGTTTCTGCTCTGGCGCAGGGCGATGTTGTTCTCCACAGCGTAGTCGATGCATTCCTGCAACGACCATTTTTTAGTCTGTGCTCCAGTGGTCATGCAGATGACCGTCAGGGCTGCGATAATGATGATAACGTCTTTTTTCATTTTCATTGATAATCAAAATCCGGCTGCGAAACTAGCTTTATGTCGGTTTATATTAAACTCAAATCGACGAACTGCCCGATTTCATCGACGAAAATGACTATATTTGCCTTCCTCCTTTGTTTGCACTGTGCGGTGTTCAACCATTGCAATGGTGGCTATTGGACACGAAAATAATAATCAATGAATATGTCAATGAAAGTTTCAAATCTCATCAGGAAGGCTGTCATCACGACTGCTATGACCCTAGCGGCTGTCTCATTCTCTAGTGCAGAGTCACGTTCCGATTGGAAAGCCCATTGGATCACAAATTCGTGGGTTCAAAGTACAACAAACACGTGGATTTCCTACCGTAAGGAAGTCAATGTCACTAAACTTCCTGACAAACTTGTAGCGAAGATTGCAGTTGACTCAAAGTACTGGATGTGGATCAACGGAGATCTCGTGGTCTTCGAGGGCGGGCTCAAGCGCGGTCCTTTCCCGAACGGGACATATTATGACAAAGTGGACATAGCTCCTTTCCTGAAAGAAGGAAACAACACGATTGCTATTCTGCTTTGGCATTTCGGCAAACAAGGATTCAGCCATAATAACAGCGGACAGGCTGCTTTGATCTTCGAGGCTGTCTCTCCGGAATTGGAAATTCTTTCCGACAACTCATGGCTCTGCGTCCCTAATCCGGCTTATAGCAGCACGGATGCTCCTCATCCTAACTACCGTCTTCCTGAAAGTAATATCCGTTTCGATGCTAGAAAGGAACAACAAGGGTGGAATATGCCCGGTTTCGATGTCCGAAGAAAGATGTACAAAGCTTCTTATGTGGACGAAATGGCTTGGCCTGCGATGGGCGAACTTGTTGAGCGTCCGATTCCGATGTGGAAGGACTACGGTTTTAAGGAATATGCCAGCGTCCGTCAATCCAACGACACCGTTTACTGCAAGCTGCCTTACAACGCCCAGATTACACCTTATCTCAAGGTCGAGGCCAAAGGGGGAGAGATGGTCAAGATCATGACAGACAACTACCGCGGAGGCAGCGAGAACAATGTGCGCGCTGAATACATCACCCGTGGTGGCGTTCAGGAATATGAAAACCTCGGCTGGATGAACGGCCATGAGGTCTGGTACATCGTGCCTTCTGGAGTGAAAGTCCTTGAACTTAAATATCGTGAGACAGGTTACGACACTGAGATCTCAGGCTCGTTCGAGTGTGAAGACCCGTTTCTTAATGAACTTTGGAAACGTTCTGCCAGAACCCTTTACATCACCATGCGCGACACTTACATGGATTGTCCTGACCGTGAGCGCGCCCAGTGGTGGGGAGATGAGGTAAACGAGTTGGGAGAGGCATTCTACGCCTTGTCTCCGTCTGGCCAATTGCTGGCAAGAAAGGGAATCCTTGAACTTGTGAACTGGCAAGCGTCCAATGGAGTGCTCTATTCCCCTGTGCCTGCCGGCAACCGTGTGAGCGAACTTCCTCTCCAGATGCTTGCCTCCGTGGGCTGGTACGGTTTCCACACTCAGTACTGGTTCAGCGGAGACAGCAGCTTTGTTGCGGAAGTCTATCCTAAAGTCGAGCGTTATCTGTTCAGAAGCGGTCTCTGGAGATTCCATGATAATGGACTTCTGAAAGTCCGTCCAGGTGATTGGAACTGGGGCGACTGGGGCGATGACATTGACACGGAAGTCTTGACGAACTGCTGGTATTATCTGGCCCTCAAATCACAAAAGGAATTTGCCCGCATTCTCGGCAAGGAGAAGGATGTGGAGACGATAGGTGCTTTGATGAAAAGAATTGCCGATGCCTTTGACGCACAGTATTGGACCGGTTCCGCTTATCGTGATCCGAACTACAAGAAACAGACTGACGACCGTGCCCAGGCAATGGCCATTGTTTCCGGCCTTGCCACTGCTGACAAGTATCCAGCTCTGTTCGAGACCCTTAAAAAGGAGTACCACGCCAGCCCTTACATGGAGAAGTACGTTCTTGAGGCTCTATTCAAGATGGGACACGCTGACTTCGCCATAGAAAGGATGAAATCTCGTTACGCCAAGATGCTTGGGTACGACTACACGACCCTGTTCGAAGGCTGGGGAATAGGTAGCGAAGGCTTCGGTGGCGGCACGATCAACCACGCTTGGAGTGGTGGCCCGCTGACAATCATGAGCCAGAAGCTCAGCGGAATCGAGCCGACAGCTCCGGGCTTCAAGACTTTCGTGGTCAAGCCTCAGATGGGGGCTTTGAAAACAGCGTCCGCCTCTCTTGAGACCCACTTTGGAATGATCCGTGTCTCGCTCAGCAGAAAATCCGCCAAGTCCCATGTGGCAACGCTCACAATCGAGGTCCCGGAAGGCACAACAGCCACTGTCACAGCGTCAAACGGAAAGCCTAAGACAATGTCTGCGGGAAAATATTCATTAAAGGTCAAGGTTGACTGATTTGCTGACTTTTGGCCGCATTGTTGACTAGGAATATTCCTTTGTCATTCTCTTTGAGGACGGCCACGGTCCAATAGCAGCCGTCAGCACCATTGTAGGATGTGGAAATATTCAGATTGACAGTCGCTCCCTCCGAGAGGGTCTCGCTACCGTCAGCTGCAATCAACGGGGCTCCGTCCGGGGATGTCGCCAAGGCTCTGACTACATTGTTGAACGTGTAGTCAGAGCCTTGGCCGACTTGGAAGCCCTTGATCCCGTCCTGCGTCAAGGCTGCGAAGATTCTATACTTACCGCTTTCAGCGACTTTGACAGCCACCTGGGCCTTATTCGGAGAGTCAGTGATTGGTGTGATCGTGATAGCACAAGGTTTTTTCACCGATTCCAAGTGCCTGTTAGCCGCTTGGAAGAGAATCTCCTCGTTGTTGCCAAAGACCGTAGGCTCATAGTTTATGATGGCGGAGGGAAAACTGTTGACAGAGAACCGTTTGCAGAAATCGTTTTCGTAGCCTATGCTGTAGTTGTCACCTTTGTGGACACTGACCGTAATTAGCCGTCCGGAAAGCCTTTCGTTGACCTTGTTCAGGCTCTTGGACATGTTCGGACAGTAGGTGCACCATGTTCCTGTGAAATAGAAGACGAGGGCAGAGCTCTCGTTGGTCTCCGGTTCTGGCTCAGGCTTCGGTTTGGGCTCTTTCTGATATTCTTCCCAATCCGAATGAATCCCTTGACATGAGTTCAGCGCGGGCGGCAAGGCTAAAACCGCTATGCAAATTATTAATGAATATATTCGTTTCATCAGAAAACTATTGAGATTGAAAGGCTTCCGCCAGAGAATCCGGGTTGCCAACGGCATACGCCACCAGAGCAGATCATTCCCTCACGGTTCTTGCCGAATGACGCGCTGATCCTATAGTGGCCACGGCTGTAACCAGCACCGACCTGATAATAGTGTATTTTACTAGATCCGTGATTATACATGTCCTTGGCGAACAGAGACCATCCTTTTGTGAAATAAGTCTCAAGTAGGGCGGCACACCAATCCTTTTCGGCTTCTGCGCTGTAGAGGTACTGAAGTTCCCCTCGCATGGAGAATCTGCCTGAGAAGCGGTAAGTCACATCTGCGACTGCCGTGTTCCGAACCTCTGTCATCCTGTGCACCCCGTGGGACGGAGAACTCTCCTGAATATTCAGAAACAGCACAGACTTCAGACGGTGGTTCCACTTTCGCTCGTACTTGACGCTGACATCCCTGAAAAGCAGTGCCCTTTTACCAAGTTCGTGGTACATTCCAAGACTGTGCGCCTCGCTGTAGTTGAAGTGTAATCTGTCCTTTTTGCTCGCCTTGTAGATCAGGTCGACCTGCCAGGCATTCTCTCCATCAGAGTTAGGGTAGTATGGTTCCAAAGTGCAAAGCATGTACGTGTGCTGAAGGGAAAGGGCTGGGATGTAGTTTAGGGTGTTGGAGATGAAAGCCTCGTTGGTCCTGAAGATCTTGTTGGTCATGTTCTGGAGATGCCTGAACGATGCCACGGCACTGATTCTGCCGATGTACAGTCCGCTCTCAAGCGACAGAGCGTCCCCTTGGTGAAGATTATCCACCCCGCTTACCGAAAAGTCATGCCAGTCCTTCTGCTTTCCGCAATATTCACCTTTGATGTAAAATCCTCCTATGGCATAATTCGCTCCAACAGACCAAGAGGCGTTGTTCTTCGGTACGTTGACTTTTGTCCAATCCTCCTCAAGGTAGTAGGGGAGTCCTTTTTCGAAACGCTCCAGAAAGGAAAACTCCAATCCCAAATCGCCTCCAAACAGACTTATCTGCGAGAGAGTGATGTCCGCTCCAAGAATCTGGGTTCCTGAATATCCCCGCAGATGTCTCGGAAATCCCCACACGAGCTTTGTTCCAATTATCCCTTTTGAATATTCTAGCCTAGCCCCTCCGACAGAGTTGTTCATTCCCAGCGCCCTGTCCTCCCATGAGCGGAACAGAAGCCCGGAGCCGAACTGGTCGTACCAGTCACCGAGGGTTAAGTTGAAGTTTTCGGCATTGTAACGAATAAACTTCTCCGGTAAGTAGAATCCTTTGCTGCCCTCGTCGTAGCCAAGAAGAGGCTGTGGATGCCACTCTGCTTGCATGCCGACCTGAAAACGCTTTCTAGACCAGTCCAGCTTAAGGTAGTTGTTGGAGCCGTAGTCGTTCCTGTCCGTGTACCAGACATCGTTTGACTCAAGGCTCCAGTGCAAGTAACTGTTGTCTTGAGCGCTAGAGATGAAGCTTACTCCAAGAGCGAGAGACAGAAACGTGAATATTCTTGACTTTGACATCATTCGTTAACCATGATCATCACTGGAGGAGCTAGAGGAATGAAGTTGGACTTGTCAACGCTAGTGCTTTGGGCTGCGGCTTTGGTCACAGCCTCTGTGCTTCTTGCCGGTGCATCGAATGCCACGAATGTCTCGTAGTCGTAAGTCCAAGTGTCACCTTCGGAGAACTTCATGATTTTCTTGTAGATAGCCTCTCTGGAAGGAGCGTTGAATCCACCCGTGTTGTAACGCATGATGCTGTTCTCGGTTGGCCTGTAAACTCCGTAAGGGTAGGTGTAGCCGCCTTGATAGACTCCCACGTTTCCTGAATATCTTGAGTCAGCGATGAGTCTGGACCATTTGATAGTGTTCGGGTCTGATGTCAGATCTACATTCTCATAGAAGCCATAGGAGATTCCTTGCCACTGTTTAAGTTGTGTACTCATTTCGGTCGGGATAGTGCCTTGTGATGAATAGAAATATTCATCAGCCAGTTTTCCGAATCCGTGACCGCAACCTTCGTGACGGAGTGTTTGGGCGTATTCAGTCTCGTTTTTACAGAGAGGAACGTAGCAGATCGCCTGGTTGTTACTGTACATGTGGCAGGTTCCAGCATACTTGACCTTATTGATGATCACGAAGATGATTGTCTTCTTAAGATCCACAGACGGCAGCTTTTCGCTTACAAAACTGAAAATAGCTTCATTATCACCTTCTATATGTGTCCCTTGCCCGAATTGAGCGGAGAATTTAGTATCGCCACCTTCCTGTTTGATGATTCCGTTTTTCGAGACTGATCCGATTCTATAGATGTTGAATCTGTTCTTTGTGCTTTTGAACGGCTCCTCGGTAAAGAACGCCTCCTTGCCGAGCTCGACATATTTGTTGAAAAGCTCCTGGTCCTTGTCAGCGAACGCGTCTCCAACGAAGACCACATCTATTCCTTTGCCGACAGTGGCCGAGTGGATCTTGCTCACCTGCCCGTCTTGGTTGTAATCTGTTGAAGTGTAGGCCTGGATTCCCTGCTTAACGGCCACTGTCAGTAGCGAGTTGTTGACATTCTTGAACACGATGTCTCCGCTTCGGGCTGCTGACGCAGTGTTTGCGCTCACCGTGAATGTGTACGCTCCGGAGTTTTCTGACTTTTTTCTGATCCACTCCGGCATGGAATTGACGGAGTAGTCCATGTTTGCCGTCACGGTCATTGAGATGTCCTGCTCTTTGCCGTCAATGTCGAACAGAGAAGGAGTCACAGTGAACACTTCATCTTCACTCGGCTCAGAGCCAACAACGATGTTCGTTGTGGATGGGATGTCTTTTGAAGAGATCTTATCAATTTGTCCATTATAGACATATAAAGCCTAAATTCCGCAGACTTTTAACCTGCTAAAAA
>ERZ808267.207-NODE-207-length-21702-cov-3.288677_pt1 | contig 21702 bp, 19 predicted proteins | sample MGYA00521241_ERZ808267 | MGnify/ENA primary metagenome ERZ808267 (study PRJEB31516, sample SAMN03275592) | gut metagenome | biome: mammalia-associated habitat; material: feces | host: Papio cynocephalus | place: Kenya | collected 2012-07-19 ...
CGACAAAGATACGTTATCTTTGGCAAATCACCAAATCCGTTTTTGGACGCTTACCTATCAGAAAGTTATCTCTACTTGATGCATCATAATGAAGTACACTTTTATCATCAGTTGCTCCAAAGGCGCTCCTATAAACTTGATGATAGGAAATTGTTATACTCGATACAGTCGGATAATAGTCTGAAATTGCATGCAACTGAGAGTAGAACCAACTACGTTGCTCACTCTTTCGTCGCTCATTCTCCTGCTCTGTCATACATGATTTCATCTTATTCCAATTAGTTGATTTCTATAAAACATCGTCAGAATATCCCAACACTGCTACAACCAGTTTCAGTGTCTCATAACGATATGGCCAATTCTCTTTTGTAAAATTCTGCCATTTTTCAAAACTGTATAACGCAAGTAAAGAAACTGGTTGAGTGAAAAGATAATATTGAATATATTTACCAATTGCTGCTTTTATCTCATTTTCATGCACCTTAATAAAATCTGATATTGTATCATACACAATTTGTTTCTTCTCCGAATCTAACAATTGCATATATACATCCATAATTTCCCTATCAAACATACCAACTTGATAGTCTGGATTCAGCTTAACAAACTCCTCATTCAATTTGTTTACCACCTTCATTTCAAGAGTCATCTCATCCATATGCTTATTATAGATATACAAGAATTTTTCATCAGCTTCTTCCAAAAAGGCCATAGACGCAGATAGCTTTCTTCTAACTAGTTTATCTACATCCTTGTTTTGCTTATAGACAAAAGCATGACTAACCTCAGAGTAAGCATGTTGTAAAATGGTACGAACTTGAATTTCGCAAGTCAAATAATCTAGATTAACCTTAGCGGAATATCCCGCACAGGGTTTCACTATATAATGTTCAGACTGATAAGTGAATTGCTCAGGAAACTCTTCCCTAATCTTAGAAATTTCTTTTGCATGCTCTACAACGATCCAATCAGCATCATTTCTAGACATTATAAACTCAGAAACATCAGACACCGCTTTTGAACAAAGCAACACCAATCGAGTACCTACTTTATCCGTGATGTTTAACATCGGATTATCGTAGTTCTTATTACGATACAGAGCCTTTTGAATAAACGATGCATCATCCTTAACTCTATAATGTGCCTTGAACTGAACCATTTCTACAGTTGAAGCATAACGACTAATAACATAAGAATTGAGTTTCTCATCAACATTAGCTCCCCATTTATTTAATTCTGGTTTAATCGAATTAAAATTTTCACGTAACTCAACCTCATCCATTACTCTATCATTGATTAGTATCAATTTCGATTATTTTTATTCCTGGGCGTTGAGGGTCTGTTTTAAAAGACACCTTAGATGCCAAGAAATCAGAATTTCCGCTTATTTTTAAACCATGACAAACATCAATGCGCCTTTTGCTTATAGCATTAACCAACAATGAAGTATCTTTGGTAAAAGAACGAGAGAACTCATCTACACAAATTCTTTCTAAAAAACGGTCTCGATTCTCCATTGGTATTATACTATTGATAATATTGGTTGGATTAATTGTTGGAGTTTGATCTGTCATTAAGGAATATAAAAAAGCTTCAATGTCTGACCTTTGGTCAAAATCCGCACCAAACTCTGTTTTTATCATGGCAGACATCCTATCAAAGAATAACTTGGTTAATAACGCACAATTATCCTTAAAGGTAAGACCTAAAAATCCACTATAAAAATATCGGGCTAATGCTGTTCCGCTAGTAAATTGGTCATCGAATAACAGATAAGTAAAATCATCCTTATCAATCCCTTCTGTTTTTTGAATCATGCAAAAAGCCTTAAATAATTTTTGAGTTGGACTCAAAATTATATCTCGCAAAGCTTGAGCCTGATGGTGAGCAACGCTGATTGCATCATGAGGCTCTGCCTTTATAAGAACATAGAGAGGGTGGTTTTGATATTCGCAATCCAAAAACAGCAAAAAGCCACCAGGTATTCCTCCTCTATTGGAATTTTGCGCCAATATCTGAGTGACATTTTTTGTATTATCTATAAAATCAACATCAGAAAGAGAATGCATAGTCTGTAAAAAAGAAAAAGTAGAACCTTCAGAGTCATCCGCCATAGTCAACTCAAAACTTTTGCTATTCCTTCCAAAAGAAAATGTCAAACGATCGATAAGTATTGTCTCGGTCGCACGATCAACCTCTAATAGTTCTTCGCTAAACTCACAATGAACATTTTCATTCATAGCAGTTTTACCCAAGATCTGATGCATTATCGCTCGTTTTATGCTTATGAAATTAAAATTCAACATATTTATATAAATTTATTCGTACACAATCTTAACCTACATTCTAGTATGTATCATTTTTCTTTTCTAATGAACAAAATACAAATGTTTTAGAAAATATATTGCGATCGTCAATATTGGCAAAATCGCAATCAGCCAATATAAGATATAAACATCTATGATATAATAGCGAATATGCAACCATAACCACGTTATAGGCAAAGTATCAGAATCATCCAATATCGCTACTGAATACTTGTAATCAAAGGATGTATGATTTAGATTATATTTATCCAATATATCTTCATACTCCTTTATGTACTTCTGTTCCTTTTCTTGCTGTTCTGCTTCTGGAAGAATCTTTGCATCATGATGAATTTGCCTGTATAACCGATTCAACGCATTACCACAGGAATGGTAATTATCTTTTCTCTTGTCATAATCCAATCCGCTAAAGAGAAGGGAAAGAACTAACAAGAAAGTTGATAAGATAATCGTAAATACACTAATCTGATTAGATAAAGCTATGTTCTTACTCTGTAAAGCTATCAAACTTATGCCTATGATGGATGCAGAGGACAACGCTTCAGCCACCTTAGAAGCATCACGATTTCGTTTCATACGATGGTATGCTGTAAAACGAGCACTCATCGTCTTATATACCGTTGTACTAAATTCATCTAAATATGCCATTTTGCCTATATTAAAGTAGAAGGGAACCCCAATTAAAATGCGAAATCTACCACCGAAGTAGCATACCCTACAAGGGATTATAAATGCTTTACAAAAAGTGAACGTGTTACGCTCACCCTAGCTTTAATAGCCAAAGGCTCCCTTCTAATAAGTTGTACCAACTGTCATTCGCGCATCCTTCTTCAAATGTTCGAGATGCACATAATATTTTGTCTTAATTTCTTCTTCATCGTACTTAACATCTTTATCTATCAGTCCTTGTTTCAGTAGATATGTTCTCATATCTCCCACCTCCTTCAAGGCATCAAAATCCATGAGTTTATTCTTTCCTGCATGTTTCTTGATGTCCCAATAGACCTCGTGCAAATGGACTATTTTTGACTCTATACTCAGACCTTTCAAGAATTTCTTATGAACTACGGCATCAAGCCCATAAAGCAAACGAACATCTGTCATTGCTTGAAAATAAGGCAACCATCCATAAAGATGACTTGAGATTTTGATACCCGATAGTTTTTGATTTATCAAGGATATATAATATTCATCAAATGCCTTGTCTTCCAAAATAAACCTTGGGCGCAAAAAGGCATTAGCCTTTTGACTTTTGTATCTTGTCACTATTTTTGAAATTCTATTCAAGAAAGCCTGTACATTTCTCTCTCTAATCGAAATCGAAAGGGGTGTTTGTACTTTGTATCCTATATAATCAAAACTTTCAGCTCCTACCAATCCGTATTGTGTCTTATCAGCCGAAAGGCGCAAAGTAACTCCTTTCAGAATCAATTCACACTTGACTTCATTCACATAGTTGGTATCTATGCAAGAGGTACTCAATATCAGAATATCATCAACATACCTTTTGTATAAGGTATCAGAAGCGCAATGCTTTTGAATGCTTACATCAAAGTCTTGCATTGAAATATTTGCAAGAATATTGGATATTGCCAATCCTTGCGGAACACCTGTATCTCTTGGTTGTTCTTTGATAGATGTCCTGTGGCTATCTGCAAGCGTAACGGTATCTATTGCAGCCTTAATCAATTGTAAAATTTTAGCATCTACGCATGACTCCAATTTGTCATAGAGTCTGTTAAGATAGACTGAATCATAAAAGCTCTTGATATCGGACTTTAGGAAATAGATCTTTTCAGAAGAATGTTCTGCTAGGAAATCTCCCACTTCCTTGATATACTGATTCGGAACTTCATGATTAACCGCATTTGGAAATAAATCTTGAAGATATTGATTAAGTACTCCCAAAACCATCCTGTCACGCATTGATGGAACAGAAAGAACACGAGGAAACTTATTTCTTCCTTTCAGAATTAGTTTTTCCTTATAAAAAGAAAACTTATAGGTTCCATTCAAGCATCGTGTTGCTATTTCATCAAGTTCTTTCACATAACGACTCCAAAAGGTTGTTGGGGTGAGTCCATCAAATCCACCACCTTTCTTTGTCTTCATTTTCTCATTATAAAACTCAGTGAAATGAACTGGATTGAAATAATCCTTTGGATTTACAGCTGCCATACCTTGAAAATCATTACAACCTAAACTCACTCAGAACTTTGAAATTCACCTCCCCACGCCTTACGGCGCAGGGAGGTGAGCAACACGCTACTTTCTCTTCTTGTCTTTCTTCACCTTCTTGGTGACTTTCACATCGCCAAGTTCGCCTTTCTCCTGCAAGTGCTTGACTAGACCTTCGAAATCACCTTTCTCGAAGAAGACTTTCTCATCTTCAGGAACTCCAGTCACCTCTATAGGCACAAAGCCTAAGTTCTCGTCATGAACTTTCATATTGCCTTCGACTATGGCTCTCGCCATTGACATACGAAGTTCATCACTCAAAGGAATGAAAGTTCCACGCTCCTCTGGAGAAGGATGGTCTTCGATCGGATTGCATGGGGCGAAGCCGATTCGCTCGTCCGGACTCATGATATAGCACTCCACATGGGTTCCATCCCACACAGGTTCTTCCAAATTCCAAGAGAAGTTGTAGGTTACCCCTTCTGGAGTACGTACCTTCTTTTCCTTGGTAAAGCCTGAGTAGAGACGAACTCGGTTTCCCTTACGGAGATTCGTATCGGGAAACTCATAGAGGCGAGCCTTGCTATAAATCGGAAAGCCTTCCTCATTATAAACGTAACGTACGAGCATAAGACCTTCGAGGGAGCAACGTGCCGCAGCTTCCAATTCGACGTACTCATCTTGCTGGCCTCTGTTGTAGAGACCAGTGATTCTTAAACTAATCATAATTTTGATGTGTATTTAAAATTTAGAAGCAGTACGATTGTTTGGATTAGCGACAATCGTAAAACGCTATTTTTTGTTCACCATTGCAGTATCGCTCTGCGCTGGTCGCCACTCGAATGGAGAAATATATTTTTTTATAATATTCCGAATCTCTTCTTTTCTTTGTTAGTAAGAGTCTCGGTGGTTTTGAGTATATCGAAAATTCCTTGAAGGTCGGAGTCGGTTAGCGTACCGAAGTACTCTCCTTCCATGAGTTTCTCCAACGGAATGGAGAAGAGCATACCACAATCTACAAAGCTATCATACTTCAAGAACTCTGGATAATCTGATTGATGAAGGAGATATTGAGCAGAGAGAAATGAAGCAGAATAGGCAGCCTTGGGACTCATCTTGGTATTTACCAAGACGGACCCATAGCAAACTTTCTTCACCTTATCAACTCCTATAATTACCAATTTCTTGGGCTTTTGCTTCCTTCCATCCTTGAAAACCAGACCTTCATCAATAGATATGATGGTTCTAATTAATGAACCTATCTCCAACTTATCTTCTGTAACTTGACGAATATTGTCGAGATAAGCCTTTTGCAATTCCCTTAAATCCATGACAATGCCTTTTGAACAGATTGACGCTCTCGGATGACGGTCAGCATAGCCTTGCTCGCACCTGCAGCATCAGCCATATCATACATGGTGATTTTGGTATCCTCACCTGTCTTGTCAGCTTGGCGCTTTGCACGTTTCCAAGCCTTGTCTTCATGCGACTTGTCAGACAGGTCAAAAGAATCAACATCCTTGCATTTGTCTATCCACTTATCTAGCATCTTGACATCTGCAACAGAAAGTTCATCCATGTCACATTTTGCATTCTTCGCAGCAAGGATTAGCTGATGACCATCTTTGGATAATTGAATATCTAAAGAATCAGCAAAGTCTTGCAATTCTGGGGAAGAAATGTCAGCCTTACCTTCTACTCCACGCAAAACCTTATAGGTCAACGTAGGAACAGGACCGTGTTTTCTTGCCACAAAAGTATCATAGACTATTGGCAAGCCGTACTCTTTCAACTGATTTTGCTGGGCAAAATACATCACCTTGAAGAGGTGGATATAATCCACTCCTTCTGGAAATGCTTTCAAGATGTAAAGCACCACTGCCTTTATCTTCAATATCTGTTCTATTGTCTTCATTGTTTTTCTCCTTTTTGAATTTGGCAAAGTTACGACTTTATCTTCAATCCGCCAAGGATTTCGGGGATTTTAACTTATCGATCTCCCCTATCACCTTTCTCACGAACTTTTGATCTTCTTTCAATTCATCTATATTATAAGGTGTGATGAGATAGTCGTGGAGTTTCTTGTAGATAACGAGGAAGAGTTTGTTGGTGGTCTTACGGACATCGCCCTCCAACTTTTCCTTGATTCCATCGGTCTGGCGAAGGACATTCACCATAGGCTCGTAGAACTGGGCGATGTCATACTTATAGACGATGAAGGAATCGGTCAGCTTCTTCTCATTCTTCTTGATGAGCTTGAGCGCCTGCTCGTGGAAACTGGCGTGCTGTTCTTGCGAAAGGCTTTCAAGATAGGCAGCCATCTCGGCAATGGCTGTATCCCTCAACTCTCGATTTTTCTTCTCTACCGCAATCTTATCTTCAAGGCCTTTGATGTCCTCCTTTAGATTTTTGCTATCCCAATCTCGCCAAAGCAAGTCGAGAATGGTATCACCTAATTCTATCACAAACTTCTTTTTCGCTGCTGAAGATTGTGAGGTAAACCGATAGTCTGACAACACATTTTTGACAGCGAGTGTCGTCCAAATCGCTCCATACTTTTGGGTACGCTCCCAATCGTCTTCATCGGGATGGAGAACCAATCGCTCATACTCCTTATCGGCTTTGTTTAGCGTATCGGCAGCAACTATCTTATAACTCTTCAGTTTCTTTCTGTTATCGCTTACAAGATTGTGAAGGCTTTGAAACAAGGAGAAATATTGCTCCTTGGGAACATCCGACAGAATGTTGTCTACCTCCAAGCACTTGTCAAAAACGCTGATTCCATCGGGATATGCTATCTTCTCTGGAAGTGAAATCGGGAATCCATTTTTCAAGATTTCCTCTTTGGATGGGTGTTGCTTGCGATATTCCTGTTGCTTATCGGCAGGAAAAAGAGCCAAGACTCGCTCTATGAAATCGGGCATTTTGAAACCTGCCAGGTCATCGGAATAAATCAAGAATTCGTCATTCAAACGATAGAGGTCTTTCAACTCAAACTCTACCCATTCGTCCTTCTTCTCGGCATAATGTTTGAGAACCGGATAGTAGGCCTCGCTGATTTGGCGTTCCAGCTTGCGGCATCTCGCCAACTGCTTGGGATAATCGAGATGCCATTTGCTGTGGAATCGGGACACTTCCCAAAGGAGTAAGCCCATGATGCAAGCGGAATAATAGAAATCCTCTGCCTGATTATACTTCTTGGCTTGCGATAACCAGCCCTCGTATATACGAAGTGCATAGTTTATGTCGTTGACACCACTGACCTTCCACTTGTGGATGGCTTCTATTTTCTGACGGAAATATTTGCCTGGGTCTTTTCCCTTCGGCTTATAAGCGTAGTTGGGCACCTGGCGGTCGGAGGATTTCTTCCTCGCTTTTCTTCTTTTAGGAGAAGCTGGCCTCACGGAATAAGCGAAAGGTGTCGGACCTTCGTAAAGGTCATCCCAGTAATCGGAATCATCGAATTCATCGAAGGGAATGATGTCGTCATCGTCGTCGGATTCATCTGCGAGGTCTTCATCGGAGAGTCCTCCGAAGAAGGCATCCATGAAAGCTCCGAACATCTGGTTGAGTTCCTCATCGGATGGGCGATGGTCTTTGCCGCCATTATTGCCAAGGGGGATTAACTTTGCCATTTCGTTTTTTATCTTATACCTTATTATATATAAGGGAATTTTTATATTTTTATATCAGCTTGCTGACCGGCACACTCTGCATCATGCTCGACCAGGAATGGCGGGCCACCGTCATGTTGAGATTGAAGGGGAGGTCGAGGAGCTCGCCCAACTTATGGAGCTGGCGATTGATGCGCTGCAAGGTCTGGGTGTGCTGGCGATAACGGTCTTCCTCGTCTGCGGCATCTATCAGGGGGAAGAGGTAGGGGGAATCGGGACGCTTGTAGCGATCTACGATTTCCTGCATCGCCGGCTCCCAAGGGATGGTGACCTCCTTGCCCGTGGCATGGACCTCGTAGGTGAGTTCGCCACCATGGATGTTGTCGGTGGTGAGATAGAAGATGTCGCCGCCTGCCATACCGTGCGCCAGGACGGAGAAGAGGAAGAAGTCTCTCGAAACTGATACGAAGGGACGCTCGTTGCTCAGGTCCATCTTGCGCAACTTCTTGATTTCCGACAAAGTCAAGCCATTGCGATCTTGCTTCATACGATAACTAGAATTGATGTTCTTGAATAGGTTTTCTACTTCCTGACCTTTCGCCTCCGCCACCTGACGGTAGAGGTGCTTGAGGTTTCGCATATACACCGAAACCGTGTTGGTGCCCAGTTCCTGTCGCTCCAGCCATGTGTGATAGTTGCGTATCAACACGGCGTCGAAGTCCTTGAAGGGGATTTCCTTCTTGCCGAGGTAGGCGATGAACCGCCTGAGCACGGAGGTTTGGTTCTTGGCTGCCCACATCCTGCCTTCCTCTTGGAGCTGCTGGATGTAGATTTCGGCACTTGCCACAAATCCTGAATTCATCATTTGCCTTATTGAATTATGTTTTTTATGCTGATATAATAAGCGGATAAGCGGATTGCAAATCCGCAAAATAACGAGGTCGAACCTTTTTTGACGACGGATTGCAAATCCGTCGGAACGCCTAGCGGGATAAAAGGATACCTTATTAATATAAAAGTTCTAGATTACAAATGCAGCCAAACGGTGCGGAGATACACGCGCCAGATGGCTAGGTGGGCGGAGGAGTTGATTTCCTCGCATACCCTTACGCAGGTATCGACCAACGTGGTGAGGGATGCCTCTTCATCCTCCCCTGCCTTCACCTTCACGATGAAGGCATTGAGGTGATGGTCGCCTACCTTGAGGTTGTCGGCGGCCTTCACAGGGAAATCCTCCGACCTTAATATCATATATAATGTAGGGGCATAGTTGCGGAAGGAGGCGATGAGCTTCTCCCCTACTATGCGGTTCTTGCGATTCTTTACTTGATGGGTTCTGCCTTCGAGGAGCTTCAGGTTTGCCTTGTCGCCGGTCATGAAATACTCCATCAGGAACTTGTCCCAGTTGACGAAATAGGTGATGGTGCCGTCGTCGTCGGTCATCTTTCCGATGTGGGCGAAGTAAGGGGACTTGATCGTCTGCTCCTGTCGAGTGTCTGGGTCGAAGATGATCTCACGGATTTCTATCGGACGAATTAGCTCTGTGAAGGATTCGTGGGGGATGATTTTATCTCCCACAGATTTCACAGATGACACAGATTTTTTCGGCTCTGCCGAATTTTCTTTGTCTCCTACAGATTTCACGGATTTTCTGCCTAGGGCGGCATAATATTCCAGTCTCGACTGGGCGGGGGTGGATAAATCCTTCTTCTCCTCTACTCCTTCCAGTCCTGACGAAGGGGTGAGGAAGGGACGGATGAAGTTGCGGCGCCAGGTGTTGTGGACGTAGCCCTTGTTGCTGCGCTCGTAGCGGATGAGGGAGAATATCAGCGAGACATCTTCCTTGCTATAGGCGGCGAAGGCACGGCTCAGGGTTTCCATCTTCTGCTGGCGAAGCAACTTGCAAAGGCCCGACCAGGTGGTCTGGTTGCAGAGGAGCTGCACGATGTTTTCGAGGATGGAAAGGGATAGGTCTTTGTATCCACATGCCTGTATCGTGCCGAGCATTCGATCGATGGCACGGTCTCGCTCGGTGGCATTGCCCACCTTGTGGTCCTTAATGTTGGTGAGACGAACCAGCTGGAACGCCCAGAGATTCGGTATCGAAATGGTGACGGGCACGATGGCATCCTGTTCGTATTCGAGCAGGTTGAACACCAGTCGCTTGTCGCCGTCGAATCTCGCCACATATCCCGTGCGACCCTTGAAAGGTCCCTCCACTATCTTGACCACCTCGTTGTACTCCCCCTTCTTGGGATTGAAGGCATAGTCGGAGTAAGGGCGGTCGAGGATGACCATGTCGTCGTGGTAGCTGTCGATGAACTCACGGAAGAGCTGCATCTGCTCCACGGGCACCACCAGGGGTTCCAATTGTCCTATCTCATCGCTGTCGGCATATTTCCTCTTAAAATAGAGGATGCCGCCCTGTGGATACTCCTGTTCGATGAAATCGGAGAGTGCCTTGAGCGTGGCGTAAACGAAAACGTGGCCTGTATAAAGAGGTGTAGTGATGTCCTTGCCATTGCGTCGCACCCGCACGGTGGTGTTGACCGGGCAGTAAACTTCGAGGATGTTCTTGCCGTAGCCTTGCGCCTTGGTGATGACATCGGCGAACGCCTCCTCCTGCCGAGGTTGCGTGCGAACGATGAACCAATGGAAGTCAACTTCGCCAGTTTGCTGTACGTTATGGATGGTTTGCATGAGAATGTAATTTCCTTTCCCTTCATGACAATCGCACGAAGGTTATGAGATACCTTTTAGTCGGTTTAACGACAGCATCTAGAAGAATCCTTAGCTGAGAATGCCTGCCGCTGTTATGTTGTTGGCTGCGACCTCATGGAGGCGCAATGAGTTATATTGATTCATACCACAACATTTATTTTGTTAAAATGTAAAGTATTCTCTACATCTACACCTTTTTTGTGCAATTCGTTGTATGAAACGAGCACTTTTATCGGTTGCAAAGGTAATGTTTTTATTCGAAACTACAAGCATTTTTCCCGATTATTTTCATGGAAAAGCGAAAATAATTGGTAATGGACCAAAATGAACCAGTTTTCTGGGTTGGAAAAGGAGGTAAAGGACACTGGGGGAGAAACATTTCCAGGGAAAAGTTTCGCTAATTGCATAATTATTGCTATCGACTTGGCATCCCCATCGACAATAACAATTCTACCATTATTTTATATTTTTATTAATAAAACATTTTTTATATAGAATAACGAAATATCAAGATTATAGAATAATAAGTTAATAAATATATTCGACTACAAAGAAACAAAACATCAAAGATATAAAACAACTAAATTACGAAATATGTTATCATCTTAATATATAATATTCAAAATATATAATTAATAAAATATATAGATTACAAAATAAATAGATTATAAAATATATAAGTTATAGAGTATGTAGATTATAAAATAAATAGATTATAAAATATATAAGTTATAAAGTATGTAGATTATAAAATAAAAAAGTATTTTATTACTTCATTATTTAATATTTAAAATAAGGTGCTCTCCCACTCCATTCGGAACAAGAGAGCACCTTATCATTATCCAAAGAATTCTATCCAACAGAATCTATGCTTTAGAATCTATTTACAACTTTTTGAGGCGAGCCTTCAAAGCCTCTCTAACAGCTTCGTCCTCAAAGAACATTTTGATAATGGCATTGGCGAGATGTTTTACAGAAAGTTTCTGCTCGCCAGAGAAAGCTAACTTCAACTTATCCAGACTGAGTTTCAAATCCTCGTCAATCATAATCATGTTGCCAGACTTCTTGACACCACCACGATATTCCTTAGAGAAAGCATCGGCGTAAGCCAGAACCTTGTCGAGAGAGGACATATCATCCGTAATCTGCACTTCTTCAAGTTCTGCCTTCCTTGTAGGCTTCTTGACAGCTTTTGGTGCCTTTACTTCTTTTACCTCATTTTCTTCGTTCTCTTTATCCTTCTGCTCCTCAGCCTTTGCCTCAGGAGTCGTCTCAACCTTTTCCTCTTCCTTTTTATTTGGATGCTGGTTGTGGATTGCCTTTGTCAAACCATCAAGTCCTCCAGGCAATGCGTAATCATCAAAATTTTCCATTATTATTTCTCCTCACCATAAATGTTATCTACTATGTATTGAAAAGCCTCTTTCACAAGATCCAACTGCTCTGGCTTGCAGGTCATCGTTGAGTTACGACGGATGTCCACACGGTCGAAAACAGTAGGAGTGACATCACCGAAAGCCCGGAACAAAGAGTCTGTCTTTGACCAGAACAAACGGTCTGCCTCACGACCTTGTCCTTTACGCACACGATTTGGCACAAAGTAAGACTTGGCGTGAAATTTCTCAAACTTACCTTTAAGCATCTGCATCAACTGGATGAATACACCTGTGGATTTCAACGTATTGGTCTCATAGTCGTATGGACAGATGAGCGCATCCGCATTCACGAAGATAGGAATCAAGCCATCCTCAGTGATGGTTCCCGGAGTATCAATCAAGATCGTTCCGTCAAATTCCTTGGCAAGATTGACAGCCTTTATCACCTGTTCCTTATCCTTGATGTCGATGGAACCAATACCGAAAGGAGCATCCTCCGGCTTCTTTCTTTCCATCTTCAAGTCATCAGTACGGCGGTCGAAAACTGTCATTTGCTTATCTGCATCCAATATATAGACGGTCTTGCCGAGTGAGTGCAGATAGTGTGCAAACATAATGCAAAGTGTGGTCTTGCCAACGCCACCTTTTTGGTTTGCAAAAACAATTACCTTATTATTCCCCATATTTTTAAATCATTAACCTTGTTATTCTCTTGGTAGAGTAGGGGAGTGCCCTGAAGGCACCGCCCTTTTTTCGTTGGCAAAGATACGAAAATTATTAATAACTTTCGTACTTTTATACAAGAAACATCTTAGTATTAAGTATATTTAAGTATTCAATTACAAAATCATTTAGTATCTAGAATACTTAGTATTTGCATAGCTAATATATAAAGTTATAAATATATTTATTATTTAGTTATTTGTATATTTAATCATTAATATACTTATTATTTAAATACTAAGATATTTAATATTAAGTATATAAAATACTTTATTTATTTACAATTTACATACTTCTTCCTCTATTTACTCTTGAAGTTACAATGTGAAGATGATTATTATCGGTATCATAGTGAAAATAAATGAGTGTAGGTTGCCCATCATACTTCCTCTTGATAGAAAGGGGTAGGGGAGAGGCTACTCTTTACAATAATGTTAGCATCATGAGCCAATTGATTGATATTGTTTGCCAGTCGATTCAATTGAGTTGTGATTTTGTTCCCTCCAACTTTGTGAAAAAGAGAGACAAGAATTAAGTGTGTGAAGAAAGATAGAAAGGTGTATCAAAAATAGTAGTATCAAAATATTAAGATTTTAAAATTGTAAAAGCTTGATATTCAAGTATCTTATATTGATAACTTTAAGAAAAGTGTAACAAAACAGGAATGGCTATTAACAGTTATTTACATTAGAATGTAGGCAGAATATGATAGAGTTTTGCCATTATGACGATAGTATATATGGCATTAGGAGGAATGTGTAACAAAAATAGTAGTACAAAAATATTAAGATTTTATATTGCTAACTAGTTGATTTTCAATCATGGTATTACCATATTGTTAAGATAGGTGTAACAAATCCGGATAGAGTTTTAACAGATATTTGCAATAGAGAGAGTTAGGCAAGATGAAGTAAATGAATGAAGAAGAATGACTTCCAATTACCTCAAATCTGTATCAAAAATAGTAGTAAATACATTGATAATTATGAATAAAACTATCTGATTAAGTATCAGCTTATTATTATTATTTATCTAAAGTAAAAGTGTAACAAATGTGAGTTCCATTTTAACAATCAATTAACATATCGGTACTAGAGGATTAATAAGCGAGTAACCATAGGACTACTATTTTTGTTACGCCCGCAACCTCCTGTATCTGTTTCTTCATAAATCGTTCTGTTTTGCCCCTAAAATTATATTTCCCTTTTGTTGAATTCTTTTTTGTCTTTGAAAATAGTTCTTTTATTTAATAATATATTAAAGAAATTAGAGCAGAATCGAATGGCTTGAAAATCAGTTAATTATAATGATAAAGCGTAACAAATTCCGAAGTGTAGCGTAACAAAAATAGTTTAAAGTGGAACAAAAATAGTATAAAATCAGAGCAAAACGTATCAAAAATAGTACTTTTTCCTGTTTTCGTAACAAAAATAGTACTCTTTTGCGAATATTTGGAATTATTTCAGCAAAAAATAAAGGTAATTTACAATATCGACTAGTTTCATCTTAACCTATGAGAAGACTCCTATCGCAAGGGACTTTGTAATGCTCTTTAAGCTGTTTATCGGGATGCTTCCAAATGATTGATATACTGAATAATAGAGGCTCATGCGTAACAAATTCCGAAGTATATCCCTATTTTTTCGTTTTGAAAGCGTAACAAAAATAGTACTTTTAGAAAAATATAAACATATTTTCAAGACACTACTATCACTCTACATGCAAGTTATTAAGATAACTTGCTATATATAAGCTAGATTGAGAAAAGAAACCAAGCAATAGTTCTTTGTACAGCAGCCATCCATATACTCCCCAAAAGCGTAACAAAAATAGTAGTATTTTGCCTTATATTCTTAAAAAAAACAAAGGAATAGAACTTTCTTCTTTATGAATGAAGGATTTATGAGATAATTTGTTTAACTTTGTCAACGCTATTCGAAAAGGCTACTAAGACTAGTCCTGACGAATGCGATTTTAAAAGTGATACGTCAATGGAAGATAAGAAAAAGCAATCACATAAGAAGGCTACTGGATTACAGAAAGCGCAGAAGCCACAATTGGTGAAGGTGGAACCAGGCAAGGGAGATATTTTGCAGCCGGTTACCTTCACCTTGATGCGTATGGATACCTCTACGATGCAGAATAGAGTTATCATCGCTGCGGTCAACAAAATCCAGAGTTTGGTTCGTGATATGCTGAATAGAGGTGGTGATGTTCGCACGGCTATCCGTAGAATCCAGAATGAAGATGTGGTAGATGAAAAAGGTGTCAGCATCAAAATCTATTTGAATGAATTTGGCGTCGATGCTCGTAATTACCAAGACCTCAAACAGAGTATTATGCTCCTGGCGGGTTTGGTGGTAAATGTGCCCTACAAGGGACCTACGGGAAAAATGTTCGTGAAGTACACCAACTTCTGCAATGTGTATTTCGAGCCAACCACCCCTTGCCATTATTGCGTGCTCACCTTGGATTATGACATCGCTGAAAAGCTCATCAGTCTTGACATGGGTTATCAGATGCTCAACAAGGTTGTGGTGCTCAACAACCTGAAGAATAAGTATTCGCAGAAGCTCTATACTTATCTTACCATGTGGAAGTCGAGCAAGGAGTCGTTTATCATCACGACTTCCGAGTTGCGTGATTATCTTTGTATCAAGAACAAGTATCAGTCTTTCCGACATGTGGTGCAGCGAGTGCTTGACCCTGCCAAGAAGGAATTGAAAGAGATGGCAGACAAGGGATTTTCTGATTACTATTTTGACTATGAGAAGGTCTATACAGGGACTCGCAGAACTGGTGAGCCTGAGAAAATTCTCTTCAAGATATTCAAGTCCAAGCAGTTTATTTCCAAGAAGGAAGAAAAGACGGGCGATATTCTCCAGCGAGAGCGGTTTGCCAAGCTCATCATCGATCATTTTGGATTCGAGCAGAATGAGGCGATGCAACTCTGCAAGGAAGTAACAATGGCCAATGCCCCAGAATGCTTGAACAAACTCTTGGAAATAGAGCAATATGCTAGTAAGCCAGAGGTGTTAGACAAAAAAGCTTACTGTGCCAAAGCGCTGCGTGAGTTCTTCAAGGATTTCTATACTCCAGCAGAGATGCTTTAATCACTTTGGCATATTCCATCGAAGACATAAATAAAAGACATATTACCCCATATTTAATAACAGCTGACGGTTCGTGATGAATCGTCAGCTGTTTTTGCTAGTTTTTACAGTTTTTGGGGGGACATAGGTTTATTCAGTACGACATCATTCCAGTCTTTATAATTTACTGGAGGTTTGCAGGCTCCCGCCTTGTAATGTACGGGGTGATGATTGGAAAGGGCAGGGATTCCTACCTCCGCAATCGGGATGTTGAAGGAATCATTTCCGATGGTGAAAGTTACTTCGCCTGTGGCATCCTTGACAATGGCGTTCAATTTCTCACCCTGTGCCAACATCATCAGGCGCAAGCCGAAAATCTTTCCAGCCAAGTCGTTGTCGAAGCAATCGATGCCCTTGGCATCCTTGTAATATTCCAACATGCCAAGCACCTGTTGGTCGGAGAAACTCCCGCCAAGGGAGGCAAATACACTCGACTTGACATCGAGCGTCGCCTTGTTGCGCTGATAGAAAGCCATGATGTCGAGGGCACTTTCACCGAAATAAATATGCTTCACGTTCATCGGTCCACCTTCGGAAAGGTCGGCTATCCATAACCCCGATGTGCTATTCGTGCCAGTAGCCTTCCCTTTGAAACCTGCATGGCCACGAATCTCGAAGCCACAAATCTCGTCGCTGCCAGGAGTGGTATAGGCGAAACCAATGTTCTTGAATTTGAATTTCGCCTCCTTGTCCATCACGAGATAGATGTGGTCGGCAAAGGTTGCCACGGTATCACGGTCTATGCCACGAGTCTTAAAGAGGAAGTCGGTAGCTCTCTCTGCTCCCTTTACGTTGAGCATCGTATAGCGTTTGAGGTTGAATGGCTCTGCTTTCTTGATGCCATTCTTATCGAGAAAGTCTTGAGAATTATAGTCCTCGTGAGGTTCGTTGGCGAAGTCACGGAGCACCTTGTTGATGCGGTCGATGTCGTTGTTTCCATGCACACGGAAACTGTTTAGGTTTTCCTTGATGAAGGTGATGAGATCACCGCTGGAGCCATTTCTTCTCCAATAACCTTGATGTTCCGAATCTTCGGGATTGGTAATGATGACTCGGTCGATGTCCTCACCTTTGTGATTGCGCAGCACGAAGTTAGGGCGCGACTTTCCTTTCGACTTGTCGTACTTGTAACCCAAATATACCAACACGTCGATGATGCTCACTTTCTTCTTATAGTCGTTATATGTTAACTTCATACCGTTCTGCTTTTAGTTTTATGATTTGACAAACTATTGTTGTCCATCCACGATAGCTCTCATGGAGTAATTGCCATATTTGGTCTTGAAGACCGCAAACTTGTCGATGGATCTGCCGTCAGATAACTTCATATTATTAAACGAAATGTCATCTAGTTTATTTTCTTGGATGCCCATTTTCTTCATTCTCTCAGGATTGCCCAAACCCAAATCTTCATGAATGGCAACTTTCATGCCTTTCTCTGCCTCCAAGAAGCTGCCAGCTCTAAAGAAATGGATGTGGATGCTCTTATCATCCACCGACTTTCTGAACTCGTCATATTTCAGCTCCAGTTCTTTTCCATTGGCTAGTGGAGTAGGGGATGCCGAGATATAAGGTTGCTCACCTAGTGCCATCATTCTTGGCACTGATGTGGATAGGGCAGACCCATTCTTGGCGCTCAAACATCCTGTCGAGCGCTTTGTTAGAATACATACCAGCTGCATCATATTTGATTCCATCTTCTGGTTTGAACTTATCCAAGAGTGATTGGTACAAGTCTGGCTTGATTTCTTTGATATTCGTGTTGTCGATATTGAATACATTGTTTATTGCAGGAGTAGATTCCTCCAAGGATTTTGGAGTTTTATCTGTTTTCTTGGTGGAGGTTCTAGTCTTTCTTGTCGTAGAACTTTTAGGCTTCTTAGTAGCAGATTTTTGGGTGGAAACTGCTGCTTTGGAGTCTTTTTTCATGTGAAATTGTAATCTATGGGATTATAAATGACTTGTTTCTTTATCAATCCATGAATCGATAGAGAAGTATCCCTCTACTTGGATGCGAGTCGGCATCGCAGAGGGTAAGCCCAACAAATAATTTGTGCATGAATACTCTTTTTTTCATGGAATCCATGGAGGGAACAAAAAGGAAGATTCATACCAAATAGCAGCGTGGTATTTGTAAAACGCATCCCCGAAAATCTTAAAAGGTTGGAGTGACGATCTAACTTTGCACACGGAAAATATTGTGAACGGCCAAAAAAATGATATGAAGAAAATATAAAATTAGGTGTAAGGTTACAGGTATCTCGCTAAGACAATAGCTCTTTCGAAAGAGTCGATTTCGCAATACCTTATTATATATATGGCAAAGAGAAGGGGGAGAGTAGAGGTGAAAAGTCTTATCTGATAATGATTTGATAGGGGTGATGCTTCAAAGGTCTTTGCCTGGATAATGACTCGCATCATATAGAAAGTAATCTATTAATAAAATAATTTATTAATAAAGTAACAAAATATCTTTTAGACGAAGTTATTGGAAGATGTCATTGACTTTTGTAAAGAAGAAATAGAGTCGAGTAATAGACTTGAATGGTAGTGAAAACTTCTTTTCTTTCATGGATAAATTACCTCTCATCGCTCTGAAAGATGTATATGTCAATGCTACAACAAATATCCAAAATAAAACAAAAATAGGAGGATATAATTCCTCCTATTTACCATAAGCCCCTTATTTCTAAAAAATCATTACATACAAATCAGTTGTGTAGTCTTGCCATTTGTGCTTTCCCTTCGTTTTCGCCATCTTTGCCAGCGCAAGTTGTCTCTAAGTCAGAGCTTTCGCATCAATGTGCTTTGCGAGTTCACCTCTGCCGTTACGCCTTCTGCCGTGGGAGGAAGCGGTGTGGCAGAGTTGATGTTTAGGTTGTATTATTCCGATTTCCTGCCGGATGCCTCCATCGCCATCTTGGCTGCGATGCTTTGGCGCTTGATATTTTATTATCCGTTCCTCATCATGGGCGCCTTGGTGTTGCCGAAGTGGATAGGGAAGGGGAAGGAGCGAGAGGATTAAGCTCTTTAAGATTTCCTTACCATTTAGCCTCAACGTTTCGAGCGAAGTCAACCACTTTGATTGACGGTGCAAAGATACAAAACTTCCGCCACTCGCAAGTTCCCAAATGGTTGCAAATGGCGGAAGTTGGTAGGATATGGTTGCAAAAAGTGCTATGAAAAATCCGTGTGGGCATTCCAATCTGGCATCTGCCCTATTATAATAGGTGAAGATGCTTTCATTCTTTCACCCATTTGGTGATGTTTCGTTCTTCTTTCACGCTGAAGTTGATGCCAACTTTAATCACGGGCTTGCCGCTCATGGCGAAGGCATCGGCATAATGGTTGTCGTTGATTTGTGCAAGAGCCTCATCTGCGGTCTTGTCAAACTTCAGTTCCATCACGTAGATATAGTCTTTTGTTTCCAGCGTGATGTCGGTTCTTCCTTTTGCCGTTCGTTGCTCCACGATAATCTTGTAGTCGGTCAAGAGAGCGAAGATGACGTACATCAGCTGCTGGTAATGCCCCTCGTACTGGGTGTTGTCGCAATAAGGTACCGTGCCCAGGAAGGTCTTGAGCAACTCAAACGCTCCATCTACATCGCCTTTTCTCAATAAGACTGACATCTGAGCCACTGCTACCTTTCCTTTCGGAGTCTTGTGCCCCAGATAGTTAGGCAAGAGGCTCTTGAAAAGTCCCACCCAAATTTCTTTGTTTGGAATGCCCAAGACGTAGAGCTGCGATTCCTCGTCATATCCCTTGATGGTGACATATCCGCTTTGGTAAAGCAATGGGGTCATCGCTACCATATCCTCTGTTGGAGCGTCGAAATCAGATTCGTCGGCAAGTTCCTTCTCGCCAATGTCGATAGGAGATACGTCAAACTTGCGCATCATCTCGATCAAGAATGTCGGGGTGCCTGATGCAAACCAGAAAGCACCAAGTCGCTTCTTGTCGAAGCAATTGATCAAACTGAATGGATTGAAAACATCTGGTGCAGGCCAAGTGAAATGGTAGCCATCGTAATTGTCCTTGAGTTTTTGGATGGTCTCGTCTCTTGTCAACGAAAGTGCTTCTGCGAGGCAGTCGATGTCATCTGACATCTGAGTGAGCATTTCGTCTTTGGTGATACCGCAAATGCCAGCGTATTCTTTCTCCATGCTGATGTTGGAGATGTTGTTCAACTCGCTGAAGATGCTCAACTGCGAGAATTTGGTGATACCCGTGAGAAAGACGAAGCGTAACAGCGACTCGCTGTATTTCAAAGGGCTATAGAAATTGCGCATGATGGTGCGTAATTTCTCCAACTTGTCGTCATCGTGTACCACGTCCAGGAGAGGTGCGTCATATTCGTCGATTAATATCACCACTTTCTTTCCTGTTTGCTTATAGACTTTTTCTACTAAGTCCATAAAGCGGTTGTTTATGCCATCTCTATGCTCATGGATGCCAAATAATTTCTCTTGGTCCTCCAAACGATAGCTTAAATATTGTTCCAGTTCAGCCTCGTTCTGATGCTTGGCTCCCGACATGTCGAAGCGAAGAACGGGATATTCCTCCCATTCTTTCTCCAGCTTTTCTATAGCCAAGCCCTTGAAAAGTTCTTTCTTTCCTTCGAAGTAGCTTTGCAATGTTGATACAAGCAGTGATTTTCCGAATCGTCTTGGGCGATTCAGAAAGATATAAGTGTCACTGGTATGTGTCATGCGATACACATACTCAGTTTTGTCAACGTAAAATCTGTCTTCCTTACGTATTCTTTCGAACGTCTGGATGCCAATCGGGTATAACTTTTGTGCCATAATTTGGTCCTCCTTTGGAATGTTACTTGAATGATGCCGCAAATTTACATAAAAAAAGGGAAACGGCAAAATATATTGGGATATTTTATTATCCGTTCCTCATCATGGGTGCTTTGGTATTGCTTGAAGTGGATGCACAAGGCCACCGCCCAAGGTTTCGACAATACCTCAAGAAACGAAAGCATTATCATTACAGGTAGGCTAAATCGCATCTGTTCCACACATTGTTCCCCAGAAATTTGGGGAACAATTCCACACATTTTCCTCACTTTCCACACGACCGCTTTTACGCTAAACAAGCATATATCATTGATAGATAGCTACTTATTAATATTTTACTTACTTTGGCATACCTGTTGTGAATAGATTAGTGGGTTCGATAAGGAATCCATTAAACATTAATATTCACAATTTAAAACGATAAGATTATGAAGAAGTTAGTATTTGCAGCTATCGCAGCTATGGTTATGGTTTCAGTAAGCAACGTTTTCGCAGTTAGCAAAATGGCAAGTGACTCACAAGTAGCTCCTGTTGATACAGTAGCACCTGCAACCCCTGCAGACACTACAGTGGTGGAGACTCCTACAGAGACACCTGCTGAGACTCCAGTAGAGACACCAATAGAATCTGTGGATACCACACAGAAGGAAACTCCTGCTCAGACAGAGGAAAAGGTTGAGGAAAAGACTGAGGAGAACACCCAACAGTCTAACGAGGTTCAGCAGCCTGTAGAGCAATCAACAGTTACAGAATAAAATAAGCAACAGACTGACCGCAGTTATTTATAAGAACAGACAGCATTTATC
>ERZ808267.208-NODE-208-length-21684-cov-4.011420_pt1 | contig 21684 bp, 15 predicted proteins | sample MGYA00521241_ERZ808267 | MGnify/ENA primary metagenome ERZ808267 (study PRJEB31516, sample SAMN03275592) | gut metagenome | biome: mammalia-associated habitat; material: feces | host: Papio cynocephalus | place: Kenya | collected 2012-07-19 ...
TTCATTTTTTATATACATATTCATAAATGTAAAAAAATCGCTGAAATCTCTTGGATTATCGAAAAACATGCTTAACTTTGCAGTGTATTAATAAACTAATACACAAAGCCGCTAAAACAAAAAAAGAAAACGACAATATGCTGATTGAACTAAAAGACGTCAACAAGACCTATCAGGGGGCGCAGCCACTGCACGTGCTGAAAGGCATTGACCTGAGCATAGAAAGAGGGGAGTTTGTCTCCATCATGGGTGCATCTGGATCGGGGAAATCCACGCTTCTGAATATTCTTGGAATCTTGGATAACTACGATTCTGGAGAGTACCGCATTGCAGGCAAACTGATCTGGAAACTCAGTGAGAGCAAAGCAGCAGAGTATCGGAACAAGATGATCGGATTCATCTTCCAGTCCTACAATCTGATAGGATTCAAGACAGCAGTGGAAAATGTGGAACTACCGCTTTTCTACCAAGGCATCGGACGGCAGAAAAGGCACAAGATGGCAATGGAGTTTCTTGAGCGTCTTGGACTTAAGGAATGGGCGGACCATTATCCGAATGAAATGTCCGGAGGTCAGAAGCAGAGGGTAGCAATAGCTAGGGCTTTGATCACCAAGCCAGAGATTATTCTAGCTGATGAGCCAACAGGTGCCTTGGACTCTAAAACTTCAGTAGAAATCATGAACTTGCTGCGTGAGCTGAACGAAAAAGAGAACATGACAATCATCGTTGTCACCCACGAGAGCGGAGTAGCCAACTTTACCAACAGAATCATCCACATCAAGGACGGAGTCATCGGCAAGATTGAGCAAAACATGCACCACGATTCTTCACCATTTGGTGAAGGAACGATAATGAAGTAAGCCATGAGAGATCTGTTTGAGGAAATTTGGAGCAACATCAGGCGCAACAAACTGCGCACTGCTCTTACTGGCTTCGCTGTCGCTTGGGGAATATTCATGCTCATCTTCCTGCTAGGAGCAGGTAACGGTCTCATCCACGCGCTTGAGAGCAACAACAGCGACTATCTCGTCAACACCATGAACGTCTGGGGTGGTCGAACCAATAAAGCCTTCAATGGAATGCAGAAAGGCAGGAGGGTTAAACTGAACGACAAAGATGTCGAGATAACCCTTAGTCCCGAATTTGCTGACAAGGTCGAAGAAGCCGGTACCATCATCTACCAGTCTAGCGTGACAGCGAGCTATGGCAAGGAATATGTCGTCAGGCAGTTGACCGGAGTCAGCCCTGAGCATTTCAGAGTCAACAAAATAGACCTAATGTTCGGGCGTCCTATCAACGAGGTTGACATCAAGGAGAGGCGAAGGGTTGTCGTGATGGATAGCAATGATGCGAGGGAGCTTCTCGGTGTGGACGGGGAGAGGGAAACTGGGCTAAGCGCCATGCAAAAGGCAGAAAAAGCAAAAGCTCTGATTGGAGAATATGTTAAGATCGGCAGTTTCATGTTCCAGGTGATCGGCATCACACGTCCGAACAATCAGGGCTACGTTCATATATTCACTCCTATCACAACTTTAAGGACAATCTACCACCGAGGCCAGGACATTGATGAATATTATTTTTCGTTTCACGACCTTGAGACAATGGAGGACAACGAAGCATTCGAAGACAGACTACGCACTGCACTAAGCAGAAATCATAACACGGCACCGGACGATAAGAGCGCAATAGGAATATGGAACCTTTTCACAATGAACATGCAGATGGGGAAAGGGATGTCAATGATACGTACCGCCCTCTGGATCATCGGAATACTAACCTTACTGAGCGGTATCGTCGGAGTCTCGAACATAATGCTGATCTCCGTAAAAGAACGCACACACGAGTTTGGGATTCGCAAAGCGATCGGTGCAAGCCCGTGGGCCATACTTAAACTGATCATTTCCGAAAGCATCATCATAACGGCTTTCTTCGGCTATGTGGGAATGGTGCTCGGTGTGCTAGCTAACGAGTGGCTTGATCATATTTCTGGAAACATGGTGATGGATTTTGGAATTTTCCAACAGACAATCTTCAAGGATCCTACGGTGGGGCTGAATGTCTGTTTCGGTGCAACTGTATTACTGATAGTTGCTGGCACTCTTGCTGGCCTCGCACCAGCTCGGAAAGCCGCCAAGGTACGCCCAATTGAGGCACTCCGCAGCGAATGATGGTAATTCAAAGAAAGTGGTACAACCACAAGAGAACATATTCATAAAAGATTGAAAGGACAAATCAAAATGAAGAAGGGTTGAATAATAAGGCTTCTTAATATGACATTTTTCGATATAGATAGGTTTAAAGAAATCGTTGACACGCTCACCCGCAACAAGGGTCGCAGCCTGCTGACTGGGTTCGGTGTGTTTTGGGGAATATTCATGCTCTTGTTCCTGCTAGGAGGTGGCGATGGGTTCAAGGTGATGCTAGGCGAGCAAATGGGAGGTTTCGCTTCCAATTCAGCGATGATTTGGTCACAGAACACCACTAAACCATACAAAGGGTTCAACAAGGGACGCTACTGGGAGATGAACATAAAGGATGTTGATGTACTCAAAGAGAAGGTTCCGGAATTGGATGTCGTGTCACCACAATGCTTCAGTTGGTCAAGAGGCGATGCCACCTACGGAGAACGCTCCTCAAATTGTAACGTCAAGGGACTGAAAGCCGATTTCGCTCAAATAGAGACACCTACGATAGTCTATGGACGCTACATCAACGAGATGGATGTGGCACAGAAACGTAAGGTTTGCGTGATTGGAAAACAAGTCTATGAGAACCTGTACTCTAAAGGTGAGAATCCGTGCGGGACTAGAATAAAGATCGGACCAGCATATTACCAAGTGATAGGAGTTGACTACAATGAACACAGTGTCATAAGCTTTGGCGGCCGTCAGACTGAAGCCATCGTGATCCCTATCTCAGTTGTTCAGTCGGTTTACAACATGGGAGACAAAGTGCAGGTAATGGCAGTGACAGCGAAAAAAGGTGTTGTAATGAGTGACATCATCCCGAAAATCAGGAAGGCTATCGCAAGTAACCACTACATTGATCCAACTGATGAACAAGCTGTCAGTGTTCTTAACACCGAGATGTTCTACATGATGATAGATAGTCTGTTCAAAGGGGTGAACTTTCTGATTTGGCTAATCGGAATCGGAACACTTCTAGCCGGAATCATAGGAGTTTCGAACATCATGATGGTCACGGTTCGGGAACGCACAACGGAAATCGGAATCAGACGCGCCATCGGAGCAACACCTAAGATGATTCTCTCGCAGATTATCTGCGAAAGCATCCTGCTGACAGCGGTGGCTGGAATGCTCGGACTGTTGTTCTCCGTGCTGATTCTGCAAGGATTAGAACTCGCATTCACACAAGACGGAATACTCCAAGCTCCATTCCAGATTAGTTTCTGGGCTGCCCTAGGAACCCTTGTCGGGCTGATGGCCCTGGGAGTCATCGCTGGTCTCGCTCCCGCTTCCAGAGCGATGAGCATCAAGCCAGTGGATGCCATGAGAGATGAGTAAAAGAGATTCAGAAACAAACAAAAAGTCAAAATATGAAAAAGTATTTCAAGTACATTCTGTTCACCGCTATTATCCTGGTGTTCGCAGGCACTTTCTTCTTCCTTTGGAAAAAATCTCAACCGAAAGAGATTCGTTTTGAGGAGCTTTCAACCGAAATTGCAAACATCAAAAAGACAACACTCATCACCGGTACAATAGAGCCTCGCGATGAGGTGAACATCAAGCCGCAGATCAGTGGCATCATCTCGGAAATTTACAAGGAGGCCGGAGACCATGTGAAAGAAGGCGAGGTGATCGCTAAGGTCAAGGTCATCCCTGAAATGGGTTCGCTTAGCTCAGCTCAGAGCCGTCTGCGAATCGCTGAATTGAACCTTGAGCAGGCACAGACAAATTTTGGACGCGAGAAAGCCCTTTACGACAAACAATTAGTGAGTGCTGAAGAATATGACCAGGTGCGTCAGGCTTTGGCTCAGGCTAAGGAGGAGAAAGAGGCCGCTGAGGAGTCATTGGAGGTTGTGCGGGACGGAGTGTCCAAGCGAAACGCAACGGCAAGTTCAACGCTGATTCGATCTACCATCACTGGCTTGATTCTGGATGTACCAGTAAAGGTCGGCAACTCCGTGATTCAGAGCAACACTTTTAACGATGGAACAACCATCGCCACGGTGGCCGACATGAACGACCTCATCTTCAAAGGCAATTTGGACGAAACTGAGGTCGGGAAAGTCAATGTGGGGACTCAGATGAAAATCACAATCGGAGCGGTGCAAGGAGTGGAGATGGACGCTGTTCTTGAATATATCTCCCCTAAAGCGGTTCAGAACAACGGAGCCAACCAGTTCGAGATCAAGGCAAGGGTCAATCAGCTTGACAGTGTGACAATCCGTTCTGGTTACAGTGCCAACGCAGAGATCACATTGGAGCACGTTGATTCCGTTCTGACTGTTCCAGAGGCAGCAATCTCATTCGAGAAAGACTCAATGTTTGTCTATCTGGCGGAAGGTAACGGGCAGTACAAACGACAGCATGTGACGACAGGCCTTAGCGATGGAGTGAAGATTGAAATTAAGAGCGGGCTGACTAAAGATCAGAAGGTTCGTGGAAATCAGATATTTACAGATAAGCAATAAGGCAATGAAAAGAATATATTCACTTATCGTGTTGGGATTAGCCACAGTGGGGCTTTACGCGCAGGACGGAGGGCCGTGGTCGCTGCAACAGTGCATTGCTTATGCCCTTGAGAACAACATTACCCTCAAGCAGCAGGAGATTCAAGTCAAGCAACAAGAAATTCAGCTGAACACCTCTAGGAATAGTAGGTTGCCGGGAGTTAGCGCTAGTGCCAGTGAGAATTTCTCGTTTGGGCGAGGCTTGACTGCTGACAACACGTATTCAAACACCAACACCACTAGTACTGGATTGAGTCTCGGAGCGTCTGTCCCGGTGTTCCAAGGACTTCGGATTAACAATGCGATTAAGAATAACGAACTCAATCTCAAGGCCGTGACTGCTGACCTTCAGAAAGCCCGTGAAGATGTGAGCGTGGCCGTGGCACAGGCCTATGTTCAGATTCTCTACAACATGGAGCTTTTGGACGTGGCCAGAAATCAGGTCAGCATCGATTCGCTTCAGGTTGAAAGACTTTCGGCCATGGAACTGAGTGGAAAAGCCAGCAAGGTTCAAGTAGCTCAGCAGAAGGCGGCACTTGGGCAGAGTCGTTTGTCTGAGACACAGGCGGCCAATAGTTTACGGTTGTCATTACTGGATCTCAGCCAATTGCTGGAGCTTCCCGATCCCAAAGGCTTTTCGGTGGTACGCCCGGAAGTCTCGGTTGATGGCCTACTTTTAGGCAATCCTGAGGAGATCTACATTCAGGCCGTGGCTAGCAAGCCTTCCATCCAAGCGGAACAGTTCCGGTTGGATGCGACTGAATATTCAATAAAGAATGCCAAAGGAGCTCGCCTGCCTTCATTGATGGCCAGTGGAGGCCTCGGAACCAACTACTACACAATGAGCAGCCATTCCAGCAATCCTTTCGCTGACCAGATCAAGAACAATTTCAGCCAGTATTTAGGCCTGAGCCTCAGCATTCCAATCTTTTCCGGCTTCCAGACACGGAACCAAATCCGTTCAGCCGAGCTTACGAGGACGAATCAGATGCTTCAATTGGAAAACACCAAAAAAAGCCTTTATAAAGAGATCCAACAGACCTACTACAATGCTGTGGCGGCACAAGAGAAGTTCCGCGCTAGTCTTGATGCCGAAGCTAGCGCCAAGGAATCGTACGAGCTTGTGTTGGCCAAGTACGAGAACGGTAAGGCCAACATTACTGAGTTCAATGAGGCTCGCGACAATTTCATGGAATCTGAATCCAATTTGGCCCGCGCTCGCTACGAATTTCTGTTCTCTGCCAAGTTGCTTGATTTCTACCGAGGGCAGAAGTTGGTCTTTTAAGCATCGTGTGTCGGTGCTCCGTGCGTTAACTAGTGCCTCTCGCGCACCAAAGGCCACCAAGAAACGGACGGTGAGTGAGTAGCAAGGTTTCACGCACGGAAACGGTTCGCTTCGACAGGCTCAGCGACCACATGAAAGGGCGGTGAGTGAAGGGCAAGGATTTACGCACGGAGACTTCTACTGGGAGACAAACGGATCCGGCTCTGGGGCGTTCTTGTCGTAGGCAAGGATGGTGGCTTTACTAGAAAGGATGTCGAAGCCGTGCTCTGCGAGACTTTGGAGTTCAAATTCTCCAGGATAGACCTCAACAGGGGCGATGAACTCTACCCTCCTTCGGATTCCCTCCACAATGTTCTGCCCATAGGCTCCGCCACCGGTCAGAAGGATTACGTCCACTTTGCCGCACACATCTGCGGCTTCAGAAGCGATATACTTCGCGATGTTTAGAATGAATGCCTCCATCCAAACCTTCGCACGGATGTCTCCTTCCTCCCCACGATGGACAATTTCTTTTAAGTCATTCGTACCGAAAAAGGCCACGGCTCCGCCATGCCCCATCAGCTTTTTCTTTAGCTCCGACTTGGTATATTCCCCGCTAAAGCACAAGTCAATCAATTGAAAGCCAGGGCAAGACCCGACTCTTTCTGGAGTGAACGGTCCGTCTCCACCGACTCCGTTGTTGGTGTCGATTACCTTTCCGTTCCTGTGAAGAGTGACAGTGATTCCGCCACCGATGTGCGCGACAATCGCTGTGATGTCATTCTCTGAATGGCCATGGTCTTTAAGGTAGTGCCTTACAACAGCCCTTGAATTGAGTGCATGGAAGAACGCTCTGCGCTGGAACTCCGGCAAACCTCCTACACGGCATTCCGGAAGCATCTCGTCTGCCATCGGAGGGTCGGCTATGTAAGCCCTGCAAGCCCCGAAAGGCATGCTAACACCTCTAGCATTATTTTTCCGAGTAACCTCCTTGGCCAAATCGTCTGCGATGATTGCACTCAGGTTGCAGGCGTGCCGCCCATATTTACAACTCATCAAGACCTCTCTCATGTCTTCATTGACTGAATATACTCCCGTAACCACAGGCGCGAAAAGTCCGCCTCGCGCCATGATGATGTCAATGTCTTGAGCATGGATTCCTTTGCTGCGCATAAATGTCCTCACTTCATCTCGACGCAGCTTATCTTGCTCCATCACGTCTTGGAACCTTGCCAGATCATCGGCCTTATGCTTAAGGTTGTCCTCGAACACTAGAGTCCCATCAACAAAGTAACCAATCTTAGTCGAAGTCGATCCTGTGTCAATTGCCAACAATCGTCCTTTTTGTCTTGTCATATCCGTTTCGTTTTCTGACAAATTTATCAGACGCTGTCAACAAGACAAAAAATAAGTGGCCGTTCCCCGACACATTCCGCCAATCCCGTTAATTCGTTGCGAAATTCTGAATATGTCGGTGAAAACCCTTGAATTCTATGGAAGAGCAGGGCGGAGGATGTCAGCGATGGCGGAAGTTTCTATTAGAAATCCATCGTGGCCGTAAGGTGTATCAATCTGGTAATAGCGGGAATCGGGAATCAGTTCGGAGAGTGGTTTCATGTCTTCCGGTGGGAATAGTTCATCGGAAGACATGCAGATGAAGGTACAGTCGGTCTTGATCTGAGACAGGGCAGCAGCGACACCTCCACGGCCACGTCCAACGTTGTTGCTGTCAACCTCGTCACATACATAGAGGTAAGAATAGGCATCCCAGTCTTTGACAAACTTTGAGGTCTGGTGGCGGTAGTACGATCCGACCTTGCCAGCAAAAACGGTGTCATCACTGTCTTCATTCTGCTTGAAAAGTCCTTCCTCGCAACGGTAGGTCAGCAGGGCTATGGCGCGTGCGGCTTTCAAACCTTCCATGCCACCGTTTAGGTCACGGTGCTCCTTGAAAGTTGGGTCAGCAAGAAGGGCCATGCGGCTGGCAGCGTTGAATCCAGCAAGCCACGGAGTCACGCGAGCTCCTGTGGCAATAAAGAATATCTTTCCGAATATGTCGGGACGCATCACCACCCACTCGAAGGACATGAATCCGCCCATTGAAGTTCCAATCAATAGGTCAATTTTCTCTATTCCTAGATGCTGCCTCAGAAGATCAAAGGCGCGGACCGTGTCTCTGACCGTAACACGAGGGAACTCGAAATAGTATGGCTTTCCGGTTTTCGGATTCGTGGACGCTGGGCCTGACGAACCACAGGCAGAGCCAAGGACATTGGCGCAGATCACGAAATACTTCTCGGTGTCAATCAGTTTGCCGGGACCTACGAGAGCCGGCCACCAACTGCCTTCCGGGTCCGAATCAGCGGTAAGAGCGTGGCATAGCCAAATAACTTTCCTGTCACGAGAATATTCAAAAGGCGAGGTGTGGCAAGTAATCTCCAGATTGTCAATGCTTCCACCAGCTTCAAACTCAAATGTTCCGTTGTGTTTATAGATGTGCTTTATCATTTCCAATAATTAAGTGTTCCGGCATCTACAAGCCAAAACCACCGCAATGCCGATTCGATTAAAGAACGCAAAATTAAGAAAATTAGCGTTGTAAACGTAGAAAATGCTTATTTTTGTCTTCCGAGCCTTAAAGTAATACATCAATCCAGCAGAATCAAGGCTCATAGAAGTTTAAGATGAATAATTGCAGAATAGGTAACGGCTACGATGTTCACGCCCTCAAGATGGGGCTGCCAATGTGGCTTTGCGGCATACGGGTCGAGAGGGAAACTGGATTTGTTGCACATTCGGACGGTGATGTGGCAATCCATGCGCTCTGTGATGCGCTTCTGGGAGCAGCCTCGCTTGGAGACATCGGGCTACATTTCCCAGATAATGATGAAAGGTGGAAAGGCATTGACAGCAAGCTTCTTCTAAAGGAAGTGATGAGACTGGTTAGAGCCAAGGGTTACGAACTAGGTAACGCGGACATCACGATAGCTTTGCAGGCCCCGAAACTGAGACCGTACATCGACACTATGCGTTCCACGCTTGCTGAAGTAATTGGGACAGCTGTTGAAAACATCTCAGTCAAAGCCACGACTACAGAGCAACTTGGCTTCGTGGGACGGAAAGAAGGTTGTGAAGTCTGGGCGACAGTCATAATAACGAGAACCTAAATGGCTATTCATGTTGTCACAAGGACTTCTAGTAATTTGTCTTAAAACTAATCATATAATTAAAGCACTAATATGAGCCCTTTATCAGTAATAATCACAGTTCTGGCGTACTTCGCTGTGATGTTCACAGTGTCATGGATCTCCTCGCGTAACGCTGACAATGCGGGATTTTTCAACGGAGGACGCAAAGCCCCGTGGTGGATTGTGGCAATCGCAATGCTCGGAGCACCGATGTCTGGTGTAACCTACGTCTCCGTACCGGGAATGGTCGGTGTTGGAGGCACAGCGATGGGTTACATGCAAATGGTACTCGGATTCTTCGTTGGCTACATAATCATCGCCTTCGTCCTCACACCTATATTCTTCAAGATGAACATGGTGTCGATCTACCAATATCTTGATGACCGATTCGGGGTCTCCTCACACAAGACTGGAGCGTGGTTCTTTTTCATTTCCAAGATTTTAGGTGCAGCTGTCAGATTATTCCTCGTCTGTGTGACTCTCCAGCTTATGATCTTCGAGCCGCTTGGACTGCCATTCATCCTGAATGTACTCATCTCCATGGCGATCGTTCTTCTCTACACATTTAGAGGCGGGGTCAAATCCGTAATTTGGACAGACACTTTGAAGACAGTCTGCATGATCGTGTCTATCGTGCTCGCTATCGTCTTCATTGCCAAGGATTTGGGACTAAGTTTCTCAGGCGTGGTGCAGACGGTTCGTGAGAGTGCATATTCAAAGATGTTCTTCTTCGATGATGTGAATCATCCTGAATATTTCTGGAAACAGTTCCTTGCGGGCGTGTTTACGGTGATTGCCATGACTGGGTTGGATCAGGACATGATGCAGCGGACGCTGAGCAGCCGCAACGCGAAGGATTCTCAGAAAAACCTCATTACTAGCGGTTTGTTGCAGATTCCCGTGATATTCCTATTCCTTTGTTTGGGAGTTCTTTTGTACTTGTTCGCTGGCCAGAAGGGCATCTCCGAGGTTGGCGACACACTGTTCCCAGCTGTGGCGACAGGCGGTTATCTGCCGACCATTGTTGGTGTGCTGTTCGTGATCGGCCTCGTGTCATGCGCGTTCGCAGCGGGAGGTTCGGCCTTGACTGCGCTGACCACCTCATTCACAGTGGACATCATCGGGACCAAAGGGAAAAGCGAAGAGCAAGTGACCTCCGTCAGGAAAAAAGTGCATCTGCTGATGGCTGTCCTGATGACAATCGTGATCTTTGTCTTCTATCTACTGAACACGAAATCGGCCATTGATGCCGTCTATAAACTTGCAAGCTACACTTATGGGCCGATCTTGGGAATGTTTGCATTCGGGATATTCACGAAGAAGAATGTCAATGACAAGTGGGTACCGTTAGTGGCCATCATCGCTCCAGTCCTTTGCTTCATCCTCCAAAGCAACTCCGAGAGGTGGTTCGGTGGCTACAAATTCAGTTACGAGCTGCTTCTGTTCAACGCTTTGTTCACGATTTTGGGACTTTGTCTGTTAATTCGAAGAAAAAAGTCGATTTAATTTTGGCAATTCAGGATAAATACCTATTTTTGCAGTCCCGTTGCGAAGATGCACGGGACATCCATTGAGATATGGTGTAATGGTAGCACTACAGATTCTGGCTCTGTCAGTGAGGGTTCGAATCCTTCTATCTCAACTAAAATCCGGCTTTAGCCGGTTTTATGGCTCTTGCCAGGAATGGCGGGGTAGCTCAGCTGGTTAGAGCGTCGGATTCATAATCCGGAGGTCGTGGGATCATGCCCCACTCCCGCTACAAACAAAGAAACTAATTAGACGATAATGGCGAACGCATTTCACTATTCCATCGGAAGGAAGTTCATTCAGGCAGTCAGCGGAGCATTTCTTATAATCTTCCTGCTGCTTCACATGACTATTAACCTGTTCTCCGTCATTGACTCTTTCACAGGCAACTACAACGGACTTGACGGTCTTTTCCAGAAGGGCTGCGATTTCATGGCTCTCCCGATTGTGACCATCATGGTTCCTGTCCTTGCCCTCGGTTTCATCATCCACATCTTCTACGGATGCTGGCTTACATGGAAGAACATCAAGGCACGTGGTGGTTACAAGCGCTATGAGGCTGCAAGCGTTGCTGCCGCTGATTCTTGGTCAGCGAAGAATATGTTCGTGCTTGGTATTGTTATTCTCGGTTTCCTCGCATTCCATCTTACTCACTTCTGGGCAAAGATGCAGCTCGCTATGTTCGTAGGAGCTGAGGAAGGCAATCCTTACGATCTTCTCAACCTCACTTTCGGACGATGGTGGGTGTTGGTTCTTTACCTCGCCTGGTTCGTGGCTATCTGGTTCCACCTTTGCCACGGTTTCTGGAGCATGTTCCAGACAGTTGGTTGGAACAACCAGACTTGGTTTAAGAGACTGAAAGTGATCGGCATCGTGGTCGCCACGCTGATCTTCCTTGGCTTTGCAGTTGTTGGTGTAAACGCATTCCTTCAGGCAAATGCATTGATCTAGTCAAGGACCTTAATGAAATTTCAAGGGCGACCGATTACGGTTGCCCTTTTTGTTATGCTTCCAGCCGGTCGCTGAGCATGTCGAAGCGATTGAGTCTGACAAAATTGATTTACTAATAAACATAAAAAACGAACAACAAAATGAGACAGAAAAAGTTCTTGCTCCCAGAGAGCGACATCCCGACAGCATGGTTCAACATGCAGGCTGTTATGCCGAACAAACCTTTGCCAATCCTTAATCCGGCCACACACGAAGCCTTGAAATCGGAAGACCTCTATCCTATCTTCTGCAAGGCATGTGCAGATCAGGAGCTCAACACAACTGATGAGTGGATACCGATCCCGGAACCAGTTCGCGAGCAGTATGCTGGCTACAGATGCACACCACTTGTGAGAGCTTACGATCTTGAAGAAGCTCTCGGAACTCCGGCTCACATCTATTTCAAGAACGAGAGTGTGTCCCCGGCAGGATCGCACAAATTGAACTCGGCTTTGGCTCAGGCCTACTACGCCAAAGAACAGGGAATCACCAACATCACCACCGAGACTGGAGCCGGTCAGTGGGGTGGAGCACTCTCCTATGCCGCTAAGAAGTTCGGCATTGACTGCGCTGTCTATATGGTCAAGGTTAGCTACCGTCAAAAACCGTACAGAAGGTCAATCATGCAGACTTTCGGTGCTGCAATCACACCTTCTCCGTCCATGTCAACCAGAGCGGGTAAGGACATAATCACCGCTAACCCTAACGATCAAGGCTCACTAGGATGCGCGATTTCCGAAGCTATCGAGCTTGCAGTCACCACTCCTAATTGCAAGTACACACTCGGCTCAGTACTGAACCATGTCTGCCTGCATCAAACAGTTATCGGTCTGGAGGCTGAGAAGCAGATGGAGATGGCCGGAGAGTATCCTGACATCGTGGTGGCCTGCTTCGGTGGCGGATCGAACTTCAGCGGAATCGCCTACCCATTCATGAGGCATACTATTCAAGAAGGGAAAAAGACTCGCTTCATTGCAGCGGAACCATATTCATGTCCTAAGCTCACAAGGGGTAAATTTGAATATGACTTCGGCGACGAGGCCGGTATGACTCCGCTTCTGCCGATGTACACCCTCGGTCATGATTTCAAACCAGCGACCATCCATGCCGGAGGACTCCGCTACCACGGAGCTGGTGTGATAATGTCACAACTGATGAAGGACGGCTATATGGAAGCTGTGGACATCGAACAGACCGATGCGTTCAAGGCCGGAGTACTCTTCGCCCAAACTGAGGGAATCATCCCGGCACCAGAATCCTGCCATGCGATTGCCGCGACCGTCAATGAGGCGCTCAAGTGCAAAGAGACTGGTGAAGAGAAGACAATCCTGTTCAACCTTTCCGGACACGGTTTCGTGGACATGAGTGCCTACGATCAGTACCTCTCCGGTGAGATGCAGAACTATCACGTCTCAGATGCGGATCTCGCCAAGTACATCAAATCTGCTGACGCGCTGAACAAGTGATCACAAAAGCGCGGGCAACCTTGGGGCCCGTGGCGGATAACTCACTGAATTTCAAGTAAAAGAGCGATGTTCTATAGTCCAAAGTGACTATAGAACATTGCTCTTTAACTTTATAATCAATCACTTACTCAACATGGCAAATAATTGGATCTACCAAATTAGGCAACCAACTACCGAGAAAACACGAAAACAACACTCGTTCTAAAATTTGGATTCTTACAAATTTATGCCTACATTGCGCACTGGTAAAAATATTTTATAAAAAACATCCTCAATAATAGAAAACCTTTACATAAACACGCATATAACTAATAACCTAATTTTAAATAAATCTCAATTATGAACAACATTATCAAACTTTTCATTGCATTGGCGTGCGTCTGTGTGGTCTCCTGCGCCAAGGACAGTTTTGAATTAGCCCAAAGCGGACCGGAAGATGGGAGCTCCGTCTTGGACGATGAGAATCAAGTAGCTACAAAAAACGCAATAACAGATGTTACCTCCACAGTAAAAAGTCGGAAGGTCTTGGCAAGCGATGTGCCTACCATTATTAAGAACCAACTTGGCATAAATGAGGCACGGAGCAGCTCGCACTATTCGCTCAACACCATCCAGAAAAACGGGAATCCGATGCTACATATTGTCAACTACGATGAGGGAGGCTGGGCGATCATCGCTGGAAACGAAAGGGAGGAGAATCAGATTCTTGCCATGAGCGATGTCGGACATTTCGATCCCGACAACATCACAAATTCCAATGTGGCGTTCTGGTTCGCGATGCAGCTCGAACAGATGGAGGCAGTCGAATTTGAGGATGACCTAGTGGCTAATATGAACGGCAACAGTGATGTGTCCGTAAATTCAATCCCACCATTCGATGATGAATATGTTTGGGTAAGGCTTCCCTTGGAACCGATAGTGACGACAACCATTGAAGAAGTAGGACCTCTATTGACAACTAAATGGGGACAAGGGTATCCTTGGAATTATAATTGCCCGTACTTCCCGGAGAGTGGTAAAAGAGCCCCTACGGGCTGCGTGGCCGTTGCCGTGGCGCAATTACTGTACTATTATCATTTCCTCTTGGGTATTCCTAGCGGCCTCTACCATAGCATCGTTCCAAGCTATACTAAACACGGTAATTATTACACATCCAGTGTTACAAGATCTGATTACCAAGCCAATTCAAGCAGATGGGAAGAAATGGCAAAGACATATCGCTCACGATGCTTATCTACTGATTATGTCGGAGACTTTATGATTGACATCGGAGAAAGAGTGGACATGACATATGAAGAAGATGGTAGCAGTGCCACTGATCAAAAAGCTAAAGATGCCTTCTTCGCTTATGGGCTTTATTGTAGTCTAGAAGACTACAGCCCATCAAAAGTGATATCTTCATTAAATAAACGTAAACCTGTATATATTGGAGCTAAATATAATACAAGAAAAGCAGGACATTCATGGGTAATAGATGGCTACAAATGTTACAGTAAGAAAACAGACACACCTTATAAATGGGTAACCATGCCACCTGATTCTCTACAATTCTATGATAACTTGAATTATGATTATGTCTTGAACCTAATGGATAAGGAAAGATTTTATCCTGATGTATATGAGGGACAAATTGACCATTACTATAATTATCACGATACTTACTACCTAAAAATGAACTGGGGAGGCAACGGTGCATATGATGATGGCTCCGATTACACTACGAATCCAGATTCTTGGGTTGCGGGAGCATATACATTTAATTCGAAAGCTAAAATCATTCATGATTTCAAGCCAAAAGACTAACACTCTACAAGATGAAAAACAAACTAAATCTTATACTACTAATATTGCTGGGGTTTCTTCCCTCCTGCATCGAGTACGTCAACATGGACAGCGGGAAGGAGATGCCGGTAGTGGTGAACTGTGTGTTGACTAGGGGCACGGTACAGACGCTTCGGCTTTACCGGATGAGGGTACTCTCGGAGACCGGGAACGTTCCGGTCGAGGATGCGACGGTTTTTCTGCAGGGGAAGAACAATAACGGAGACTTTCAGAACGTAGCGGAATTTCATCGGACTGAAGGGATAAACTGGGAGGCCAAGTTCCAACCGGAGTACGACACCGACTATAGTCTGCTTATCAAGGTTCCTGGGAAAGAGGACATCACTGCCACGACTCGATTTCCGGAGGATCTTCGGCTTATACAATGCTGTAGGTTCGCCACCTTTGTAGCGGACACAGGAATGATTGGAAGTTTTCCTCGAGGGTACGGCATGCACACGGCAGAGGTTCGAAAAGGCAAATACTACACAGAATGGAACGGACGCAGAAAAGAAAATGGGGAGGCTTTCAAGGCCTACATTCAAGTGTCTGAAAACCCGTGCAAGATTTGGGTATTCTCCCACGTGGACACAACATCCGTAAGTCCCGGAAGGAATAAGCTGAATCTTTTTAATGAGGAACAATTTCAATTCTCAGGCTCTGACCAGCCATTTTCAAAATACATTGCGACCAACCATCCCGGAGCCGACCGGTTCAACATAACACCTGGCAGGCTTGCCGATCTGAACTACTGGAACAGACCAGACAAGATATACGATCAAAACATCAGTCAATGGTGTCTTTACCTATGTCCAGATGTTCCTCTCTTTGACGGATTTGTGAGGATTGACCACCCAGAAAACTTCAGAAACGGGTTAACCGAAGATAATCTCAAGAACAGCTACTATTATTCCGACAGAAGTTTTTTCATCGGAGGTGACTATTCAGATCAACACCATGCCTACGTCATAGATGATTATCCTTTTCTGCCCCTCATCATAGACAATCGGTCATTCCTAAATGAGGTTCATTTCGTCTCAGACGAATATGACACCTACCTTCGCGAGATGTATGTCAAACTTCAAAACAGAAATGATTTCGTCTTGTCGTCCTATGACTATAATAACGTCTATTCAAACATAAACGGCGGAGTCGGAATATTCGGAGCTGACAACATCACGTGGGATATGGAGGAAACTGTGGGCAGAATCTCACGCAAAGGGTACCTTATCTGGGAAGAGCTTTGCCCCAATGCACCAAGTGAAACCGACTAATCAATAGGACATAAGCATTATGCCACACAAAATACTCACAATCATAGTTGTCGGCCTTGCCACATGCTTTCAAGGGCACGCCCAGCAAGAGAAGATCGACACACTCAACGCTGCTAGCATCTCGGCTGACAAAAAAGTTGTCAGGACTGGAGAACGCATCGTTAGGCCTGCCGAGTTTCTAGGCATCACTAGCGCGGTCGGAACTGGAGATGTGATCAAATATATTCAGACACTGCCGGGAATCTCGACTGGGGCGGAAGGTTCGTCTGCGATCTACGTCCGAGGGGGCAACCTCGGCAGCAACCTCATCACATTGGACGGGGTGCCGATCTACGGAAGCAGTCACCTGCTGGGATTCACATCGGCATATTCACCGGACATCGTGTCAGAGACTTTGTTCCAAGTCGGGGGATTCACCTCCGAGGAAGGCAACCTGACTGCATCGCACATCAGCGTCAAAAGCAAGGACGGGAACTTCGATAAGTTCTCCGGCAAGGTGTCCGTCAGCAATTTTCTTCTGGGAGGAAGCGTATCGACCCCATTGATAAAGGATAGACTGTCATTCATTGGCTCGCTCAGAATCAGCCCGATAGGAGCTGAGCTTTCAGCCATGAAGGGAATGACAGAAGCCCTAGACAGCGTCAGCGGAATCAAGGCGACATCCTACGATGCCTACGGTAAGCTGAAATGGAAAATCAACCGCAGACAAAGCCTCTCGTTCAGTGTCTTCAATAGCCTTGACTCTTACGGCTACAGGTACGGCACCGACTCCGATGAAAGGATGAGATGGGGCAACTTGATCTCTACACTCGGCCACGAGTATTCCCCTGACGGCAATCTTTTCCTTCGCAGCAGCCTATCATACAACAGTTTCACCAACTACCAGGCGATGCGTAAGACCTTGGGAGGAGAGGACAACAGCCTTGGAATGCGCAGCTCGTTGGAAGAGCTAACCCTTCAGTCAACCGTAAGCAATACCTCTCGAACCGGAACCTCGCTACAAGGTGGAATCAAGGCGAGACTGGCCCGTTTCGCTCCTGGATCTTCCAGCGCCTACACGGATGAACTCATGAAACCTGTCAGCTCCGCAAGCGAATCAGACATCGTCCGGACACTTCTAGTTACCGCCCATGGACAGATCGAAAAAGGGAAAGAGAACCACTATCTGATGAGATTGGCCGGAAGGATTAACATGTTCCGCTCATGGAGGCTCCATGACCACAGCAGCGACAAAACCTATTTCACACCGGAAGCTAGCCTGCTCGGCAGGGTAAACCTCTCCCAATGGATGGGAATCGAAGCGACTGCTGACTGGACAGCCCAGCATTATCACACGCTTGAGGGCATTCCGCTCGGCTGGTCACTAGACATGACCGTACCTTCGGACATCGACCTCGCTCCGGAAATGGCACTGCAAGGCTACGCGGGAATATTCATGACTAAAGGGGACCACCGTCTCACGCTCGGTGGCTACTATAAGGCCATGTCGGACCTCATCTTCTTTGCTGACGCGACCCAAATCTTCAGCTCAGCGGCTGCAGGATGGAGGCACGGCATCAAGACCGGCAGCGGTCTTTCAAGAGGCCTCGAAGCCCTTTATGAATATGATTCCGAGCGTTTCCATGGGCGCCTCGCCTACACCCTCTCCAAGACGGACAGGACCTTTGAGGAAGTCAACAACGGTGTCACGTTCCCGGCCAAGTTCGACAGAAGGCACATCCTCAACGCAACCGCTGAATATGCCATCTCGAAACAAGAGCACCGCGAGTTCGGAGTGAACACTTTCTTCACCTACCAGTCCGGACACTGGGCCACGGTACCTGAAGGGCAATATTCAGGAAGCCTGATCCATGGAGGAGATGACATCACAATCGACTATTTCACCACAATCCATAACCGCCAGATGCCAGCTTTCATCCGCTGGGACATCGGAGCGTTCTTTCGTTACGGAATCGGTACTAAACACCCTGGCACTCTGAATCTTGGCATCTACAACGTCCTCAACCGTCACAATGCCTACAGCATCACCTACGACACCAACGAGCGTGTATGGAAGCAAATGAGTCTATTCCCGATCATGCCAAGCATCAGCTGGACGATGTCCTTCTAAAAACGGACAGTTTCGAAAAGACTGTGACATAGTTAAACTTTACATCGCTCACAGTAGTCTATTTCCAAGCCCCGAAGGGCCTCTGTTCTGAATTTTGGTAACGTGCAAAATTCAGGTTAGAGGCCCTTCGGGGCTTTGCCTAAGCAGATAAATAACTTAAGCACCACGGAATAAATTCGATAAAAACCCCTCGTAAAATTTCCAACTGAAACGTGCATTCGTTATCTTTGTAAACAGATGAGAAACGACTATGTTCTACAAGCTTATAGAAAGGAAAAGAGACGAATGGCTGAAATCCGATGGCTGCACGGTAGGAAATCTTACTCGATATATTGAAGAGAAAGGGAAACTTCGCGACGCCCAGATTGAGGCCGTCAAAACGTACTTGTTTCTGAAAATTAAATGTAAGAATAAGCCTCTTTGGCAATTGTTCTCTTCCGGAATGTTCAACAGTGTTGACCTGAGCGAGACCGAACTCACCCAGAAAACAAGGAGTTTCATGGAAAAGAATTCAGCTGCGCAGGCATTGTATGAATATTCATTGCTAAAAGATAGAAACGGTAAGCAGATAGCACCTGAACTTGAGAAAGAGATTCGCTTCAGACCTGAAAGCATCGACTACGAAAGTGTGTTCAAAAATTTGTTCTATAATGTAAGTTACACTGACTACATTTTCAGTCTTCCGATGGGGGCTGGAAAGACTTTCCTCATGTCAGCGATAATCTACCTGAACCTCTACTTTGCACTCAAAGATCCTGATGCTAAAGAAATCGCGCACAACTTCCTGATCTTGGCGCCCTCAGGACTGAAATCCTCTATTGTGCCCAGCCTCAAACACATCGTTGAGTTTGATCCGACGTGGGTGATTCCTGACCCCGCTGCCTCACAAATCAAAAGAATCATCAGTTTCGAGGTGCTGGATGAATCCAAAAGCGCCCGAAAAAGCAACATAACCAGGAACCCCAACGCCCGTAAGATCAGTGCGCACCAACCTTTTGACACATTGATGGGACTTGTAGCCGTGACAAATGCCGAAAAAGTCATACTCAACAAGATGGACAAAGCAGAGGATAGTGGAGTTTTGGACACGATGGACTTGCAGGAAATCAAGCAGGCTAATGAGTTGCGTGAAATCATTGGCCGGATTCCAAACCTAGCTGTCATCATAGATGAGGTCCACCATGCGACAGACGGAGAGATCAAGTTGCGCAAGGTCGTGACGGAATGGGGAAAGCTCAACAGTTTCAACTCAATCCTTGGATTTTCCGGCACACCTTATCTTGAAAAGGCAGAAAATGTGCCTTTGGCCAATGGTTTGTCAATCAAGAACACAGACATAACAAACGTTGTCTATCACTATCCATTGATCGAAGGTGTCGGCAATTTCCTCAAACGTCCAGTCATCCGATTTGCCGACAACGAGCAGACGGAAATCATTCGGAACGGTGTCACAGACTTCATGAATAGTTACAAAGACACTGAATATCCAAACGGAGCATGCGCCAAATTAGCCATCTACTGTGGCAAGATCGAAAATTTGGAAGAGGTTGTCTATCCTCTTGTAGCCCAGATTGTGTCCTCTTTTGGACTGAATCCAACAGAGGCGCTCCTGAAATACCATGGCGGCAACAAGTCCTATCCCGTTCCAGAAGGTTCAGAGGTTTCGTTCTCCACCCTTGACAAGCCATTTTCCAAAGTCAGGGTTGTTCTTCTTGTACAAATAGGCAAAGAAGGCTGGGACTGCAGAAGCCTCACCGGAGTCATACTGCCCCAAAAAGGAGTTTGCCCAACGAATATGGTTCTCCAGACAAGCTGCCGGTGTCTAAGGGAAGTTCAGCACAATGCTGACGAAACAGCCATAATATGGCTGAATAAATTCAATGCTGACACACTCAACAAGCAGTTGAGACAACTGCAAAACATTACACTTGAAGAGTTTAGAAAAGCTGGAGAAAAGAGCGGACACATCATCAGAAGAGTTTCAAGAATGGATGTGTTGAAACTTCCGGAAATCAGTTACCATCAGCTCAGGATAAGCTACGGCAATGAGGTTGTCCAGAATCAGGCAAACACTCAGGAAAGACTAGAGTCCCCAAACATCCTCGTCAGCGCTGATGCCAGCCTTATTCAGGAACAAGACCTGACTGGAAAGATATTGGATGTTTACAAGGACAATGAAACCTCTGTCGAGCAAACTACGTTCAACGACTGGATTTACAGGATTCACAAGGAAAGTTTTGGCGCGCTTACAATCAACGAACTGTATCGGTACCATGGCAGCCTTGAAAAAATCTTCAAAAGGATAACCATCCCTTATGGGGAATATTCAGCATTAAGCCCTGAATATGACCATGATGCCATCCGCTCGTTGATAAGGCAGGCTTTCGTCCCATCAAGGACTTTGACCGTCCATGAGGAAATTGTGCCAGAAGACGCTAAACTACTTAGAATAGACAACCTTAGCGACATTGTTAACGCATCAGATTCTGACATTTACTATCCGGATGCGGAAGCCGTAGAAGAGATCCTGGCCGAAGACAAAAAGCCAGCGCCACCGGAGCTCTCTCCCCAGGAGAAAGCCGCCATGGAATTGCTGGCCAAACGAGGCATTGTGATGTCTGATCTTTCAGAAAAACATCCTGAACGAAACCAGACCTACCACTACCTTCCTTACCATTTTGACAGCGGACTTGAGAAGAGCGTTTTCACGAAAGAGCTTCTTCCCCTCATCAAAGAGAAGAAAATTGAGGTCTATTTCAACGGGGACGACACTCTGACGGAATTCAAGATCAACTGCTATAGGAAAAGCGGTGAAAAGTGGGAATATCTCGGCAAATATATTCCTGACTTTCTTATGATTAGCAGAACCACGGAGGGAAATATTCACAAAGTGGCCATCATCGAGACAAAAGGAGAGGGCTTCGCATCGAAGTTCAACGACCGGAAACACTTCATGGAGAAATATTTCATCCCCATGAACAATTCTGAGTTCGGCTACGACAAGTTCAGGTTTGTTTACCTTGAGGACACTCTGGACAGGGGAAGCAGACTATCTTTATTGAACAGGACCATCACAGAATTTTTTAAGGATTAAACATATCGAGAAATGGCAGTCAAATATATTCCATACTACCCGGAACCAATTGAGGGGCAGGCTATTCTTGACAATTTTACAAGAACACGCAGAGCCTTGAAGTACAAAGACAACGGTGAAGTGTTCACGCACATCCAACGTGGGATGCCACTGTTTGAGGTTGAAAAGATTGAAGAAGTCGGGAGCAATCCTGATGACAATCTTGTGATAAGAGGAGAATGTCTTTCAGCATGCGCCTACCTTAAAGACAAGGGAGA
>ERZ808267.209-NODE-209-length-21642-cov-5.985686_pt1 | contig 21642 bp, 19 predicted proteins | sample MGYA00521241_ERZ808267 | MGnify/ENA primary metagenome ERZ808267 (study PRJEB31516, sample SAMN03275592) | gut metagenome | biome: mammalia-associated habitat; material: feces | host: Papio cynocephalus | place: Kenya | collected 2012-07-19 ...
ATTATTGATACTGGTTTCTGTCAAGTAATCGTTGGCACGATTCTTGCCCGGACGCTTTCTTCACGTTGATGGTTCTATTCAATCACATATTTATCTTATTACTTATATATTCCTGCAAGACATGCAGAAAAAAGAATAATTATCCATATTTTTCACATACTAACATTGAAACAGACAGAGCTGATTTACCGATTTGAAATTATTATATCGGTAGAGTAATTTTGTTAAAATTTATAGTCAGGAGGAAAATATTGTGAGAGCGACAGGAATAGTACGACGTATTGATGATCTTGGAAGAGTTGTGGTACCTAAGGAAATAAGAAGAGTACTAAGGATAAGAGAGGGCGATCCGTTAGAAATATTTACGGATAAGGATGGGGAGATAATATTAAAAAAGTATTCTCCGATTGGTGAGCTTAGTAGCTTTGCACAGCAGTATGTCGAGGCAACTTCCCAGATTCTCGGATGTGGAGTCTGTGTCTGTGACAGAGATCAGATTATAGCTGTAGCCGGTCTTCCCAAGCGGGAACTGCTTGGAAAAAGTCTTCATAAGGAGCTGGAGGAGGCTATAAATGATCGTGAGGCAATTATAGCAAAGAAAGGTGAAAAAAAGTATATAAAGATACTGGGAAACGGTGATAACGAGTATAGCGGGCAGATTATTCAGACTATAATCTCCGAAGGAGATGCCATAGGCGCAGTTATACTTCTCAGCAAGGATGGCGATAAGGTAATAGGGGAGGCTGAACAGAAGGCAGCAGTGATTGCGGCAAACTTCCTCGGAAAACAAATGGAAGGTTAAAAATTCTGTGCAAAGAGCAGAAAAGTTATAAAAATACAAAAGAACCTTATTTTATGAGGTATTTCCCTTGACAAATTATGGGTAAAAGGGTATAAATAAGAGCGGGGCATGATATGTCGCAAAAAAGGGGATTACTTGTACAGACTAATTAAGGTAATCAGAAAACATTTGTTATAATAGGAGGAATATTCAATGAATAAGAATGAGTTAGTTTCAAGCATGGCTGAGAAGACTGGTATGAAGAAGACCGAGGTAGAGAAGGTTCTTAAGGCTTTTACAGAGACAGTTGTATCCGAGTTAAAGAACGGAGAGAAGATCCAGTTAGTTGGTTTCGGTACTTTTGAGGTTGCCGAGAGACCTGCAAGAGAGGGTAGAAATCCTAGAACAGGCGAGACTATGAAGATTGCTGCTGCAAAGGCTCCTAAGTTTAAGGCTGGTAAGGCTTTCAAGGACGCTCTTAACTAATTGTTGGCATAGAGGATTTAAGACCATCTCATGTAAGGGATGGTCTTTATTTTTTTCAGGAGTTGAAAGTATGAGATTAGACAAATATTTAAAGGTTTCGAGATTGATTAAACGAAGGACTGTGGCCAATGAGGCTTGTGATGGAGGAAGAGTACAGGTAAACGGAAAGGTGGTTAAAGCATCTTACGATGTTAAGTTGGATGATATAATCGAAATTGGCTTTGGAAATAAATCAGTTAAGGTACAGGTTACAAAAATAGCGGATTCTACAAAAAAGGAGGATGCCGGAGAAATGTACAGATATTTATAGGCTATGTAATACTTTTTGTGTGTATCACATATAATTACATATATCTGTCGGACAGGAAGGTGGAATATGGATAATTCTAGCTTCACAGGAAATCATCAGCTCCATATATATAACAGAAACCGGGGAACTCTTGATGGAATAAAAGATGTGATTGCCTTTGCGCCAGAGGAGGTAAAGCTTTCTACTGAACAGGGCAGGTTGACAATATGTGGTGAGGGATTGCATGTTATCAGTCTGAACGTAGAGAAGGGGGAGCTTCTGTTTGAGGGCAGAATAGACAGTTTTGTATACACAGAAGAAAAGACTATAAAGAAATCAGCCTCCGGAATTTTCAGGAGAATGTTCAGATAGATGATAGACATACAAGTGGTAATGCTTTACATCTGCATGATTTATGGCGCATTAATGGGTTTTTCCTATGATGGATTCAGACTTATAAGAAGATTTATCAGGCATAACAATTTTTTTATCGGTTTAGAGGATGTTATATTTTGGCTGGTATGGGCTTTTGTTGTAATTGACGGAATACATCTTTATAACAGTGGAGAGCTTAGAATATACATATTTGCGGGGATTCTTGCAGGCTTTATAATCTATAGAAACACAATAGGTTGGGTTATTGACAAATTATTATACCATATTTTGAGTTTTACCAAAAAACATCAAAAAAAAGATAAATAATATGTTGAAAAATGTTACAAAAAGGATTAAAATTATGTCAACTGTAGTAAGATTTTGTAACCATTAATGTGTTAAAGTAGGTATTAGTATGGCAAGATATATTGAAACAAGAAAATCTACCAGAAAGCAATCAAAATTCGCAAGTGTGCTTATTATGGCGGCAGTAGTTGCTATATGTGTTGTTGCTGCGATACGGGTTTCCGCACTTAAATCAAAGAGCAGGGAATTGGATATCACAAAGCAGTCCATAGAAAGTCAGATTGAGGAAGCGAATCTTGAAAGGGAAGCTTTGATTGCAAGGGAACAGTATATGAAAACCAATCAATACATTGAAGATGTGGCAAAGGATAAACTGGGACTTGTTTATCCGGATGAGATTGTAATAAGACCTGCGGAATAGATTAGTAAAAGAGACCAGTCTTAGGCTGGTCTCTTTTTATGTCAAAAAATATAATTATTTTATTCCCTTGATTTGACAGCCGATAATAAAATACAGCCTTATAATCCTATGACATATAATAAAATGGAGGTAGGATTATGGGTATAGAGAAATTATCAAGGGGAATTTGGCTGGGCCTGACAGGTTTTTTTATTGGTAGTGTGTCTCTTCTTGGAATCAATCCTCTGGGAATTGCATTTGTAAATAGTGTATGTCTGGTGGGAGGAAATTACATTTTTGCGGGAATCGGTGTAGTACTGGGTGTTGCTTTACACTTTTCAATTATACATACAATACGATATGCTGTAATAATTTTGGGGCTGATAATACTTTTTAACCTGAGAACAGTGGTACAAAGTAAAGGCAAGGTTATGCTGATGTCCTTTGTTGCGGGAACGGTAGTGAGTTTTATTAATTTGTCGGTATATTATTTTGTGGACAATCTTTTGACGATAGAGCAGGTGCTTCTTGAGGGAGTTTTAGTTTTTTCTGCAACGGTTATATATCATTGGGGATTATATATCATAAAAACAGATTATGTAAAAATCGGGACTGACAGCCAGGCAGCGGTAAGTGTAATTGCTATTGCATCGTCTGCCTTATATGGTATGCCCCAGACGGCGATCAATATATTTGCTGTTGGGCAGGCTTTTGCACTCTTTAGTATTCTTGTTGCTACATACAAATTTGGATTTGGAGTAGGAATGACCTGGACTGTTATATGCGGAGGTATTACAGCAGCAAAAACAGGGGATAACGTGTACCTTACAGGCTGGCTTCTTACAACATTTCTTTCCTATGCGGCTTTTTCCACACTTCATGGTAACAGATTGATCTATGCTACATTGTTTGGCGGTGTTTACAGCCTGATGGGAAAGTTCTTTTATGGTTCGCTGATAAATGAAATCAGCATAAAAGGACTTGCATCTGCACTTTTATTATTTTTACTGCTGCCTTTAAAATATATGTTAAGAACAGATGATCTCATAAAAAAAGGCGAGCTGTCAGAAAATTCCCCGGAATGGGGAAGACTTGTTATAGGCAGGGTAAATGCTTTGGCAAAAGCGTTTAAAAGAATTGACTATACGCTTGTAAGTGATTCACCCTCAGGCATTGGCTTTGGAGATGTAGGCGAAATTATTGAGGATTTTGCCAATCAGCTGGACAACAGAGTGCCTCTGAGAAAAACCATAGAGGCAAATATAATTGAAGATATGTCTCTTAGGGATATCCAGGTCAAAAACCTTATTATGGTAAAAAATAAGGATGACAGATATGAAGTGTATCTTACTGCCAGGATGAGGAGAGGGAGACTTGTTCACAATAATGTAGTAAAGGATATATTGGAGAAGAATATGCGGGTTAAGCTTCAGCCTAAGGAGGAAAGCAGGAGCATTATCAGTCATGAATATGAAATATTCGGGTATTATGAAAAACCTTCGTTTCAATGTATCACAGCTGTAAGAAGAATAAGCTGCTTTGATAATTCTGTGTGTGGAGATAATTTTTATGCAGGTGATATAATTGAAGGACAGCACCTTGTTATAATTGCCGATGGAATGGGAAACGGAGAAAGAGCAAGCCGAGATAGTAATGCCCTTATTGACTCCCTTGAAGAATTGTTTCAGGCAGGCTTTGACAAGGAAATGTCCATACGACTGGTAAATTCTTATCTGGCAGACAGAAATAAGGGAGAAACTTTTTCTACATTGGATATGCTGGTACTGGATTTACATACAGGGTATGGAAGAATATATAAGCAGGGAGCTGCTACAACATTCATAAGAAGAGAAAATTGGTTTGAAATGGTAAAATCCACATCTCTTCCTGTTGGGGTTGTTGACGGTGCAGTTTGTGAAAAGTGTTCTAAAAAATTTTTCCCGGGAGATGTGATCATAATGGTAAGTGATGGAGTTCTTGAAAGCATAGTGTTTGAAAACAAGGAGGATTGTATGAGGGATATAATAATGGATATACCTATGGATGATCCTTGGGATATAGCAGGAGATATTATAGACAGAATAAAAGCACTGGCAGGAAACCGGCTGAGAGATGATGCTACAATTATAGTATGCAAAGTTGTTAAATCTTTGTGATGTCTCTGTACATTAATTTTTTGTTGTGATATTATTCATAGATATAAATTGCTTTCCGGGGGAAGGTTATGGATTTATTTATTGAAAAGGTATATGAGTATATACATAATAACAATCTTATATCGCCGGGAGACAGGTTAGTCGTGGGACTGTCAGGCGGTGCTGATTCTGTCTGTTTGTTTTTAGTTCTTTTTGAACTGAGAAAACGGCTTGGGCTGGATGACAAATCACTGTACGGAGTTCATATTAATCATATGCTTAGAGGCGAAGAGGCTGACAGGGATGAGAAATTTGCAAAAGAATTTTGCAGGACTTTAAACATGGAGTTTGTTTCATATAGAATTGACGTAAAAAAAATAAGTGAGGATGAAAGAATTTCTGTTGAAGAGGCAGGGAGAAAAGCCAGGTATGAATGTTTTTCCCAGGCTTTAAAAAAGTACGGTTGTAACAAAATTGCAGTGGCACATAACAAAAATGATATGGCCGAAACGATTTTATTCAATATGGCAAGGGGAAGCGGTTTAAAGGGAATTGCAGGTATAACCCCAAAACGGAATAATATTATAAGACCACTTTTAGATGTGACCAGGGCAGAGATAGAAAAATATCTTGAAAAAAACGGTCAGAGCTATATTACCGATTCAACTAACCTTGGTATTGACTATGACAGAAATAAAATAAGACATATAATCCTTCCCGAGCTTGAAAAAGTAAATTCAGGGGCTCTTAATCACATTTGCCAGACCGGATATGAGGTTGGGGAAGGCTACAAATTCATAAGAAAGACTGCTATGGAGCATTTTAACAAAGTAGTCCGAAGAAAAGAGGATGAGTTGAGGATTAATATCCCTTTACTCTTACAGCTGGACAGAATTATCCAAAAACAGGTATTGTATGAGGCATTGATTCAAAAGACCGGGAAAATGAAAGACATAGGAGACACTCATATCAGGGGGATTATGGGGCTTTTGGAAGGAAACACCGGGAAATGCGTGGAGCTTCCATATGGAATAAGAGTACGGAAAAATTATGACAGCCTTGTAATGACTGACAGAGAAACGGAAAAGAGTGAATATTGTATGGAAATTGACCGGGAAGGGGTATATAAAATACCGGGTTGGGGTAATCTTAATATATCTCTTTTCCCTAAAAAGCAAATGGAAGATATTTCCAAAAAAATCTATACTAAAATGGCAGATTATGATAAAATAAAGGGTAAACTTTTTATAAGAACACCCCGGGATGGAGATTTTGTGATAATTGATAATGCGGGAAATACAAAAAAGCTTACAAGAGTTTTCATTGATAATAAGGTTGACCGGGAAAAAAGAAAAAGCTGGCCTGTAATAGCAGCGGGTAGTCAGATTATATGGGCAATCGGCTTAAGATATGGTGAATCTTGTAAAATTGATCGGAACACATCAAAAATATTATGTATGAATTACACAGGACAAGGAGAAGAAAATGGCTGAAAAAATAGGAGTACTTATAAGTGAAGAGGATGTAGAAAAAAGGATAGCTCAGATTGCAGATACCCTGAGCAGGGAATATGCAGGGAAGACAGTTCATATTATAGGCGTGCTTAAGGGAAGTGTATTCTTTATGTGCGAGCTGGCAAAGAAAATGACAATTCCTGTAACACTGGATTTTATGTCAGTAAGCAGCTATGGTAACGGAACAAAATCTTCGGGAGTTGTAAAGCTGATAAAGGATCTTGATGAAAGTATAGAGGGCAAAGAAGTTATTCTTGTTGAAGATATAATGGATTCAGGAAGAACTCTTTCCTATCTGGTTAAGATTTTAAAGGAGAGGAAGCCGGCAAGCTTTAAGGTAGTAACCCTGCTTGATAAGCCGGACAGAAGAATTGTAGATTTTGAACCGGATATGACAGGCTTTGTAATACCTGACAGATTCGTGGTGGGTTATGGTCTTGACTGCGCCCAGAAATACAGAAATCTGCCCTATATAGGAGTCATAGAAGAATAATTATCATATTGCGAAGGATAAGAAAAATAACATGAAGGGAGCACTTAAATGAAAAATAAGGCAAGAAGAGGTTTAGGCATATATCTTATGCTACTCTTTTTAGGAGTGTGTGTATTCTTGTGGATGCAAAATAAGAATGCTATTACTGACGAGAATTACACCATTTATGATTTTAGGAGGGATATAAAGGAAAACCTTATAGATGAGGTTCAGATATATCAGAATGAAAAGGTTCCTACCGGCTCTGTATATATTACCTACAGAGATTCGCAAAAAGCTCTGGAATTCTACGTTTCTGATGTGAATATGGTGCAGTCTATAGTGGATGAGGATTCGGACGGGCTTGTTGAAATGAGCATGTTTGATGTGCCGAAGAATAACACATTTCTGACATGGCTGCCTATAATCCTTATTATAATTATGGTTATTGTGCTTATTGTGACCATGATGGGAAGTGTTGCCGGCGGCGGTGGAGGTGCCGGTGGTGGCAAGGTAATGAACTTTGGTAAAAGCCGGGCTAAAATGGCAGGTGAAAATGACCACAAATATACATTTAAGGATGTTGCGGGACTTGATGAGGAAAAGGAGGATATGGCAGAGATAGTAGATTTCCTCAAAAATCCTAAAAAGTACAGCGATCTGGGTGCCAGAATACCAAAGGGTGTTTTGCTGGAGGGCCCTCCGGGTACGGGTAAAACTCTCCTTGCAAAGGCTGTTGCCGGCGAGGCAGGAGTTCCGTTTTTCTCCATTTCCGGTTCTGATTTTGTTGAAATGTTTGTTGGTGTAGGTGCGTCAAGGGTAAGGGACCTCTTTGAGGATGCAAAGAAAAATGCACCTTGTATAGTATTTATAGATGAAATTGATGCTGTAGCCCGTAAAAGAGGTTCGGGCTTAGGCGGTGGACATGATGAGAGAGAACAGACACTTAATCAGATGCTGGTTGAAATGGATGGATTTGGAACCAATGAAGGAATTATAGTATTGGCAGCTACCAACCGTGTTGATATTCTTGACCCGGCCATATTGCGTCCGGGCAGATTCGACAGAAAGGTTATGGTAGGAAGACCGGATGTAAAGGGACGTGAGGAAATTCTCAAGGTTCATGTAAGAAATAAGCCGTTGTCAGATGATGTTGATTTGCATGAAATTGCCAGAACCACAGCAGGCTTTGCCGGAGCTGATCTGGAAAATCTTATGAATGAGGCTGCTATATGTGCAGCTAAGAAGGATCAGAAGTATATTAAAAAGGAAGATGTGGATAAAAGCTTCGTAAAGATAGGAATAGGTGGGGAGAAAAAGAGCCGTCTCATACCGGAGAAGGAAAGACGTATCACTGCATATCATGAATCAGGTCATGCGATACTTTTCCACCTTTTAAGTGAGGTTGGACCTGTTCATCTTGTATCTATCATACCGAATGGAAGAGGTGCAGGCGGTTATACCATGCCACTTCCGGAAAATGATAATGTGTTTAATACAAAAGAGAAAATGCTTCAGGATATTCAGGTAAGCTTTGGAGGAAGAATTGCCGAGGAGCTGATTTTCGGCGATATAACAACAGGGGCCTCCCAAGACATAAAGCAGGCAACTCAGGTTGCCCAGGCTATGGTAGTAAAATATGGTATGTCTGAGGAAGTGGGCCTTGTAAATTATGAGGTAGACAGTGGCGAAGAAGTATTCCTCGGAAGAGATCTTGGACATTCAAGAAGCTATGGCGAAAAGATAGCAACAATGATTGATGAGGAAGTAAGAAGAATCATTGAAGAATGCTATGCAAAGGCAAAACAGATTATAATTGATAATATGGATGTACTTCACAGATGCGCCAATCTGCTTCTTGAGAAGGAGAGGATTGACCGACCGGAGTTTGAGGCTTTGTTTGACAGGAAGGATGAAGCAGGAGATGAGAATCCGGCAGGAGATGAAAATAACGAGCCACAGGATAATCTGACAGAATAAATTAAAAATAGTTTCCGTTTTTTTATTGATGAAAACGGAAACTATTTTGTTTATAGTTACTATAACAAGTAAATATACTTGGACAATATAAACAAAAAAAGTGCTCAAAAAAGACCTGTTTTACCCACTGTTCGACAAAATGCACAAAAAATGTTCAAAATAACAAAAAAGTTTGGGTAGACTTTTCGACAAGATTTGCTATAATACAACTTGTAACCCCCCCAATACATTACATTATATAGTTTTTTGCTACACCCCATAAGTAACAAAATACCTTCTCCGAAAAGGACAGTCGAACGGTGGCTGTCCTTTTCACCTGTTTGGGGACAGTTTATATTTTTATAATTCTTTGACACCGGTTAATTTCTTGTTGTGTAAATCCCTGTCTTGTATTAAAATAGAGTGGTAATTGGAATTTTATGACACGTGGGAGGCTGGCATAATGTCAGATGAGAGAGAGAAATCCTTTAAGGTATTTGAATATGTGTATAATACCAAGACTGCACTTAATTTTGGAGCATTATTTGCAGACGGAACAGAATATTACAGGACACCTTCCCAGATGGATAAGGGTGATACCGTAACCTTGAGGTTCAGAACAGCTGTTGATAATGTTGATGCAGTGTACCTGGTATATAAGGGCCAGCGGGAAAGAATGTCTGTGGAGAAGTCGGATAATCTGTTTGATTATTACGCCTTTACAATTAATAATGTAGAGGAAGAGATTGATTATTATTATGAAGTAGTGGCAGGAAATGTTATATGTTACTATAATAAACTCGGAACCCAGAAGAATCTTAATCCTGATTATAATTTCCAACTGATACCTGATTATAAGGTGCCAACGTGGGCAAGAGGGGCAGTATTTTATCAGATTTTTGTGGACAGATTTTGCAACGGAGACCAGTCAAACGATGTTCTTGACAATGAATATTGCTATATAGGAGAGGGAACAAGGAGAGTTACCGACTGGTTTAAGTACCCTGACAATATGGATGTGCGCTCTTTCTACGGAGGAGATTTGCAAGGCGTTATGGATAAGCTGGATTATCTTAAGAACCTGGGTGTAGATGTAATATACCTTAATCCTATATTCGTATCACCTTCAAACCACAAATATGATATCCAGGATTATGATTATGTAGACCCGCATTTTGGAGTAATAGTAAAGGATGAAGGACAATGTCTCCCGGAGGGTTCAAAATCCAATAAAGAATCTACAAGATATATAACAAGAGTTACGGACAAGGCAAATCTTGAGGCAAGTAACCGGTTCTTTGCCGATTTAGTCAAAGAGGTCCACAACAGGGGAATGAGAATTATTCTGGATGGTGTATTTAATCATTGTGGATCTTTTAACAAGTGGCTGGACAGAGAATGTATATATGAAAATCAGGAGGGTTATGAAAAAGGGGCATATATAGACAGTGATAGCCCTTATAGAAGTTTCTTCAAGTTTCAGGATAACTGGAAATGGCCATATAATCCTACCTATAATGGCTGGTGGGGACACGATACACTTCCCAAGCTTAACTATGAGGAGTCCGAAAAGCTTTATGAATATATAATGAAAATTGGAGAAAAATGGGTTTCACCACCCTATAACTGTGATGGCTGGAGACTTGATGTGGCAGCAGATTTAGGCTGTACAGAAGAGTTTAATCACAAATTCTGGAGAGATTTCAGAAGGAGAGTTAAGGCTGCCAATCCTGATGCCATTATTCTGGCAGAGCATTATGGAGATGCAAAAAGCTGGCTTATGGGAGACCAGTGGGATACGGTAATGAATTATGATGCATTTATGGAGCCTATTACCTGGTTTTTGACAGGCGTTGAAAAACACAGTGATGAATTCAGAGGGGATTTGCTGGGCAATCCTGATGCATTTACCGGAGCTTTAAGACATCATATGTCCAGATTTAACCAGAATTCCCTGGAAATAGCCATGAATGAGCTTTCCAATCATGACCATTCAAGATTTCTCACAAGGACAAACAGGAGAGTTGGAAGGATTCATACCATGGGTCCCGAAGCTGCAAATGAGAATATAAATAAAGGTGTATTCAGGGAGGCTGTCGTATTTCAGATGACATGGCCCGGAGCACCTACCATTTATTATGGTGATGAAGCAGGACTTTGTGGGTGGACAGACCCTGACAACAGGAGAGCATATCCATGGGGGCGTGAGGATAATGAGCTTATTGCATTTCACAGAGATATAATAATAATTCACAAATCCCTGGAAGCCCTGATGAAGGGCTCTGTTATGTTCCTGTATGGCGCCTATAAAGTTATATGCTATGGCAGATTTACAGACAGACAGGCAGTGGTTGTTATCCTTAATAATGATTATGAGGAGCATGAACTGAATATCCATGTGAGACGTATAGGTGTTCCGGATAAGGCACTTATGAAAAGAATTATTCTTACCGGTGAAGAAGGATATGACATGGGGATAAGGGAATATCAGGTGAATAATAATGTGCTTAAAATAACCGTACCTAAGATTTCGGCTGTGATTTTAAGCTATGATAAGTATTGATAAACAATAGAGAGGTAGTTAAATGAGGACATTGATTATCGGGGCAGGTGCCCTGGGAATAGGTATAGGGGCATCTTTGGCGGACTCAGGCTTCAAGGTTGATTTTATTGCCAGAGGAAATACAAAGCAGGCCATAGATGAGAACGGTATAAGCCGTAAGGGCTGGTTTAGGGATATTATAATTCCGGCAGGCAGGGTTAATGCCTATGATAACTACGAGGATTTACCTGAAAATGCTTATGACTATATCATAATATCTACAAAAACCTTGGCAAATCAGGAGGTTGCCACACAGCTTGACGATAACAGCATATGTATGAAGGATGGCTGTAAGGTAGTGTTTATGCAAAATGGAATGGGATACGAGAAACCGTTTATGGACTTTCTGGAAGAAAGTGAAGTATATCACAGCAGAGTTATTACCGGATTCAGAAAGGAAAAGCCCAATGAGAGCGTGATAACGGCACATCAGAATCCGGTTCTTATCGGCTCTATATTCGGGTATGACAACCAACCTGTTGAAGCTCTCGCTGAGGCGATTAACAGGTCGGGAATTCCGTCGGCGACAGAAGATGATATAATGGAAGCCCTTTGGGCAAAGCTAATCTATAATACAACGTTGAATCCACTTGGGGCTATTCTTGGAATGTCATATGGAGAATTGGCAGATTCCGAATATGCGCACTCTATAATGGATATTCTTATAGAGGAAACATATCAGATACTTGACGGAGTGGGTGGAAAAACCTATTGGAAAAATGCAGATGCTTACAGAAAAGCTCTTTTTGAGGAGATGATACCTGTAACATATGAGCACAGGTCATCAACCTTGCAGGATATAGAAAGAAAACAAAAAACAGAAATAGAAACTCTCACCGGTGCCCTGTTATCAATGGCATCGGAGTGCAATGTTGCCGCACCGGTACATACGATGATATATACTCTTGTAAAAGCACTGGAGGAAAAGTTTTAGAAGAGACTGCCACACTAAGAAAATTAGTGTGGCACTTTATTTTTATATTATTAATACGATATATAAGGTTTTACGGTTTATATGCACTTTTGCTGCAACAGAACAAACGTTCATCTTTTTTGTGTACATTTTAAAATATTTGTGATATAGTGTCTTTACTGAATATTTAGGTGAAGCCATTGAAAGAATATATAATATGCAAATGACACAAAAAGGAGATTTACCGGTATGGATCATTTTGAACTTGTATCAGAATATGCACCTATGGGTGACCAGCCTCAGGCTATAGAGGGCCTTGTTAAGGGCTTTTGCGAGGGGAAAAAGCAACAGACACTTCTTGGCGTTACAGGCTCAGGGAAAACCTTTACAATGGCTAATGTAATAGCCAGACTTAATAAACCTACTATAATCATATCCCACAATAAGACCCTGGCTGCGCAGCTCTACAGTGAATTCAAGGCTTTTTTTCCACATAATGCAGTGGAATATTTTGTGTCATATTATGACTATTATCAGCCGGAGGCATATGTTCCTTCTACGGACACATACATTGCCAAGGATTCGTCGGTTAATGACGAGATAGATAAGATGAGGCATAGTGCCACAGCGGCACTGATAGAGCGGAAGGATGTTATTGTTGTTTCTTCGGTATCCTGTATATATGGTATCGGTGACCCTGAGGATTACAAATCCATGATGCTTTCTTTAAGACCGGGCATGCAAAAGGACAGGGATCAGGTTATAAGCCAGCTTGTAGATATACAATATTCCAGAAATGATATGGATTTTTCCAGAGGTACCTTCAGGGTAAAGGGGGATGTGGTAGATGTAATTCCTGTTTCTACCTTTGAGAATGGGCTGAGGATAGAGTTTTTCGGGGACGAGATAGACAGACTTGTGGAATTTGATCCGCTCACCGGCGAAATAAAAAGAAGTCTCAATTTTGCCTGTATATTTCCCGCATCACACTATGTTGTTGCCAATGATAAGCTTATGGCAGCCATAGAGGAAATAAAGCTGGAGCTTGAGGAAAGAGTTAAATATTTTAAGGCTGACGACAAGCTTTTAGAAGCACAGCGGATTTCGGAAAGAACAGAATTTGATATGGAAATGATGAAGGAAACAGGTTTTTGTTCCGGTATTGAAAACTACTCCCGTATTTTGGCGGGACTTGAACCGGGAGCCACCCCTAATACCCTGCTTAACTTTTTTAATGATGATTATCTTATTATAGTAGATGAGTCTCATATAACCCTGCCTCAGATCAGGGGGATGTATGCGGGTGACAGAGCCAGAAAGCAGACATTGGTTGATTATGGCTTCAGATTGCCTTCTGCCCTGGACAACAGACCACTCAATTTTGAAGAATTCTGCCAAAAAGTGGATAAGATATTATATGTATCGGCTACACCATCTGACTATGAAAAGGAGCATGAAGAGAATCGTGTTGAACAGATAATCAGGCCTACGGGGCTGCTTGATCCGCCGGTGGAGGTAAGACCTGTGGAGGGACAGGTGGATGACCTGATTGCAGAAATTAACAGGGAAACTGCCAAGGGTAATAAAATTCTTGTTACCACCCTGACTAAGAGAATGGCGGAGGACCTTACAGATTATATGAAGCAGCTTGATATAAAGGTAAAGTATCTTCACTCGGACATAGATACGCTGGAACGTATAGAGATAGTAAGGGATCTGAGGATGGGAGTTTTTGATGTCCTTGTGGGTATTAACCTTCTTCGTGAGGGATTGGACATTCCCGAGGTTACGCTTGTAGCTATTCTTGACGCAGACAAGGAGGGATTCCTGAGGTCGGAGACTTCCCTTGTACAGACCATAGGCAGAGCTGCCCGTAACGCAGATGGAAGAGTTATTATGTACGGGGATAACCTGACCCATTCTATGGATGTGGCAATTTCAGAGACGGAGAGACGTCGAAAAATACAGAACGAATACAATAAAGAGCATGGGATAGTTCCCCAAAGTGTCAAAAAAGAAGTAAGGGATGTGATTTCTCTTGCTGCTGATGATAACAGGGAACAGGTTAATAATCTGAAACATACAAAGGATCCCGAATCCATGAACAAAAAGGAGCTTAAGGCTGAAATTACAAGAATAACAAAGCGCATGAATAAAGCAGCGGCAGAGCTTAATTTTGAGGAAGCTGCCGGACTCAGGGATGAGTTAAAGAAATTAAAAATCTATTTGAGGGATTATGATTCCTAAAATGATATATACTAAAAATATAATAAACAGGAGGTAATATTTATGAACAGAGAAGATTTAATTACAGAAATTTCAGCAAGGACAGACATTCCTATGGAGAATGTTGAAGAAATTTTAGATGAGGAGGATATTCTTATCGAGGAGGAACTAAGAAAATGCAGGAAGAAAAAATGTATCGTTTTTTCTTTGCTTATGCTGACATTTATTATCGGAGCATCAGTGGCTGTGTATATTCTGGATCGCAAAGAAAAGATAGATATAGAGGCAATGGTAAAAAAATATATGGATAAGATAAAGAAACAGCAATAACAAAAAAGACAAAAACCATGGAGAAACAATATGAGTGAACGTAAATATATTACAATCCGGGGTGCCAGAGAACACAATCTTAAGAATATAGATATCAAAATTCCAAGAGATGAATTTGTTGTTCTTACCGGATTGTCAGGTTCGGGTAAATCATCCCTTGCTTTTGATACAATATATGCTGAAGGTCAGAGAAAGTATATGGAGTCTCTTTCTTCATATGCAAGACAGTTTTTGGGACTGGCTGATAAACCGGATGTTGATAAAATTGAAGGGCTTTCTCCGTCTATTTCCATTGACCAGAAATCAACTAACCGTAATCCGAGATCTACAGTGGGAACCGTAACGGAAATATATGACTATCTGAGATTGCTATATGCAAGAATAGGTATTCCACATTGCCCAAAATGTGGCAGGGAGATTGTACGCCAGACAGTTGATCAGATGGTAGATGAAATTATGAAATTGCCTCAGGGCACAAAGTTTCAATTGCTGGCGCCTGTGATAAGAGGAAGGAAAGGAGAACATGTCAAGCTTTTAGCCCAGGCAAGACGAAACGGTTATGTGCGGGCAATAATAGACGGAAGTATTTATGAGTTAAGTGAGGATATACAGCTTGATAAAAACAAAAAGCATAATATTGATATTGTGGTAGACAGACTGGCTATCAGGGAAGGCATAGAAAGACGACTGGGAGAATCAATTGAAACGGTGTTAAAGCTTTCGGATGGATTGCTAAAGGTGGATGTTATAGAGGGAGAAGTGCTTAACTTTTCTGACAGCTTTTCCTGTCCGGATTGTGGGATAAGCATCGATGAGATTGAACCGAGGAGCTTCTCCTTTAATAATCCCTTTGGCGCCTGCCCATGCTGTACCGGACTTGGATTTAAAAGTGAATTTGATCCTGAGCTGATGATACCTGATAAAAGTCTTTCTTTAAACCAGGGAGCTATATCTGTTATAGGCTGGCAATCCAGCGGTGATAAAAAGAGTTACTCCCATGCCTGCCTTGAGGCTCTTTCCAGAGATTATAATTTTTCACTTGATACTCCTTTCCAGGAGCTTTCAAAGGAAGCCAGGGATGTAATTCTTTATGGTACAGGCGGAAAGAAAATATATGTTACCTATGAGGGAAGCAGAGGACAATCAGAATATCTTGTTAATTTTGAAGGACTTATTAAAAATGTACAAAGAAGATATAAGGAAACGTCTGCGGAAACCATAAAGCAGGAATATGAGGAATTCATGACTATAGTTCCATGTGAGGAATGTAAAGGCAGGAGATTGAAGCCGGAGTCATTGGCAGTTACTGTGGGTGATATTAATATTGCCCAGGCTGCAGAATTATCTATTGTAAAGCTCAGAGATTATCTGGAAGGACTTAAATTGAGCGAAAGGCAGCAGATAATCGGTGAGCAGATATTGAAAGAGATTAAGAACAGAGTAGGTTTTCTGATTAATGTGGGTCTGGATTATCTGTGCCTTGCCAGAGCAACAGGGACTCTTTCCGGTGGAGAGGCACAGAGAATACGGCTTGCCACACAGATCGGTTCGGGTCTTGTGGGAGTAGCATATATTCTGGATGAACCAAGTATAGGTTTGCACCAGAGAGATAATGACAAGCTTATAGGTGCCTTAAAAAGCCTGAGGGATTTAGGAAATACACTTATTGTTGTGGAGCATGATGAGGATACTATGCTGGCAGCAGATTATATTATAGATGTAGGTCCGGGAGCCGGCTCAGGGGGTGGTTATATTGTGGCTGCAGGTACCGCAAAGGATATTATGGAATGTCCTGAATCGGTTACCGGTGCATATCTTAGCGGAAAGCTTAAGGTCCCTGTGCCCACAAATCGCAGAAAACCGGCAGGGTTCATTACTGTAAAGGGGGCAAGGGAGAATAACCTCAAGAACATTGATGTATCTTTTCCTTTAGGTATTATTACCTGTGTGACAGGAGTTTCAGGTTCAGGTAAAAGCTCTCTGGTCAATGAAATTTTATACAAAAGGCTTGCAAGGGAATTAAACAGAGCCAGGATTAAGCCGGGTGCCCATGATGACATAACAGGAATTGAACAGCTTGACAAGATAATTAATATAGATCAGTCTCCTATTGGCCGTTCTCCAAGGTCAAATCCTGCCACATACACAGGAGTATTTGATCTTATAAGAGATCTTTTTGCCAATTCCAAGGATGCAAAAGCTATGGGATATACAAAGGGCAGATTTTCCTTTAATGTTCCGGGAGGAAGATGCGAGGCATGCAAGGGCGATGGTATTATTAAAATCGAGATGCATTTTCTTGCTGATGTTTATGTACCTTGTGAGGTTTGTAACGGAAAGAGATACAACAGAGAGACCCTTGAGGTTAGATATAAGGGAAAAAATATATATGATGTACTTGATATGACTGTAGATGAGGCTTGTGTATTTTTTGAAAATGTGCCGTCAATCCTAAGAAAGATAACTACACTCAGGGAGGTGGGATTGGGATACATTAAACTGGGACAACCGTCTACTACTCTTTCGGGTGGAGAAGCCCAGAGAATTAAGCTTGCCACAGAGCTTAGCCGTAGAAGCACAGGAAGAACAATATATGTTCTTGATGAGCCTACAACCGGATTACACTTTGCAGATGTTCACAAGCTCGTGGATATTCTTCATCGTCTTTGTGAAGGAGGCAATACAGTTGTAGTAATTGAACATAATATGGATGTAATCAAAGTTGCTGATTATATAATCGACATAGGCCCTGAAGGAGGAGAAAACGGAGGAACTGTCATTGCAACGGGAACACCTGAAGATATAGCTAAAAACAAAAAGTCCTATACCGGAAAGTATTTAAAAAAGTACCTTGCCTGAATTCGGCTGAATGTGAAAAAGGACATGGTATATTCTCTTGCAAAAAGCGATGATTCAACGTATAATATTTTGCTAGAATCATATAACTGTGGGGGCAATTATGAAGAAGAAAAAGAAAACAAAATTGCATATGAGACACAGAGAGCTAAGATGGGACAAGCTGGATAATACCGCAAACCTTTTTCCGGTGATAGTCAGCGAAAATGTAAGCAATGTATACAGAATTTCGGTAACTCTTAAGGAGGATATTGACCCTGTGCTTTTGCAAAAGGCATTGGACAGGGTATTGCCCTATTTTCAGGTATTTAAGTCCAGATTAAAAAGAGGAATATTCTGGTATTATTTTGAGACTAACAGAAAACCTGCCCCTAAGGTTGTTCCTGAAAACACATATCCTTGTATGTATATCCACACATACTCCAACAATGATTATATGTTCAGGGTCACCTATTATGAGAAAAGAATTAATCTTGAGGTCTTTCATGTACTGACAGATGGAAACGGAGCTTTCCTTTTTTTGAAGGAACTTACCTATCAATATCTCAGGTATAAATATCCGGAGCTTATGGAAAAGTGTGGAGACGGACTTTCTGCAACCACATCTCTTGCCAGAGAAGACAGCTATGTACAAAATTATAAGAAAAGTGCAAAGAAACCATACAAAACCGAAAAGGCAGTTATTATAAAGGGAGAAAAGCTGCCTGTTAATAATTTTGGAATTATACATGGATATATTAACCTTGAGCAGATAAAATCTGTCGCAAAGAGATACGGGGTTACGATTAACCAGTATATTCTTGGCGTATTTGCCTGGTCTGTTTACACAGAATATCTAAAGGGACAGCCGGGGAATAGCCCTATAAGTGCATGTGTTCCGGTCAACCTCAGACCGTATTTCGGGTCTGATACGACCAAGAATTTTTTTGCGGTGGTATCGGGGGTTTTTAAGCCCCAAAAAGATACTTATACTTTTAAAGAAGTCCTTGATATTATGGCAGATAGTCTGAGACAGCAGATTACAAAAGAGAATCTTGAGAGACTGTTTTCATATAATGTATCCAATGAAATGAATCAGCTTTTAAGAGCAGTGCCGTTGTTTGTGAAGAACATAGCCATGAGAATAATATATAAGACCTCAGCCAGAGCAAATACTACTACTATAACCAATCTCGGAATGGTTGATGTGGAGGAAGCATACAGAGAATATATAGAAAAATTTCATGTGGTTTTATCCATGTCTAAGGGTCAGAATATTAAGGGAAGTGTATGCTCTTATAACAATACTCTTGTATTTACATTTAGTTCGGCCATAAGAGAGACCTTCATACAAAAAGCTTTTTTTAGAAAAATGACAGAGGATGGAATAGAAATATCCATAGAAAGTAATGGGGTGTACTATGAATAGATGTCACAGATGCAATGTAAATGTATTAGATGACTCTGTTGTGTGTCCTCTTTGCAATGGAGTTCTTGAAACAGATAAAGAGGAAAATAAAGCAGAGCAGGGAGATATGGAGATGTATTTTTCACATTCTCTTATGTATCCCGACGTAGAGCCTTCCATGCGGCGGGCGAAATTTGTAATAAAAGTTTTTATATTTTTGTCTGTTGTAATTGAGACTATACTTATCCTGATTAATTATTTCACCTACACAGGATTGAAATGGTCGTTGATTTGTGGGGCAGCCTTTGCATATATGGATTTTTCTCTTATATATTCATTCAGGAGGAATAAAAGCCATAGAGCAAAAATGCTGGCTCTTGCCCTGGGGGCTATGACTTTGGTATTTGTCATAGATGTGGCTTTGGGATACAGGGGATGGTCGGTAAATTATGGTATTCCTATTATCATAATGTTTATGGACGTTAATATACTGGTTTTAATGCTGGTCAATATACATGATTGGCAAAACTATATTCTGGTTCAATTCGGTATGCTTGTAATAAGCCTGCTATTTGCAATTCTTATTATTCCCGGGGTTATAACCCATCCTGTGCTTGCCATTGTTGCGGCAGGGGTTACAGCTCTTTTACTTGCATCTACACTGGTGTTTGGGGATAAGAAGGCTACAACTGAGCTGGGAAGAAGATTTAGAGTATAGTAAACAGCAATATCAGGGGCAATACACTGAATAAACAAAGAAAGAAAAAGAAGGTGTAATTAGGCAACACCTATAAATACATAACAAATGTTGAGGTGTATGGAATGAAAGATATCATAATAGAAGAAAACGGTGAAGAAATCAGCCGGAGAGCTAAGCTTGTAAGAGGCATGGTTGCTGAATTTAATAAAAATAATTTTTTGAAAAACCATTTTGTTACTGAAGTCAGGGGAGTAAGCGAGATAGATAAGGCTTACAAATACCCGGAGCAGTATAAGGTGAGAAGGATAGAGCTTGAGAATTTCCCTATGGAAATGCTTGAAAACAGTGAAACACAAAGTAACCTTATTATACTTCAGCTTCATGGCGGAGGATATGTGGGTGCTTTTAAAAACAATTATAGAAATATGGCGAGATTTTATTCGGAGAGTGGTAATGGAGCTGGGGTTTTGACTATAGACTACAGAGTGGCTCCCGATAATCCTTATCCGGCTGCTCTTGATGACAGTATGGCAGCCTACGAATGGCTGCTGGACCGGGGGTATAAAGAGGATAATATAATACTCGCAGGAGATTCGGCGGGGGGAGGACTTGCACTTGCTCTTTGCCTTAAACTGAGAGACATGGGAAGGAAGCTTCCTAAGGGTATTATATGCTTTTCGCCTTGGACCGATTTGACTGCCGGAGGAGAGTCCTACAGGAAAAATGCACAGCTTGATCCGATTTTTGGACATTCTCAGGATAATATAATATATGACAGTGCATATATTGGGGATGACGAACCAGAAAATCCATACATTTCACCTGCCTTTGGAGAATTCGATAAATTTCCTCCTATACTTATACAGGTCGGTACAAGAGAAATGCTGTTGAGTGATTCGCTTACGGTTGCTGATAAAGCAAAAAAGGCAGGGGTAAAGGTTACCCTTACCGTGTATGAAGGAATGTTTCATGTATTTCAAATGGTAGGGAATCTTATGCCGGAATCAAAAAGAGCCTGGGAAGAGGTAAAGGAATTTATTAATAGTCTATAGAATATAAACCGTCGTCAATTTATTTTGACAGACGGTTTATGTTGCTTTTATTTAATAAAAAATAGGCCTTTTGGAGCAGACCGGGATTCTTAAATAAATCTTAATGACTTAGATGGTTTTATATTAAGATATTCTTTGAGATAATTTTTATGGGAGGAAGAAAAAATGTATAACATATTAGTATGCGATGATGAAAAAGATATTGTGAAGGCACTTACTATATATCTGTCAGGTGAAAATTATAATATTTTTCAGGCCTTTAACGGAAAGGAAGCTATTCAGATTACAGAAAAAGAAAAAATACATCTGATTCTTATGGATGTTATGATGCCGGTTGTGGATGGAATAACAGCTATGACAAAGATAAGGGAGATATCTAATGTGCCCGTTATTTTGCTTACGGCTAAAAGTGAGGACACAGATAAAATTCTGGGATTAAATGTAGGTGCAGACGATTATATAACCAAGCCTTTTAATCCCGTGGAGGTTATAGCGAGAGTTAAGGCCCAGTTAAGACGATATGTTACTCTGGGTGGGGATGCTGAAAGAGCAGGTACGGATGTGATTTCTGTTAAGGGAATAGTGCTGGATGACAAGGCAAAGGCAGTTACTGTTGACGGAGAAGGTGTTAATCTCACTCCTACGGAATATCATATTCTCAGATTATTTTTGCTCAATCCCGGAAAGGTATTTTCACCAAAGGATATTTATAAAATGGTATGGGAAGACATCCCTCTGGGATCCGAGGGAACGGTTGCCGTACATATCAGACATTTGAGAGAAAAAATAGAAATAAATCCTTCTGAACCAAGGTATCTTAAGGTAGTGTGGGGTCAGGGGTATAAGCTGGAGGAATAAG